>Ga0181612_141084_pt1 | contig 15343 bp, 4 predicted proteins | sample HoacroProtozoa21_FD_119630 | JGI IMG/M metagenome (GOLD analysis project Ga0181612, IMG submission 119630) | Hoatzin crop microbial communities from Cojedes, Venezuel. Combined Assembly of Gp0051906, Gp0051904, Gp0051908 | reverse complement strand
TGATTTCTTTTCAAATCTTCTTTTTTTTCCTTTCTTGTTTTTTTTTTTTTTTTTCTTTTTTGGATGCACTTTTTACTTGTTTTAAGCATTCTTGATGCTACAGCTTACAACTGCTGCGATTCTTACCAGTTTTCATTAGAATGTACAAACATTAGTAGTCTTCCTTCGTGTGCTGTGGAATGGCTAAGGTTGCTCTTTTAGGAAGGTTCTTGCCAATTCTGTGAAACCTTCATGGTCCTATTTGGTTTCTGATGTCATTTGGAGGGACAAGAACCCTTGAGGACCTTGGAAAACCACACAGTTTCTTCCTCATTTGAGGCAGATTATGGCAAGTCATTGCATCAGATATTCCTTTGACATTGCTCCTTTCTTTTGCCCACTGAGCCACAGGCATCATGGCCTGCCTTGTACTAGCCCTATTTTCTTACCCCAGGATATGTCCAGGTATATTCTTTTCCTTGGTGTCACTGAAATCAGTTGCAGAACGTGCACACTTTCTAGACAGTGTATGGTCTCCTTTTTTAGAGATAATGGTGAATCTCAAATACAAGAATTAGCAGGTTTTAATATGCAGCATTCATTTGAGCTGAACTTGAATAAGATTGTATCAGCACGAACTGGTATGATTTTTCTTAAAATAGAGTTTTTCAGCTTTGTTCTTGACAAAAGAACTGGACTTAATATTTTGACTGGGACCTTGGATCTAGGTGTAAATAATGATCTCCTGCCTCAGCACAGAAAGAATCTCTTTTACTAGTTTAAATAAGCATTGTCTGGTGTAAGTCTCAAAGCCTTTGATGCTAAGAAATTGTTTGACCGTAGCAGCCCAACCTACTGTTGCTGCAAATAATTTGTCAGGTAAGTTGCTTTGGTTCCCGTGAGGAAATCCACAAGTCTAATTTTATTTTCTATACAGGAGGCTATTCTGAAGCATTAGTTTAACCACGGGAAATTCAGTCACTGTAAGGAATGCTAGCAAACTTTTTATTGTGAAAGCTTCATTTATATTATTCATAAGCTAGAAATCTGAAAGGATGCTGGATTTTTTTTTTCACTTCTCAACAGCACTATTCAGAACTGCCATTATTTAGAAAAGCAGGTTCCTCTAGGTGTTATAAAATCCAGTTCGGGGGTTATCTGTCTTACCATTTAACATCACTACGTAGCAAACCAATTGCAAGAATGTCTGAACATGAAATGGCTGAAATCTTAACTCTTCAATCTTACCACTTACTGCCCTGTTGAAAGTATCTTTGGAAGGAGCATGGGAAACCTAATTCTCAGGTATGAGTGGGTAAGTCACTTCATTAGCACTCACAGAAACAGTTAAGTTTATTAAAAAGTATGTTTACACCTGTGCACCATTCTCAGCCTACAAAAGTGAGGTTTAATGTCTGATTTTACAGCCAGGCATGAGAATTGGTACTTGGATCTGGGTAAATTATTTTCTTAGTGTCCTAAGCAATTAATTGGAGTTGTAGGATTACTCTTGACTTCAAAGATTGTTACTACTTTTCTGAAAAAATTCTTGAACATCCCATTCTCCTCACAGTGCAGTATCACATGACTACTAATTTGAAAACAGGGGGGGTAAGAAATTCAGGCAGAAACTATAGAACCAAAAGACTACAACTGACTTGTTTCTGATGAGAATGTCTGAAAGTAGGGTTGATTATGCCTGATCCAGGATTTGTAACCTGAACAGTGACTGTGAAAATGACCCTGCAATCTCCTGCGTCTGCATCACCACCAATGGTGACTGAAACTGGATGGCAAAAGAACTCTTCAGTCTACCAGAAAATACTTATCCGAAGCTTTTAAAGAGGAGAAGAGATCTCAGTCACTTATTTACCCCTTTTCCAAAAGTATCGAGAGGAGAAAATAAGGACACTCAATCTTACCAAAGACAACCCAAGTTTAGCTGGTTTAAGCTAGATCTTTATAGAGCTAAAGAATTGCTTGTATAGTTTGGTAGAAACAGATTTTTTATAATATACACGTAGCTTAATAGTTTATGAAGCAGATTATGACATTCTTGCTTTCAGTAGTAGGGAAGTGGATTTTGTGACCCTCATGTCCTTCCAGTCCCATTCCTAACTAAAATTTTTCCTTTTACTGCAGCCCAGAAGATGGTGAAATTCATCCTGAAATCTGTAGACTATACATCCAGTTGCAGTGTTGCTTAGAAATGTACACAACAGAAATGCTGAAGTCCATATGTCTGCTAGGATCACTGCAGTTTCATCGGAAAGGTATTGAATTGCACAAATATATAGATGCTGATTTGAAAAAAAGAACAGTCTGTTGGGGCATGCATGGGTGTTCATGGAAGACAAAGCACAAAACTGTAAAATTAACTATCACTGAAGCTTTTCAGCTACTGAAAAAAAAAGCTGTATTTCTATTTCATTATCATAGTTTTACAGAAGTGTGTCATACCCGCCATGTATCACTAATATCTATGTAGTTTAGAAGCCTGAAATCTTTTAAAACAGTGGTCCCAAAAGTTTTAGCTGTCATTAATAAGATTAGTGAGCAAACTATCTTAGTCATTTTGTTAGAGGTATTTGTTGGGTATGATATTTGAGGGCAAGTATTTGGTGGAGCAATATGGCACGGTTTTAGTACTAAACTGATCGTTTACTATCCTTGTTGTTTGTCCAGCAGTGTTAGCTTATAGCAAAAGACAGATAAATATGGTTAAAAAGATGCCCACCTTTATAAAACCAGATACTAGGTTCACAACTGAAATCTGCCTCATTGAGTATTTTTACACACAAAGGAGGTGTGCTTGCTTCAGTTAAGATGTATGTCTCTAATGAATTCATATTTGATTAGCCACCTACTGAAAGGAAGGTATAGAAATGCAGATAATTCACTGAATAGGTTACTTAGGAACCTCATTACTCGGTGATGGCACACACTGATTAGGACTGTATCTGTGCTAATTGTAAGTACTCTTTCCTGGGATGATATCTCAGCAGAATATGCTAGGTAAAGACAAGACAAAGTTCTGTAATGAACTGTAATGAAAGTCCCGTAATTTACCTTATGTATTTCCTATCATGAAAGACCCCACAATGTACTTTTCACATATAGCTATAGGATACAGCTGAAGCAGTGATATTTTTATTATGAAAGTAAGAATTAGAGGTTTATAAATGTTCAATTGATCTTCTCAGTGATTTTCTCAACTCGAAATCTATAAAATAGGAAGCGACAGAAATAACAGAGCCATCATATAACAAGATGCCAGTAGCAGCTAAAATGAATCATGATTTTTTAAAATAGATTGTACTACATTTCCTAGCATTGGCTACAGCTGTCAAACCACGTTCTGTAACTGCAGAAGGAAAGTAGCTTGAGGTGACCTGAGTAACCCTGATATGTCTTGTCTCTCCCTTTTGTCTCTGAATAGAATCTACATTAATAACTTAAACTCAGTATCAAACTATTAAAGTTGGATAAGATGAGTTACAGCATTATAGTGTGGGCCAGCTTAGTTCCTATCTGCTAGTACTTTTGATATACCTTGGTTCCTTGTCTCACCATAGAGAAAATCATGGTAGCTGTTCTGCTGTTGCTAAATCGAGTAATTTTTGTTCTGTATCTATATAGAGATAACCACAGTAATTTGGCTCCAAGTCCATTCTTTGAGAAAAATTCCTAATAGGCAAAAAATTATATAATCATGGGGATCTGAATAATTTGAATTTTGGAACTTAGCCAATAGAACATTGCTGTTGTATATCAAATACTTGGTATTCACAACACTTAGAAGTATTGTAAAAGCATCATGCAATAAGGGAAATTCCAGTTACATGGTAAGTATATTTTTCACAGTGAAGGTAGTCATATACTAGAACAGGCACCCAAAGAGGCTATGAAATCTCCCTCCTTGGAGGTATCGATGACTTGAATAGCCCTGAGCAATCTGATGTAAGTTGGCCTTCCTTTCAGTAGGGTGTTAGACTAGATGACCTTGCAACCTATTTATTCTGTGTTCTGCCAAAATATACTATTTTCCAAGAAGTAGAATGAACCTATACCTTTCTTTAATTTCTTTACTTATGGAGAACAGTACTGCAGTGTAGAAAAAGTGCATAAATCTATCCCTGGGAATGAAAAGAGCTGGTAATTTCACCATTATAAAATATATTGTGCTGTAGCTAGTATATAGCTTTTTTGCTTTTTCACCTGTCTGGTTTTTCACCAGTTTTTCACCATCTAAGTGACTGTATTAAAAAAAAAGAACATTTTCATTGTGTATAAAGAGTGCTACCCTTAGAAACTTTGCTTAATTCATAAATGTGCATGTCTGATGTTCTTGCTGTCTCTTGAAGCTCATTTTTTGAAGATTATATTTTCCATTTGGATGTTATGTTTTCCATTATCTAGTCCTCTTAACTGTTGGATAAGTGGTTTGATAGGTTTTTAACTCTCCCACGAGATCTCACCACTTTTTGTTCTTACTTGGGAGCCAGGAGAGGTTCAAGTAGAACAACATGCAGCCTGTTCTCAGCAACCTGCAGCTAATAAATAGTAATGTGGGTACTGGTATCTTGACTGTATGTTATCAGACAACTTATAGAACTGACAAAGCTAAGGCAGTGCTGATGCTCTTTTCCCAAGAGAAACTCAGCCAGTGCTCCCTACTGGGAAACAGATGCCCTGTAATGAAACACCACACTACAACTTGAAGGGCTGAGCTCTGGGTATTTTAACTGTCTTTCGCAGCACTGATCTTCTATCTCTCCTTACTGAACAAACATTCCTATATGTACTGTATAGTATATATCAAGCTTCCTGTACTGAAATTTCTTGCATATTTACAGTGCTTTAGATTAACTTACTATTGTCATACAACCTCTGCTAGAAAAGACAGGTAGTCTGTTATTTCTTTGAGAAGTAAGAGTCATAGTGGGGCCAAGAGCCATAAATATTTCCAGCTGTGTTATGCAGTAAGTAAACTGAGGTAAGTGCTCTCTAATAATTTTTTTTGTGAGATACATACACCACAAAAGCCCAGTGCTGAAAATACATTATGATTGCAAAGTTCAACATTCAGAAAGTTTGCAAAGGACACAATGAAATATGCCCAAGTAGTCTTAATTCAAGCCTTTTGTAGTTACTAAGTCTTTTGTTACCTGATCTTATCTTTTATTCCTCCTCCTTTCCACAGTCCCAAGAGTCCTGCCAAACATACACATGTAAATGTTTACTCAGGCATACATCTGTCTTTTATCACCGTTGTTCAGTGTCGTACATTGTGTTTATTGCACACAATTCTGTTCTAAATGCAGAATCCTTCCATTCCTCAGACCTTTTTCAGTAACTCATACACTGATGGGAGTGTCTTCAGAGCTGCCTTGAGTAGTAAGGTAGTAGCAATTTTTCCCTGTGTAAACAAGGAACAATGAGAGATTAAGTTGAAGATTGCTAATTTAGAATCTGGGATTGCAGCATACTTTATGCAGTGCTGTGTGTGTTTGTAGAGTAATTTTTCAGTGGTTTCATTTGCAGCTGAGTGCAGAGTCTCTGGGTTGAGCAACCAGGCAATTAGAAATATTTTGTCAATAACTGTTTTGAGGAGCTGGGTTTAAGCAACTTGGGTAGGATCACATGAAAAATTTGGGTAGATATAGGGTCCGGTTTTCAGGGCAGCACTGTGAGAAACTCTCCTTTGTCTTCCTGCAGTTCCTAACATGATGGCTTTAAGGATCTTGCTGTCCATTTTGTCATAGCAAATACCATTTGGCTGTGACTATAGCAAGTCTGTTGGGACAGATATGGCAGATGGCAGCTAATGTTCCAGCTGTTCCAGGAAACCTTCTGAAACTTCTCACTGCATTTGTTCACCAAGCTTTCTTCTGCATCATTATCACACTCTGGCCGAACTTCTCTGGGTAGAGTCACCTTTCTCAGACTTTGTCAAGCAACAGATGAGCTCATTTACCTAGGACCTGCAGCTTCTCTCCTAGAGTCACCTTTCTCAGACTTTGTCAAGCAACAGATGAGCTCATTTACCTAGGACCTGCAGCTTCTCTCCTCCCCTTGGTTGTGCTTTATTTGTTCCCCTCCAACATTTGAATAGAGCATTGTGCCTTAGGGAGCAGTGTCAAACATAGTTCTTAAACCTTGTAACACTTTTTAAAATTTGAGTTAGAGTTTCATGGAAAGTGAGTTATTCTGAAGGAGCTTAGGTACGTCTCTGAAGTGTTTACAAAGTTCAGCTCTAATTCCTTTAAATGTTGCATGTCTGCTTTACTGACATTGCATGTTCCCAAAAATGACTATTCTTTTGATTAAATAAACAAATCCTGTCTTAGCTAACAAGATCTTAGAAGAAGTAGTTGACATAGTTTCTGTCCATGGGAGCTGCTGGATATGACTACCCTTTTTCCAAGGGTGAGGTTGTTAAGGTCCAACATTGAGAAAATCCAGAACTACCTCAGAGTTCTTAAATACACTTCAGTATACATTCCTGTATTCAGCCACAAATATTTTGAGGTCAAAGGTTTTCACTGATACCTTATAAAGAACTTCACTGCATTTTTAATGTGTAAACATAACAGATAAAAAAGCTTTGCTGACTCATATATAAATAATAAATCCCTTTCATTGTAAGGAATAATTACATATACTAGAAAATACTTTTTTAAATCCTGAATTTCAGATTACCATCGTTCTATCAGCTAGCTACAGAGCATTTGAGCAAGGCATTTACTTTAATAATTAAGGGACTAAACACATGTAACAAATCAAAAGCAAGAGACGGCAGTTAAAATTAACTGGAGTTGTTTTCCAGAGTTCAAAATATGCTGTAAAAATAGCTAAAGCTACCTTGTCAAAGAATTGCAGGGTTTAAAACTGATAGCCATTTATGCTGAGTTTGAACAAAATAAGTCACTGCTCATGTATAATTATAAGAATATATTATTCTTATTGTCCAGAATCAGCAGAACCTGCTATATTGTTTGTAACTTGTTTAAATAGAAGTGAACACACATGGAGAGGTAATTCCTGCTGTCAGTTATTTACACATAGCTCTAATCATTTCCATAGAATTTTAATATCTATGGGAAAAAATGAATCCAGTATATATTAGATTCCCAGAATCTTACAGTTTTTTGTATGAAATTGCCACAAAGTCTTATTTCTTCCTGTGTCTTTTTTTCTAAACCTTGTGTTTATACATGAGTATTTTCTCAGAATAAGATGCAAAATACATTAGTGCTTATAACCTACATTTTGTTTATCCTTACCACAAGCCTATTTGGAAGCCCTGAAGCAAAAGTTACAGCTCAGTCATTGTAATTGAGATGTGTGGGCCCCTTCTGACTTGTGTGAACATAGCTGAGGGCAGAAGGATACCAGCACTAACCAGAGTGGTAGGTAGATGAATACTTAGGTAGAAAAGGGAAGAGTTGAGTCTTATGGGAAAATCAGGTGGGCATACTGTGGACAGAAAATATGAGGCTTTTGTGGTGTAAATTCAGACTGAACTCATTCCTGCATTGTTGGTACATCAGAATGGTATCAAATCACAGGTAACTGTGTATCATGTACCATACAAGAAGTTCATAGCATAATTGTTCTTCCAGTGTTTTGTGATAACAACATATACTTCCTTAAAATAGTACCTAATAACCTGTGATAATTTATATCACAAATTAAAAAAATAAACCCTCAATTCAGTGAAAGGATTTTTATTTTATTTGGCCTTGTTTAAATTACATACTATTTAGACTTTTGAAGGAGAAAGCAAGGATCGTTTAACAGATGTGCTACAATCTCAACATTCTATTTAAGACTGGTAGATTTGTGTAATTACTTAGACATATCACTTACACGAGAGGTATAAGGTGTGAGAGAGAAGCGAAGCACACAGGTGTGGCAAAGCAAGCACTTACAAAATCCAGAGAATCACCCATTCTCATGTGGACACTGTGAAGAGGCCAAAATGAATAGAACAGAAACAGGCATGGAAGGAGGAAAACACAACTTCTACCACAGACTTGTTGTTCCTATTGCATTTTCCTTAGTGATAATATTTCCAGTGAGACAGTCTCTTGAGTCCTGCAGGTCCCAGGTGTAAGTCAGAAATGAAGTTCATCAGGCTGTTAGCTACATTTGCCACATTTCTTTTTTACTTCCTACATGATTCTTTGCTATTCCCCTTTTTATGTTCTCCTTTTCATTTACTTTAGCTGTGATCTGTAGCTTGTGCATTTATCCTTACTTGCCAGGTTAGATGCCTGATGCAGATGCTGCCTTCTTTTTGAGAGAGGGGTTCTCTCAGCCTTGTTAAATTGTGTTATTCCCTTCAAAGATCTTTCCAGTTCATCTGCAGTGAAATCTAATTAGCTATGAGGAACCTATAATAGATGTTTTTTTCATTATGTAAGTTTCTCTGGGAGGTAGGTGTGACTATGAGTAGGTACATAGGGTAGAATGACAGAAGCAAACACAGAGGTCACCACAGAAGCAGTAAGGAGCACAACTGGTAAGACACTTAAAGCAGAGTGATTGCAGGTGTTTTATGTAGCCTTACTGAACTGATAATTTTCTACCCTCTTATTTATCCTCACTCAAGTTTGGTCTTCAGCATTATTTAATTTGATGAATTTATTTTCACACCAATGGCATTTTCTGCTTCTTGAAGTAAAAAAAAAAAAAAAAAGGCAAAAAAGCTGAATTAGAGGGTAGAATACAAAGAATACATCCCACTTTATATTAAAATTTCACAGTAAAAGGCCCTCTGTCTTGTCAACTGGCAAGAAGAGCAAGTGTATGTAGACACCTCTGAAAACACGATGTGCATGATCAGCCTTCAACTGAAATTAATGAAAGTCTTTCCACTGTCTAAATTGAAAGTAATATTCAGGGTTCATATCCCTATTTTAAGAATTGTAATACAAAAGATATCCTTACTGCCAGAAGAAGGATGAGAAGATTAAAGAGCTTTTGTTTCTCTACAGGCTGTGCCATGTAGCAGAGATGTTCAGCCTGAATCATATGCGTTATTCACGCAAAGCCTTTATTATTTGCTGACTCTTAACTGTTTTCAAGTGACCGAGCAGATGCTCTGAAATTCAAGAGAGGCTTCATGAATTGTTCACAATACAACAGAATTACTGGTAAAGATCTTTTTTCAGTTGAAAAGAAATCTGTGATGTTCATTCTGCTAAATCTGCAAGAGCTTGCCTTTGTGCTAACAAAAACAATGTTACAGTCTCAGTGCTTCTGTTCTCAAGTTGTGAAAAAGAACCTTTTCTGTTATTTCAGCTAGTATTGTTATTGTTTCCATTGAAACACCTTTCACATCCCTGAAGGATGCATCTATAGGCAGGGTTGTTCTTAACAGCATGTCACCGAAGGTCAGGTCGGATTTCCAACATAACACTTCAAAATAAGGGGAAAATTAACTAATACCCAGTTGCAGCAGTAACACCTTTTGATATCACTGGCAAATTAGATGGTTTCCCTGCGGTAACCCTCTTTTACAAAGAAGTGGAAAGTGAGATATTAATAACACTATGTGTGTTATGGGCTTCTTACAATGGGAAAAATAACAAGTAATAAAGCTTACACAAACGAACAATTAAAATTGTACCTTAAAATAACCTTAAAATAACAGCATACTCTACCTGAAAATAACAGCATAACCTGCAGTTAAGAACTAGAAAAATATTAAAGTTATACTTACATGGTGACACAGAGTAAAACATATAATCTGGGGAGTAGGCTTAGGCTGCTGTTCTACAAGCAATTGAGCCAGCGTAATAGCTTGTTACCACCAGAAGGATCTTGATCCCATCCTCTCTGTCTCCTCTGTTACCATGCCTTCACTTCTTCCTCCCTTCCACTGCTTCTGGCCATATGATCATCCTCCTCCTCTGGCACTTGCTCTGGAACACATAGGGTTCTTTACTGACCTGACTTAAATCCCTGCAACATCAGAAAATTTCACATTTTATTTTTGCTTTTACTGGGATAATCTTCTACCATTTAATGGGTTGAAGTGGCTCACACAGAGATCTGGCAATGCACAAGTTAGCAATGGACACAAAAGTAAGCAGCAAAGAACAGACATAGAACATGATTCTTTTATAGATGATAAACTTGTAATGTCAGATCATGCAATCCCTTGGAGTCATAGTTAAATGACTTAACTGGGGGTAAGCAGTGAAAAGAGTTTCCTGATGACTTTAGCGAGCAATGAAAACATTAATCATGTATCTTCTGTAGTAGAAGTAATATCCAGTTTGACATTTCAGACAAGTAGCTTTCCTTTTTTCAGGAAAGGAGTGATTTTCCAGAATACAACAGTTTAGAGAACCTGCCCTAAAAGAGCTTTTTAAGATCCAGGAATTCCTAGTTTAAAAAAAAATCCATATTACAAGCCTGACAGCAGGGATACTTATGTGTGATGTGGAAGAGCAATATAGCATGGTCTGCAACCTTACTGTGTAGTGTCCCAGAAAAATGGGCTAAATGACCTCTATTCTGTTTTTCCTGTTCCTCCTGTTGTCTGTCAAACCTTATAGGAACTACTAAGGTTTGTCATGATGTGAAAAATTTTCAAATTGCAAAAACTGTAAGATGCAAAAACATTTCCTACTCAATTACTCATACCACTGGTTTAAACATTTAAATTTTTCCTCTGTTTTTAGAAAGTTTTATTTCTTTCTTAGATTGTTTATTCCCTTTTATGAGAGAACTCAGAGAGGGGAAAACTGTAACATCTTAATAATGTGTCTGAGATGCACTCCAATTTGAATTTTCTCATTTAAATGCACTTGGTGCCGGGACTGTACTTGCCACTACAGAAAAGGAATACTATCAGACAGTCCACAGAAATTTTGCAAGGATGCCAAAAACACTCCCACCAGTACTTAACTTTCTTGCATGCTCCACCATCGTGGTCCACATCCTTTATCCCATTCTGTCCCTGACAAAAGCCCTGGAAGATCTGTCATGAAGCCCCCATTGAACTCCAGCACAGCATTTCATTTTCATACAGTGAGCATGAATTAGGCAAGTGTAAGCGTGGAAATTCAGAATATAATGTGTAGTGGGCTGTGAGTGGTGGCAGCTATTGATAGCTTTAAAATCACCAAGTACAAAACTGCACATTTTTGTCTTTCATTTTCCCTTAGTACTGCTGCAACACAAGGAGATACAGATTGCGATATTCTTTATTGTCAAAGTTTCTGAAGTTGATTTCAGAATGTGTGCTGTAGTTTCCCAACTTATTTTGCTCTCTTTTGCCTTCTGGCTCTTATTTTGTGTCACATGTGAACCAGCGGAGTTGAACTGAAACCCTTCCTAATACTCACTGTGTAAAATCCTACACCCGACACGTGCCTGCATGGGACTTCTCTTAGTTTTGTTTGGTAAGAGTAGCATATAGCAGCACTCTGTTTAGCAGATTGGTGTGGTCTGCTCTCTTTCTGAACAGTTCATACACAGAGTTTGCATTCACTGCTCACTTATACTGTGCAAGATCAAGGTCCAAACATCAATGATATAATCTGAGTAGACATTTGAATTAATATATAATGGGGATATATGTTTTGTTTAAATATTTTAAAGGAAAAGAACCTTGTGCCCCACCCAAGAGCATAGATACTAAAGTGGAGGAGAGTTCCGAAGTACCTATTTTAGAAGACACATCGGCATCACCAAAAGATATTCAACAGCATCTATGGCACGTTTCCACAGATATTGAAAACACTGAAAGGTATGTGTAGCACTTCATTCCTAAACAAAAATGTTTCTGTCCAGGGTCTATTTAGTCTTTTCCAATTAGGCAGCCAGTGTTGCTGCAGTTAAAAGAATTAGTAAATTAAATAACCTGTTAACATTTCTGTTACATTTAACGTATCTGAGAGCAACTCCTAAAAGAAGGGCAGAGAGAAATTATGTCCTTAATTAGGCTAATTACCAGAGGGTAATTGTCAAAGACAAAGAGTAGGAAATGATGTTGCTAGTGGGCCAAGTTCTCTAAAAGATGCAGCTTTTGTCTCATCATGAGTGGTTTCTGGTTTTGTATCTGAAATCCGCTGGCCTCTGGTTCTGCATTCATAAATCGAAACCACAGAATCTCATTCACATCAGTTGTTTCTGCCCATAGTTATGAATGTGGAAGCCGTAGGAGGGGAGGGGAACATCAGCCACAGGTCTGTCCAAGTGGACTTATCTTACCATCTAACTGTGCAGTTGAAAGACAAAAATGAGACCCTTCAGTAGGCAGTAAGCCTTACGGCCAGCATGTCTTTGCAAAAAATACCTGTTTTGATGGCTTTGTATATTAAGCTGCTGCTGAGATGGTAAAGGTTACCATGTTTAGTTATCTAAAATGCATTTCTGTTCTACTGACAGAGTAACTTGGAGAAAAAAACTTAGCAATTTCTTATTAGTCATGCTGCTTAATTTCTAAGAACTATTTTATATGTAAATGAATGAGGCAAGACCACGTTGTTTTCAAATCCTAAAGGCCTTAAGACATTACAAGCTGCACATGAAATTGCTTCTCTGTCATCTGTCTGTAAAACGGGAATCTTTTTGCAACTTCTGGCCTCTCTCAAAACATATCCAAATGGAACTCACTTTGAGAAGTTGGTATTTTGTTACCATATTTTCCATCTTCTGCCTTTTAGAAAATTTCGTGCCAGAGTCCTCCTAAAAGGGGTGAGAGTGACAGCTCTGTTTCTAAAATTTTCACTTCATGTGCAGGGAGCTTTCATGTCATGGATTAGCTACATGTTGTATAATTTCCTTCTGAACCATGAAACGCATTCATGGCACAAGCTACAAAGTGCTGATAAGGGGTATTAAGTTGACATTAGTACTAATTTGTGCTAATTTTAAGGCATATTGTTTGTTTTGCCACTTGGATCACATTGTGCCCACCAGCTCATTTAATACGGAATACTCAAGTGCCGGAATAGATCATAAATTTGGACCAGATGTGACTAGTTAATAGCAGAGTGGCTGAAAAGTACTCCCTTATTAAATCTGCTGCCCTTTATTTTGGTATTCATCTTCTGATACATGTATGTGGACCAAATGCTTGCCCAGCAGATTTTTGTATTTATTGCTCCATTACTTCAGCTTGTAAAGCTGCACTGTGAGCCATTCCCCAGTCAGTCTTCAACTGCTGTTCTATTGTATGTCTCTCAACTTTTGTTTCCACAGAGATATGAGAGAAATGAAAAACCTTTTAAGTAAACTCAGGGAGACTATGCCTTTACCACTGAAAAATCAAGGTAGGTTTTGTGTTTTCTTCATGTAGGAAAATTAAGATAATTAAAGGTTTTGCTTTCCATTAGATCCAAAAAGTCTAGGGTTTATTTATAGAAGTTACAAAAAGAAAAATCTAGATGAAGTCTCTTCCCTACTGATTCAATGGAGCCATAATTTAGTATGTTAACTTTGGGCTCTGGAGTTTCACGTGGGGTATTGTGGAATTTTATAGATATGGTATCTATACCTAAAATAATAGGCCTTTCGTGGTGACATGTAGGCAGTAGCACAACTAATTTCCTGTGTCAGGAGGCTTTCTTTTTCAAATGTGATGAAGGTGTAAATTGCACAGACTATGGCAGGGATCCTACTGAGTGATGGATCAAAGGGGTTGCTTTTCACCTACAAGGCTGCTAGCTTCCATGACATGACAATGACCCTACGCAAAAAAAGATACTTGCCTTGAGTCTGCTAACAGCCTGCTTTTCGCAGTAGCCAGCTATAAGGCACTGGCTATACAAACGCACAGGGGGGCAGGATCTCCATCCTGTGCTTGTATTTAGCAGTGGGCCTTCGTTTTGGGGCCCAGCAGTGTCAAATATTCCACATCTACAGGGACTCTTTCTTCATGTGAACAGCATTAAAAAGATCATAATTTTCCTTGTGTTTCTTAAACGCTGCGTAGTCCTTGCACAGTGGCAGGTGATGAAGTATGCCTAATGTGTCCTAGAGCTTGTCCCAAGTAACAAAGTAATCTAGCATTCATCAGAGTACGGTGAGATGTGAATATAGAATGGATGACTTCATTATACAAGTAAGATTTTATAGCAGGATGGCTTCATGGAAAATTATGTGAAAGGAGAAAGGGAGTTGCTTATGATATCATTATGGAGACTGGGAAAATACCATAAAGTCTATGCCTAGCCTAGAGGAAAGGACTGTGGTGGAAATAAAGAAGAAAAAGACAAATATGGGGGATGTAAAGCATATAGAAACTTGAATTCAGGACAGAGATAAAGGCATACAGAATACTTGTCTGCTGTCTGATGTCTACACTGCCCTTCAACACTGGACAGAAAATCACCGATAAAATCTGCAGCAAGATGGGAAAAATGTCAGCGAGAGTTTAAAAGCTCTGAGACATGCCCCAGGGTCAGGTAATCATAAATGGTGTTTCTGCGGCTCCTGCAGACTCCAGCTGTGATCCTAGTTTACAGATGACGTCTGAGAATGGATGCCTCAGGAATGGGCAGTCATACTCATTATTCATCTACTCCTTATAACTTTTGAAATATTCCAAGACCTTTAATTAAAAAAAGCTAGATAGCAGTATAAGTAAACAGAACAAACAAACAACATTATACGTAATTAACATGATTTGGATTGTAATTTTGACATGTATATGAATTACAAGCCCTGTTTAAGAGAATTATCATGAGATGAATGAATGCCATTGAATGAGTTGATCTTTACAAGACCTGATCCTGCTTTCAGTAAATGAGTGTTTTGCCATTGATTTCAGTGACAGCCAGAACAGAGCTAAGGTTGCAAGCCCACAAAAGATTTAAATGATGTTACTGACTGCTCACAGACCTGTTTGTTTGTATGGAATTTTCTTCAGCGACAAGAAAGTTACTATGCTGGGAAATTTAGTTGTTGTGGTTCATAAGCAGGAGTCACAATATTAAATGAACTTTTACCTATGTTCTTATAGTTACATATTTATATTACAGTATTGTCTTGAGCCTACAATCAAAACTAGGTCCCTGATGTAACCAGAATAGGAACATAATGAGGCATAGCTCTTAGCCTGAAACCATGCCTGAAGATGGCTCAAATTCAAAGTGAACTCTAAAGATTTTGCGAGATAGCTTGCTGATAGTGCATGAGTTAACAGAAGTATAGGCACTAATATATACATTTTGTATGAATTTGAAATGAGCTAATATAAAAAGTAGAAAGCTAACCAGGAAAAGCATATTGTGCTAACTTTCCCAGGCAAGTGCTTTTTCTCTTCTTGTGCCAAGATGTTCCAGTGTTGCAGTTTTAAATGGAAATTACAGAATCACAGAATCACAGAATGGTAGGGGTT
>Ga0181612_166496_pt1 | contig 15344 bp, 9 predicted proteins | sample HoacroProtozoa21_FD_119630 | JGI IMG/M metagenome (GOLD analysis project Ga0181612, IMG submission 119630) | Hoatzin crop microbial communities from Cojedes, Venezuel. Combined Assembly of Gp0051906, Gp0051904, Gp0051908 | reverse complement strand
TCTTTAAAACCGGGGTTAAAAACATTCCAAAAAACCTGTATAAAACCAAAATCCCTAAGTGTGTCACATTTAAAAAAAAAAAAAAAAAGAAATTAAAATATACAAAGCTTATTTAATACAATTAATAATGCAACCCCTGCCCCAACCAACAATTCTGATATAGTGTATATATAGTGACAAAAAATTCATTGCCATATTATTAAACGATATATTGAAAGCTTTTTCGTGCCAATGCACATTACAACAGAAAGAGAAAGACGATAAAGCTTTAATAAGAGTATTTTACAGATCATGATGATCGGTAACCACAGATTCCAGATGCTGTGGAAAGCTGTGCATTAGCTTTCTAGTGATACAGTGCATTGACTGTTCCCATCAAGTGCTGTGATACAAAATCTTGGAATCAGCTAAAACCTTACACGTTATTCTGACTTCCCATCTCTTTTTTGACTGCTAGCAACATGCATTGTCACCACTTTCAAAAAGCAGCTAGTATGAGCAAATATATTGGTTTATATAATCTAAAAGCAGAACAGAATTTCAACTTTCAGATGATGCAAGGCAATCCATACAGTTAACTGATAAAATCACGCACATACCGACGTGTTAAACTTGCGATAACCAGCCTCATTACCGTACAGTGCAACTCACCTCTAGCTCCAGGAACGCTATGGGAAACAGACTCCAGATTAGCTGCATCAGACTGATTTCTATGGAATGCAGCTCATGATGGCACAACATTTACCCTGATGGAACATAACCTTCTATGGTTTTGTACTTAGACAAGAAGTGAAACAAAACTTTCCAACTGACCTGTTTATTTGTCAAAGGCTATTTTGTGATCTTTTCATTCTCACTAGCTTTATCTTTATACTTACCAGAGGATGACCTTTACTGTTTTCATCCTCATTATCAAAAATTATTTCACTTTCAGAATCTGTGGTTGGCCTGTTTAAAGCAGAGAAAGAAAAAGAACTTGAAGTTTTCATTTTCCTTAAATAAGTATTACCAAGAAATATTTAGTAAGAAATCTTGAAACTATTTGTGGAGACAAAGAAAATCCAAGCTTCTGCTGAAGACCTTCCACATGCCTTAAACAAAAAAGCAGAACAAACCAAGCCCCCAAAAAGTATCCTGCTTGAAAGCAACACTTCCTTTGACAGTCCAGCCTCTTAAAGGGAAGGTATATATTTGCATCAGTAAAATTTTATTTCTATATTCAATAAGCAAAACTGAAATAAGTTTACTTTCTTGCTTAAACAAAAAACCACCATGAGTGAAAGAACCACTCCATACACAGAGGCAGGTACGGATTATGTTAATAAAAATCAAAACAAAAAAGAAAGGACAAGTAAGGTATTTTTCAGGATTTTTAATATTTCTCTGTTGTTTACTAAAACCTTTACTCTCAAGGTTTGAAAAGACAGTCCAATATAAACAGTCACATGTTCTGACGCAAGTTGTAAGAAGCCTAACCCAAAATCTTCCTCGTACACTGAGTTTTTAGTTACAAATTTTCCTCGCCCTGGCTATCTGACTGATGGCAAATATGCTGTTACTGAACGAGGGGACAGAATGGAAATGCAGTGAATTAACTCTGAGAAAAGAAGTGAGAATGATAAAAGACACAAACTTGGAAAAAACAACTCTGTTCATGTTCCCTACAGTGCCAAGACTGAAGCCTACTTACAAAAATGAATGTGAGAACACCCCATCACCATCGTCATCATCGTCATCGCTGGACTCCTGATCAGCTCCACTGAATTTGTTGCTGGAGGATCTTTCACATGAAGTACTCCACTCAACTGAACTTGTCAAAACTGGAGGAGGAGCATTAGCTTCCACATCATTTGTCTCCTCAGTGGTAAGGACGAAGAGACCAGCTTTGGTGGGCATTCTTTTCTCGTCGGTTGTTACCGTGGGAACAGGACTTTCGTGTTTTTCGATCCAAGCATTGTAATATCTCACAATATTCTCATGGTTCAGTCGGGAAAGTAATGTTACTTCCCCCTTAATCCTCCGAAATTGCTTGCTGGCAGGGTTTATGCGGATACGTTTCACGGCATAATAGCAACCATCAAGCTTATTTCTCACCTGCAAAATTCAAATAAATCTATAGTCAAATGCTTATAAGTGCCTTACCAAGTAGAGCCAGAAGTAGAATGATTTCATGGAAGAGGAAGTTTTCCTTCCACCTGGGAAATGACTACAATTCAAATGCAAGCTTCCCCATACTGACAGGCTTCTTCCCAGACTCCCAGCAATCCCTCACACACTTACTGGCCTATTCAATTCCAGATAAAAATCACAAGATGGGCACAGCACGCTAGAAAACAATAAATAAAACAATGCAAACATTGAATACATTGTTTTGCTTCAGAGAAGACAAACATATACCTAAAAAGGATTCCACAGAGGGAAATGATTTTTATACCATACCTTGATGACTGCTCCAAAAGCCCCTTTGCCAAGTAATTTTAGCTCTTCAAACTCATTGTAGTAGCGTGAAAATTGTCTCTGTGTTTCTGTGAAGAATGAGGAGCTGGATACCTGACTGCTGGGTACAACTGTCTCGATGCAATCTATACCTGCTGAATCTGTAACAAGGACATCAAAATCACCACCACTGGAAGTATGGGGGCACAAGCATAAGGCACAAGAGACTGCCAAATATGCACCAGGAAGAAGATAAAACCTAAATAACTGCAAGTGCAACTAAAACCTATAATACATAATACAGTATAGAGTCAAGCTCTGGTACAAGCATAAACCTTAATACAATTTTTAATTACTAACATTAATTATGATGGACAAAGGAACTGATCCTAAGAAGAACATAACAACAAGAACATAACGAGGGAAGAAGTCTCAGTAGCACAGCATTTTGGAAGAACAAAGTTAAGTCTGACACTCATAGCATGCAGGAGGTGTATAAATTTACAGGCTGAATTAAAACATCAGCTTCTCCTATTGATGAGACAACGGCAGTCAGTCTACCCCAGCTAGTCAGGCACATAAAACCTAGTATGGTCTTTAACTTCTAGGTTAGTTAATGTGAACCTCTTGTGCAGTCTTGTGAAGCTCTAGCACTGCTCAATTTTTCTGTCACTACAGGCATGCAGTGCATTTATTCAGCAGAATTCAGAAAGAACCAACTTTCTTACCATCTAGATTTTCTTCAGCTACAGGTATTTTCATTCGTGGAATGTTTATAAAACTATGTTGTAATAACTGCTGAGGAGTCCATCTTTCCTTATCTTCCAAACAAACACATCTGTTAGCAAACCAAGAAGAGAACTGTTCAAACATCTATTCCATATCAGGCCTAAGTGTTCAGAAAGGTCTCCTTATGTTTAAGAAACTATCACCTTTATCATTCAGATGGGAATCAGAAGCAAAGACAGACCAAATGACATATCCACAGTGACACACGAAGTTGGTGGCAGGGCAAAGGAGAACAGAGCACCAGACCCATTCTCCCGAATCCCGGATTAGCAGCCTGAGCCATGAGTGAGCAATCGCCTCTTCTCTAAAAACTATGGCTAGTGACACATGGGGATTTAGATGTTCTTTCAAAAAACTTCAAGTCTTTCAAAAACAAAACAAACAAACAAAAAACCACAAAAAGATACAGGAATGCAATAAACATACTTTTCCAGAAAGTCTTGGAAGTCAGCAGGTAAATTGGCAGGAACAGCAACTGGATATTCCTTGGTTACTTGGCCCTGGCTGAGTGAAAGCAGAAGCAAGCCCAGACTCCACACATCTCCTTTTTTTCCAGGTTTGCTGGGAAGACCATCTTCACTAAAACGAACTTTGGTTTGCTCAAAAACATCTGCTTTGCAGATATCAGCTAAGCGCTTGGAAATGCTGTAGTCTGTCACCTTGATGTTTCCTTCAACATCTACCAGGATACTGGAAGAACAAAGAACTTTGTGCACTACCGAATTACTGTGCAAGTAGTCAAGAGCTGACAAGATCTGGGTCACATAATGGCGCAGCTGCTCAAGTGGAACTGAAGTCTCTTTGTGTAAGTATGTAGAAAGGCTGCAACCACTTATATGCTCCACTACAATGTCCACCACAATTGAATCGTTCCGTTCTTTCAGGTTCATACATTTATAATGTACTATGTTTGGGTGACTTAGCTTCGTCAGTGAGCTGAACTCTGTTTCTGCACCCTGAAGCTGTTGAGAAACACAACATAACATGCATTGTGCATAGCTCATGAACACTACTAAAATACGTAACATACAAAACACATAAAAGATATGACATTGTCATGCTTTTCTGAAAAGGAAGTATTGTACACAAAGGGCAAGAACACCTTTGGTTTCTGCCAGGTAAGCTTGATTCCATCTTTCTGCAGAATTTCCGTATTTATTTATGCATACCTACAAATACATTTTCTTGCATATATATTACTGTAAATGAACTCCTGAATATGGCAATGCACCCATCTTCTGTGCTGCAGATACTCTATACATCAGCGTTTTCAAGCTCATCACCACACTTTCAAGTTTATATTACACTAGAAGACTCAAGAAAAGCACTAAACCCCATCAAACCTTTATTAAGCCAAATGCAAAACATAGGCATTACCTGTTTCTTACACTTCTCAATCTTTTCTATTTCCTGTGATGTAAGAAACTTTCCCATCTTCTTTTGCCAGTGCAGAACCCACTCATATACTAAAACAAAGTCTCCACTGTGGATTTCCAAGGCATTATAGACTGATTTACCAAGCTGTTCATCCTTGCCTACAGATAAAGAGAAGAAGAAACATTGCTTCTTTTGGTTCTAAGGACTTGACAAGAGCTCCTGCAAATGCTAATTAAGACCAGTAAGCCTGCTTTCTACAATTGCAGAAACAAACCTACTTACAACTAAACAAGATCCATACCTACATGGTAGGTATGGAAAATGCCAGGTCTGATGAGACTGAACACTACGTAGCAGTAGTCAAATGAAAGCAATTGGCAAATTGCAAACTGGCAATAGCAATTAGCACATTGGCAAAAAATTGCTGCACATTTTAAACAATTTCAGATTTTAATAAACAAATACTCTTCCTGTTGACCAAATGCCAAACTCTACACACAGTAATATAATTGTTCATCCTCAAACTGCAAAATAATTAAATTCTCTTTGCTCCAAGTCTTTCAGGCTGTTCATCCTGCCACTGAGGAAGTGCTATGCTGACAATCAACAATGAAAACATTTGATAGTCCATTCACATGGGCACTTCATGGAGGCCCTTCAACTCTGAAAGTCTCCTATCATTGCCTGTGTTTATCTTTTTTGCTAAAACTGCTGCTTCTATGCCATTGCTATCAGCAGCAATGGAAGAAGAGTAAGTATATATTTCTAACCCTATGCTTATCACTGGTTTCACATGTTACTGCAAGCTAAGTAACTTCTTGCTTGGTAATAATGTGTATTTGACAAGCTAGCTATTTAAATTTAAACGCAAACAGTTTTCAGTATTATTTCAGTTACGTAGAGAACATAAAATGTTGAGAAGGTTCGGGGGTTGGTATGGCTATTCAGTTATGTAATTGTATCTGGAGAAGCAAATTTTTACTTAAAATATTCCTAAGAAAATGTAAAATATTTACCACAAAGTAACTTTTCTTATTACTCTCTCCCACTCTTAACTGTGACATTTCATGGTCCACAACAATTAGTTCCTCCCTCTCAAATAAAACCCATCCCAAACCCCAGCATTTCAAGCTGCACTTGTAATTTTGCTTACCTAGACATTTTCCTTTATGGACAGTAAGTTGTCCAGCACCACTTGTGCTGAAGTTCAAAACTTCGTGATTTCCAGGGGACTCTTCATTATTACTAACAGAAAGCTGGCGTTCTTGTCTGCAATACGAACAGAACATTTTCTGCCCAACTCAAAAAGATTGTATTGTTGCAGTCCCTAATCCCTAAAGATATCAATTCTGCAAGAGGATTAGCTTCCAGAGACTTCTGCATCCAACGATAATATCCATTAATTTCAAAGGTACTAAGTTAGTGCAAATATATATGTCTGATTAGAAATCCAGCATTTCAGTAGTAACACCATGCTGCACTGGGTCTCTGTATTCAAAGTCAGGAGTTGAACCCAACCCTGAAAACCTCATCATCTTGGGATGATGCTTTCAGCAGGTGGGTATTAAAAAAAAAAAAAAGGAAACATACTACAGCTCTGAAAAATATGTAAGTTTGACTTGATTTGCGTTCTCTTTCAAAATACTACAAAAAGCAAATGTATGCAATTTTGGAAGTTCATTCCAGCTTTAGCTTAATTCTTTTTCCTAACTTAAAATGGATTTCCCGTTTGCCTCCTTTACTTCTCTAAACTCCTCCTTCAAGGAAAGGGAAGTTTTGCAAAACCTTTCAAAGCAAGTATGATTAGGGTGTTTCGTCTCACATGCATGTACAGAGCTGCACATGAGATCAGAATGAACTCAAGACAACCAAACCAAATCAACCTTCATAACTTCTTGGTACAATCTGTTTCAAAATTAACAGAAATATCACCACTGCAAAAGTATCCTCCAAATAAATGCAATCACGTATAGAGATCACAGGAGTATATGAAGTGTAATGTAGAAGCTCCTTCAGCAGAGTGATTTAAAAAAAAAAAAAAGAAAAAAAAAAGGAAAGAAGGGCTACATAGAAAGGAGATGCCACAGGGAACTTCTTACAAGTGCTGTATAAAGAAAAATATACAAAGAAAGTAAGTAGCTTTCTGAATTCAAATATATTTTATAAATGAAATTATTTTAGATTTTAATAATCTTCTGAAAGTTTGTGTCTCAATAGCCAAAATTTCACGGTTCATAAAAAGATAAAAATACAGCAACACTCCTTTTGTGAAAAGAGACCTCAGAAAACTAAATGTGTCTAGCTTTTGCTTAACTCTACAAACACGGCATCATAGGGGGTTTCAACATTTCAAAATCCTTTTTGATTATTTTTACCATTGTTAAAATAAGTAACTGCCTTTTTGGTTTTATTTTGGTTTTTTTAAAAAAGAACATACAATGTAAGAGTTTGTGTGGAAAGTTAATATAAGTCCATTGTACATGTTCTGCATTAAAGCATAGTAACAAAACTTCTGAGACACTTCTCTTGTTCCACAAGCACAGAAAGCGTCTTGTTTTATTTTGATTAGCAAGAAGATAAGAAGAGAGCTTTACGGACTACCAAACACTATACAGAAACAGCTGTCATATATGACTTGGGATAGGCAAAGGGAAGAGATGGCAGCAAGAGTCAAAGTAGGATAGATCGAAGAACTGCTGCTACAGCTACCTAGTGTTGCTGATAAATCATTTGAAAACAATTTTGAAGTCTATAGAGAAAAAAAAAAACCAACAGTAATACACTACGTCAGTTAAAACAACAGTCCAAATAACAAGTCATTGGCACAATCTGAAGGAAAACTAGGAAAAATAATACCAGGATAACCCCACTGTCCTTAACAGTTATATCAGCTATGAACACAGGAAAGAGGTAAAAAAACCCCACCAAGCAAAAAACCCAGCACCCAACCTACCTATATCACCATCAATCCTAACCTAGATGAGTTACGTACCAGCAAAAGAATCCTCCAGTAACTCTAATCTTCCCTCTAGTAAGTTGCTCTGCAAATACAATCAGAATTATCTGATTCTCCAACAGGGAGTTGGAGAACTGGTGTATCTTCACAGAAAATGTTTTGAATATAATATAAGCTTTATAGTGCTATTCCAAAACTTTCATCGGCTGATTTAAGATAAATTTTTTATGCAATTGTCAACATATTGCACGGTTTTAAGAAACTAAGTAAGCCCTGAATATACCTTCCAATGACTGACAAATACTTTCTAAGTTAAACTAAGGGCCAAGCTGACTCTCTTAATGGAAAAGTTCCCAAGTTATCCATAGCACATGAATTAAACTATGCCAAATGAAGAGGGGGAGGAATTGGACACACACACACAAAAAAAAAACAAAAAACGAACAGCTGAGCAACAAGGCACGTTACTGCCTTCAAATTTCACTTTGAAATCTAATGTTTGCAAAAAAATAAAAAAATCCACACGCAAACTGACATACTTACTTTGAACGTCCAGCTGAATTTGGTCGGTATTTATTATTCACTCCATGTTCCAAACAGCTCCCATTTAAACCAGAACCAACTCTGTACCCTGCAGTATCTTTCCTGTGAGAGTTTTCTTGACTTGTCAGAGCAGCTACTTCCAAACGTCCCTATAAATCAGGAAAACCACCAAGTAAGTTCAGAAACTGCTCCTACCCTCAAAATACACAAGCACTTAACTATTATTCTATGAAGTCATCCACATCACAGAAGAAACAGATATTCATAATAAATCTACATGAGGCTGAGGAAGTGCTATGATTCCGAAAGTACCTTTCAGCACTGCCCACGGGCAAGAATGTAAAGATTATTTACAATGAAACGGGAAACGTTAACTTACTGGCTTTTTTCTATGTCTGAAAATACCCATCTTAGTACACTTAAGATACTAATATGTTAAACTATTTTCTCTTACAGTTGATTTTACTCCAAAAATAAAACCCATATAATCAAGAACCTATTATAACCTAGATCTATTAGCAGCACTGGATGAGAAAAGACGCCCAGGACAATTAAGTCATCTAAATCTCTCAAATCTTTATAAGTGTATGCTACAGTACTGGGAAGTAGTTATTGCAATGGTTTTTGCAAGCCTGCTTAGAAATAATACCTGTTTAGCAATCTCTTTCTTCTTTCTTTCTTCTCTTTTCTCTTCCTCCCTTCTCTGAATCTCGTTAAGGATTTCACGTTGCTGAAATGAATTTTTGGTGTTGTTAGAGATGCAACAGTACATGTAGTGCAACTGCTAATCTTACCCTCGCTAAAAAAAAAAGGCTATGATGCTGATTTTTCAAAAGTGTTAGAGAGGACCTGTGGATCTCACAAGAATAAAACAAAACACAAGTTAAATTAGCTCTCCTGAGGAAGTTAACAGCATCAATTGTATGATATAGGAGAACAGCATCATAGACAAAAGAAAATTACTTCTCCTGACAGACCCAACAACGAAGTTTCACACACAGAAAAGACAGAGGAATAAGCTAAAACATTCTTTCAAAAAAAGAGCTATTCTAGCCATATTCCCACAGTGTGGAGACTCCACACCACCAGTCTCTGTGAGACTTCAGATGAATCCCCTCATTTCTAGTGAAGAATGTATGTGGTCTCTTTCGATTAAATTTCTTGTGCTCCAGGGAAATCTGTCATAGTGAACATTCCAGTCACCCTATGGGTGAAGGAAAGTATGATTACCTGTCTGGCTAATACTTCCTCATTTATGACGGAATGCACTTAATATACACATTTGCTTACACTTTCGTGTAAGGTCCTCTTTATAAGTGATTTTCATAGGACCAAAAATCAACACTTAGGTTCGTTTCAGGCATAAATATTTCTCAGGGTTAAAAATACATAATTAAAATATTACAACTGCAGCAGCAGATAGTTCAAATGGTACATTTTGATTGACTCATACTGACAGGTCTGACAAGTTAATAATTCACTAAAGCCCACCACTGTTCAGGATGATTTACAGAATCATGATTGTTTATGTTGTTTTAAGAATATGGAGTTATTCACACTTTAATTTCTCTTACCTCCTGCTCCTCTCTTCTCTTAACTTCTTGTGCCCTACGCAATTCCTCCTGAGCCAGTCTTTCTTGTTCTTTTTGATGATTTTTTAGCATTTCTTCATGAAAAGACTTGGAAGGCGGTTTATTATACTCACTGAGAAATGACTGTACATGGTCGGCAAGTTCAAATATCATCACCTGAAAGAAAGTAAACATGCATGACATGGAGAGTTCAAAGAACAAGTAGATCACATAGTAAAATGATACCCAACTCGAAAAAGCAATACAGCAGCAGAACAACTGCTTATTCTTTTACTTATCAGGAAGAATTTACCGATTTCAGTATTTTTCATCAGAACTATTTATTAATAAACCATAACATGAAAAATCCCTAACTACTACTAGCAAAGATGGCAAAAATTACTGAAAGACAGCCAACTTCAAGCATCATTTTTCTAAAAAAATTCAAGAATTCCTTTCTTTATCATCTTTTAGGCATGTTTTTCTGTTCTCAAAGATATGTGTTTATGACATATGAGCTACAACAGAATAAATCCTTTGCAATTGTCTATTACTGTATCTGCTGCTATTAAATAAGTTTTTCCACTGCTAACATGTAATCCAATCTTTCCTCTGCAAACTAGATCCCCCCAGCTAGAACTGTAAAGCTACTTAAGGCATTTCACATTTCTGTAACCACAGCTACCAACACAAGAACTGCACTGAAAAAGCAGCTGAATTCTGCTACGTGGTGTGCAAGGTTAGGAGCAATTTTCATACTTGAACTGGCCACATACTGATGATCTATTGACCTGTCAGAGCTTAAGCTTTTATCAGTCTAGTATGCATCCCTTTACTAATCCAAGCAATCTGTAGTGCTAACAGACCATCGTATCTCCAGAATTAAAGAACAGTACATCAGAAAAATGGATCTCAGCAGCAGTACTGAGCTGGATTTGCACATATAGGTGGGAGCAGGGCCAAACTAAATTGTACCATCTGCCTGTAACGGGCTGACATTTAGAAGATTCTGCAACACTGAATCCCCTGCTTGAAAGTAAGAATGAAAACAGCAGGCAGTTCAGAAGAGAAATAGCACAATATGCACATATCTGCCATGTGCAAACTAAAATACCTTCTCTAGGTTACTATTCAGAAGGCAAGGCAATCATGCATGCACATACATGTATAAGAAAAGGAAAGAGGGAATCTCAATAACTAAAAAACCACAAACCATCTGCTGTTCAGTTTGACAGGTAACTGGGGCATCTTCAAATTTTCCATACTGCAGAATACATTTTAATAAAGAATAACTGTTCTCTTTGCCTTCACAGGTATCTCCCTTTCACTGCAGAGAAAGTAACTCAGGACAGCATTGTGCCTGTCATTCATCAAAAACACGTATCATTTATTTAACTCTCAAATGTATCTACACATCCCTGGAGCAAGCATGATTCTCCCTTTACGAAACTAACATTAGGAAAACCTATAACAAGTTTGTAGCTCTTTTCAATAAGATCAGGAAACAAACTAGGATTTAAAGTTCTACAGGCTAATAGCTCTCCTGGGGTGAGTTGGGAACAGATTGTGTATGTATCGCATGGTTTAGCGGTTAGAGAAATTGAACCTTGTATTTCCTATCAATTATCCATAGCACAGTCACTACAAAAAAGAAAAAAAAAATCCAGAATACACTGTTAGCTGCTAATTTCCAAATACACTGAAAAATTTAAGGGAACTCTTGGGTTATTCAACAGAATGAACAAAACAGTATCTGGCTGAAACAGTTCTTTTGAAAGTACCTCCATAAAAATTGGCCATCAAAATAGAAGTACAGTATGCAAATGGAAAAAGGGCTTCATGTGGCAAGACTAAATGATGGGCAACCCCTGCCAAACCTGTAAAGTTAACAGGCTTAGGAAACAGAAAACAATATTCTCCCATTTCAGCATATAGTAACTCCCACAGCTGTGTATTTCTCACTTTTTAAAAGGCAGACTGAGCAAACTGAGTGTGTTCACCTGTAACACTTCCAGACAGCGATAAGAAACATACCATAAATGCTGCTTTTGCCAAGAATTCAATGTATTCTCGTAATTCTTTGAATCATTTCAGTCCTCAGCAACAATGGAAAGGTATTGTTAATACCAAACATACCCAGGGACTTACAAAACGCCTTAAAATAAATACAAGTTCTAAGCTTCATGTATTTGTCCATATTGCTCTCTTTATCCTATTCAGGAACAAGCCAAGTATCACTATTCCTAAACACAGTAGAAAAAAAAAGGCATAATGGCACGGAGTGATGGAGCTGGTGTTATAACTAAGCTCTGTCGCCCTTCAGTTCAGCATTAGATGAACATCACCACACTGAAAAACAACCCAGGTAATCGCTGTTTGCTTAAACAGATATAGCCACTTACAATATTTAAATTAATCTGAAAAGTGCAGAAAGCTCTCAGTTTCAGAGTTGGTATTGCCCTTAGACTGTGAAGTAACTCCAAGAATAGCATGAACCTTTAAATCTGTCTTTAAAGAGGGACAAAGCTTGCATTATTTACATGTGCACTGCATTTTAAGAGCGTGCATATTCCAAACTTTCATTAATTAGAAACATTCTGAAGAAAAAATGCAAGTGTCTCCTTACTTAGGAGTAATGCAACTTATACTTCCAATGCTTTTCTTTATATTATACCACACATTTTTTTAGAACTATTTAGGTCCAGAGAATATTTCTCAAGGAAGTGAAAAGCTCTTACCTCTCCACAGCACTGTTTTGCCAGTTCAGCTAGTCTGGATTTTAATTCTTTTATTTTCTCATTTGACAAGCCTTTTGAATTTTTTAGTTGTATTTCAGGTACACTGTGGGACCATAACAAAACACAAAAGTCCTCATGAGAAAAACTGAATGCAAAAAGCAATTGTGTAAGACACAGAATGTTGATAAAAAATGGTGGGCGAGGGAAAAGGAATGGAGTTCATAGTCACTTGGCAATTAGTCAATGCTCAAATATGCAGCACATAAATATTACATATATAAAGCCAGAAATACTGTTTTATATTCCCTGCCATTAAATTTTCTGGCTGCAGATTATCTGTCACTTATACTTAACATAAGACCTACCAAAGAAACCCTGCAGACTCTTATAATTCAGCTCTTAATCACTAATTCCCGCAACAGTCCCTTAAAAATATCACTAGCATAACATTTCGGTGTTTAAAATTTATCACCTCTATACAGGTTACACAAACTTAAAGAAACATGTGCAATAAATAAGTAACAGCTAAATTAAAAAAATATAATAAAGTAAACAAGTAAAACATTTGTAGCCATACTATCTTAAATTAAAAAAAGAAAAATAGAGTGGCTCTTACGTCCCATGCTACAGGGTGTAACTGAGCTATCACTTGGTAAGGAATAGCGCTTCCCTTGTACACTGCTCAGGCTGCAGCACAAACAGATGAACTAAGTGGAGTTACGCTGTGGACTCAACTGGTGACACAAGGGCTGAACAAAACTGTGCTCACAGAGCAACACTTCACCCAGAAACTACTTGCTAACCCAAAATGCTGGAGGGGGTGGTCACCTGCAATTCTCCTTCCATTGTCTACAGAGAACACTTCCAAAAGGCTAACCCAGCAGATACAACTACAACAGCAGATTGCTTTAAAAATGAGTATTCACTCCCTCTCTCAGCAGGTCACGAGCTGAAAAAGCTTAAAAAGGGCACGAAGATGCTAGTAGGTACACCTATATTTATGCCTCTTCAAGCTACAAACTGGAGCTGCAGTCTAGCACTAACAAACGCATCCCTATCATTCTCCATTGCCCAAGAGGCCAGATCCAACTCAGGTGCCAAATTTTATAGTCGCCTCTTATAAAATACCACAGGCCTAAGAAATCCTGACATGCAGAAAACAAGAATAAGAGCGGTGAATAAAACTTAGATGTTTTTTTCAACTTAAACTTTGCTATGGAAAACACAGAAAAAAGGTTGTATCTTAATGTTCACTCACGTATCAGGGTAAGTATGTGGACACTTGACCCACAGATCAACTTTGGTATATACTTCATTATCACCAGTCAATCCCCGAGGACGCAGAACTAAATTAATTTCAGGAGGCTGTCGTACCTAAAAGGGAAAACAAAACCTTTGATTTAAAAGGGTTTCTTGGTTTTGTTTTAATGAAAGCACGCAACTCTTACAACCTATATTATGGCAGAATTCACGTCAGACCATCCAAACTGTGAAAAAAATATATTAATGTACTGACATCGCTCAATTAAAGTAAACTGATTCACTGATTATCACAGTTTATCCAGTATATTTCTAGCACTTCTTCAGGTAAGTGTAGTCACAGTTATGAGAAAGATGATTCAAACTGAGCAAAAAGGAGGTTTTATAATAAAACCCTTGTATTCTGCTCACTGTAGGCTAGTAGTAAGAAAAAAATTAATGTAACAGGTTATTTATGGAATATCACAAATTAAAGCATACGTTGTAAGAACAATATTGTTTCTTTCGTGTTTGTTTTAGACTACTAACAAACACCAGTCAATATTTTATTTTCTGATGTGGCAGCAGAATATAACATCATGTCTATGTACACCTTGTGTGGCCAAACAAATGGATAGCAATTTTTAATTTACGTTTTTGGTTTTGGCATAAAACAGAATTTTAACAAGTACTGCCCTTCCCCCTCATCCTGTTCAAACTGCCTACTCAAAATCAGAATAAAGTAACACATGTCCTATAAACACTCTAGACTTTTTCTTCTCGATTAGAAAATTAATTTTTTTTTAACAAAAAAACAACCCAGACCTTAGTACTATGACAAACAGGTAGGGAAATAAGACCACAGGGAGTAACAAAGAGGGAAACAGGCTAAAAGATGGTTACTATCACCTCTGTTTCCTCTGCATTTCCAACAGGGACAAGAACAGGTTAAGCCCAGAGGATGTCAGGTACGAATCTAAGATGGCGTGAGATCCGCAACTCTTCTGTAAACCCGGTGAATTACTAAGAGTGTTTGCATCAAACTCCATTAAAAAAAAAAAAAAAATCACCAAAACCCCCAATAATACCCCAAAACCAGTAACAACAAAAAAAAGTAGTCATAGGTTTCTGCAAGAACTTTAAGTTCAGGTTTATGGCAGAAAATGACAGCAGGGGCTATGACATCTTGTAGAAACTAAAAGACCAAAGAATGCAAACAGAGATGGACGTAACAGCAAACTTGGGGAACTGAAAAGAGCGACCAGTACCTCCAGGTACAGGAAGGCAGTGCCACAGATGCAGCTGGAAAAAAAATCTCAATTAGACACTGTGCACACGAAAGAGAGTAGCGAATACCAGACCTGAGCATTAATTAGTTGTAATTAAAAAAACCCCAACTACAAAATCGGCAGTTAAAATATTAAATTCTCATGGAAACAGTCACAGTTTGTGTAAACCACAGCACCTAACAACTGTGCAAAGATCAGCAACGTCTACGCCAATAAGATTAATTAATTAAGCAGGCATGTAATCAGTTGGTTAAGGGATGAATTAAGCGGCAATTTAAAAAAAAAGCCCGGCAATTACTTAAAACGCAAGCTATAAGCACAGCATTAATTGCAGCGCGAAGGCACCGACCAGGAGCCCAACGGCGCGGGCGGGCGGCGCGGCTGCTCCCGCGGCGGGGAGGACCGC
>Ga0181612_137744_pt1 | contig 15345 bp, 8 predicted proteins | sample HoacroProtozoa21_FD_119630 | JGI IMG/M metagenome (GOLD analysis project Ga0181612, IMG submission 119630) | Hoatzin crop microbial communities from Cojedes, Venezuel. Combined Assembly of Gp0051906, Gp0051904, Gp0051908 | reverse complement strand
TGTGTCTGAGACTTGTTTAGCTGGCAGCTCTGCGTGCTCTTGTAAGCTAGGATGGTTTTTCCTCTGACCCTGCAGAGCCCTGCAGTCCTGGTGGCGGTTGGTAGTGGCGTCTGCTGCCTTGCCTTGTCATCAGCGACACTGACCCTGCAGCGGAGGAAGCATCGCAGAGTGCCCCACTGTAAAAGCTGCTGCTTCTGAACTTGAGTCTCACGGCGTGGCTGTCAGGTTACCCCCAGGAGATTGATGTTGGTTCTGCTTTTGGAGTGCTTCTGAGCAGTGCAGTACTGCAGACCCCTGCTTTCGGCATTGTTGCCTTCCTTGCGTAAGTTGAGGCAGTCCTTGAATCAAGAGGGTCAGCAAAAATTGTGTTGCAAGAGACTCTATGTCATAGCATTTACAGGAGGAGGATGAGCTTATGGATGTAAAGGGCTGTGGCCTTTTTTACACTTGTGTGTATTTAATGTAATACTAGTAGCTTGCTGTAGAAGAGGCACACAGTTAGGTCTAAGAAAGATAAAGTATATAGAGGGGCATCCACCCTGTACTTGCCATACAGGTGCATTATTGTTCCTTGCTCCTTGAAATATTGGAGCAGTGGCAGCTGAAGGTGTTCTTTAAAGCTCTGGCTTATTTCAGGTTGTGTTTATTGTTTCTGTATAAATGAAATAAAAATAACCCCTTTGAAGTACTCTCACATTTTAAGGCTAGAAATCACGTAGTTGAATTTCAGACTTCACTCCTGTATTTCCTGTGCCATACTTCCCAGGCTGATACTATGAGACAGTTCTGTTTGGATTTTTCTGAGTTAAAATGTAGTATATTATTAGCATGTGAACGTGTGTCAGCTGATCAGTTAAGAAAGGACAAATTGTCTTATGAAACTGACTGTTAATACTGAAGCTAAAACAAACCCAGAAGAATTTTGCTGTTCATAGCCCGTACTGTGGATTCTGAATCGAGACATTATGCTCGATAACTTCTAAAACATTTATGACTTTTGAAACTTGGCTTGTGAGGTAATATCAGGACCAACAACTGTTCTTCCTAAGCAGTGTTTATGTAATGTGTTTCTGTGGTTTACCTGTGCTTGTACAGTGCTCAGTATATATTTTCACTTTAACAGGATCTCCAGACGTGGGTGGATGGTGCTAACGAAAATGGCTTTGTCCTCGTCTCATTTGGTGCTGGAGTGAAATACCTGTCAGAAGATGTAGCAAATAAGTTAGCACATGCTCTGGCGAGACTGCCTCAGAGAGTTATTTGGAGGTAAGCGCAATGATGGATGTCCTTGGGGTGATTTCAAGCACGCTCGTTTCCTATTGTGCCATCTTGATCTAGAGTTGCAGAAGCTGAAATTGAGACAGTCCGGGTGGCACAGAGGACCTGACTCTTTTGAAAGGCGCTCTTTGTGGAAATGTTGCAGTCCCCTGGTAATAAGGAGGAGCAATGATTTTGTGGCAGAATAAGGCATAGGTTATACTGCTATGTTGAGTTTATAACCTAGAAGTATTGGGGACAGTGAAAAGAGTCTGAGGTTATAACATTTGTGACATACTGTCATCATCTCTGAGAAAGAAGCCTCCGTAGGGAGCAAGAATGGCATCCTGCTGATTTAATTCTAGGTTTTCTTTCTTCTTTATCTTTCTTATTTTTCCTGTCTTTTTTGGGCTGCTTTTCCTCTTTTGTCTGCAAATACAGACTCTCATAATTACTTTTCTCACTTGTTTCATATGTGAGAAATTGGAGGAAGAAAAATCTGCAGGAGTGAAAATCGGTAAAAAGCTTTCTTGGCTTTAAAAACATCTGGAGTGGCTCTCTAAACTTACTGTAAAAATCCAAGAACTGTTTAGTCATCTCTGCTTCACATGGAGTGTCACTCTAGAATATAATTGAGGAGTTAATGTGAACCATCGGTTTCCAAATAATCAGTGTCCTACAATTTATGATTGCTGTCCTTGCTGCACTTTTGGAGTTGTATTGGCAGTCTGTTTAGTGTCTTGTTCCCTGCCATCTCTTAGGGACTGTTTTCATAACTGTGTTATAAATGAAATAGTAAAGCTCACTAATGAACAGGAAAATGAAAATTCTTCAGGCCATGGCACAGAGCCTTTGGTAGTTGTAGTAAAGTTCTCAGTTTATGTTTGGGTAGGGCAGCTGTGTGTTTATTGTTTACGAAGCCTGCAACACTGCTTGACTTGTAATTAGTTATTAGTCCCAGTTGATCATCTTTTCTTTTGTTCTATCCTTTTATCATACTTTCGCTGGAATGATTTCTGTAGGAAGTATCCACTTTCTATAGTAAATAATTCAATTTTAATGGATTTGTCTCGGGGATAGCTGTTTTAATGCAAAAGCAACAATTCCAGTTGAAGCCTTCTGTTAAAATTTGTAGTTTTCTTTGCTAGTATTTCCTTACCAATGCTTTTTTGTTATTTTTTGTTTTGTTCTGTTTTTGTTGTCTGCAGTCTATTATCTGCTGAATCCCTTTTGGATAAGGGAACCCACCTGCTGTTTCTTTCCATCATCATTTGTAGAATGGGAAGATGTCTCTGGGACTAGGTGTAAGACATGATCTTTGGGAGAGCTGAGCAAGTTGCTTTCAGTCACCCCAGTGAGAATTTGAGATGCATAATTAAATATCTAAATATGAAATTATGAGTCCAACTTTGTGGTTTTTTTATTCTTCAGATCATTGACCTATGGTCTGTGTTGGATGCAAGTGGTTGTTATGCTAGATATTTCTGAAAATGAGAAAGGTAGTACTGCTTGGCAGTCTCTCATGATGCCAAATCAAGAAAATCTTTGTACTTCTTTATATGCTTCTGATTATGGAGTACTAGTTAGAGCCAAAACCAGTAATATAACTCATTTGTTTTAATATAAGTTAGTATAAATAACGTAGGCTTTTTTCAATGTATAGAATGGACAAACCAGTTGTAAAGATGTATGGCTTGCTTAATTGGGAAATATGTAGGTGATTCTTTATGAAGTTGTAGTTCTAATGCTCTCTAATAACCAGAATATTTTTAAGTCATTCAAGGGAGCTGTCACAAAACAGTTCTATCCTCTAGTAGTTACTGGTAATTTTTTCCCCTCTTTCTTTTCTGTTTGGAATATATTTAAATTTTTATATTGACTACATATGATACTAATATGTAGATCAATATGTATTTTGAGCCTGTATTTTATGGGCTAAACTTTTCCAGCAACCTCAGGTGAGCAAGATGTTGTCATTGGATTTCAGGCAGTTGAGCAAGTAAGAAAAATACACTTGTCTCACAGTCTGCTCCTGAACTTTTCATCAATAGCTTCTTGCCTCATAAGCTGAGATATAACCTTTTCCCTTCCTGATGTTGGTAACTCCTTTTCGAATAAGACCGTGTCCGTTATTAAGAGCTGCAGGAACTGACCAACTGGAAGGGAACACCTTGTGTTGATGGTACGGGTTATTATTTGTGTGCTGATAGGATGTTCTTGGCAGAGTTATTTGTCTAGTACCAGCCAGTTTTCAGTAAAGTAATGGACTCCGAACCATAGAGAGGTTATAAAACCTCCTGCCAGTCATAGTGGTGAAGTTATATATGCTTTCAGAATGAACTACATTGCTGTTATGTTAATAGAAAACATTGCATTTCAAGCCAGATTGCAGGGAAACTGGATGATGAAAACATGAAGTTGGAAGTTACTAGCTATTTACAGTGTTTTGTTTGAGCCTATTTTATTTTCTGTAATAGTGAACAATAGTATCCCCATGTAACTGGAGATCTGCTTAGGGCTCATGGATCACTTGGTTTGACTCTCTGGTTTGAGTTTATCGGTTTTGGAGGTCTTGATAACTCAGTTTCAATTTGATTTTATTGTTCTAGGTTTTCGGGAAACAAACCAAGGAATTTGGGCAACAATACGAAGCTTATAGAATGGCTACCTCAAAATCACCTCCTTGGTGAGTATCTATTTTAATCATACGTCGCTTATTCTCACTCAAGTTCAGATTTCTCTTCCAACAATATTCCACTGAATTAACAGTCATTATAAATCTAGAAGTATTTCTGTAATGGAAGTCATAGAATATAGAATTTGTGAGAATTTTAAGATGATGAAATTAAACACCTTTCTGGTGTTAATTATCTTTCCCTGGTAGTAAGTCCATTTTTTCCTTAAGTTAATTGTCCTGAGAAGGGCATAGCTATTCCAAAGACTATCTGGCCTAATGGAAGATTTTTTTGACAAGTGTCTTCTATACCATGGGAGCGATACAGTTAAGAGGAAAAAAAAAAGATGTATAAGTAGGAATTGTCTTGAATCAGCTATTTTGGAGAACTGATGCCTGTTAACTATTAATTTCTCTGATATGAAAAAGCATGGTGTTTACTGGTCTCTTCACGGAAGAGTCATAAAACTGAGCATACAATATTTGTTCACATTGCATCAGAAGAAGTCTTAGGGGTCTGTACGTACTGATGTATACATACACATTTATTTTTCTCCATAGAAAGCTCTAACAGAACTTGGGCATGTGTTGCAAGCTGATAATAAGTTTTCTGTTTAACCTGGAGTACTCCGGGTTCTCAGATTCAGAAATGAAACATGATATTCCATGGTACTTGATACACCATCTTTTGGTAAAGAGTATTTTTGAGTCTATGAATTTTATTTTTTTTCCCTTCCTTCCCTGTCGAAGGTTAGCTGAATACATTGCATATCTGAGGGTCCACAAACTATTTATGGTTGTCTATGGGATACCTGGATATTTATGTGTTCGCAAAACACCTGCAATGCTGCGATGGGCGCTGATGAATGCGTGAAGCATGCAAGTGCATCCTTGTGTGTGCCTGTCAGCTGCAGTATTTTTCGTAATATAGTGATTAGGCAAATGACTTTTAAAGCAGGTAGATTTGTTTTGGTTGCTAAATTGCTCTGAGGCAGTCTCATTTTTCCATTAGATAAGATTGTTATTATTGTCAGATCTTGCTAGCCTGAAGTAAGGCATTGTGAAGCTTTAGAGAGAATGTAACCTCAGTTGTCCTGTTATTGAGTTGCTTGTATTTCATATGAATAATGAGGAAGAACACTCCCTCCCTGGCTCATTTGTACTGCTAAACTGGTTGTAGTCACCACCTGGAGCTACTCAGGAGTAAGCAATGTATATTAATTACTCCATTAATAATTTTACATGACTCACGTATGTGAGAATTTTCTTTGTGGTGGCTGTTCCCTTTCTCTTCGTGTGTAAGGATATAATCTAATGCATGTGATATTTCAACGGAGTGGGTTTAAGGAGGAGAACTTAAGAAGAAGTTGCATTTGTTTTGCCTTCCTGAATTGCAGCCACAGAAACATGGTGACAAATGTGCTGTACCCGGTTGCTCTGATAACTTTACGTTAAGGAGATGTAAAATGTTTCTTTTCTTAATCTTCATGCATCTTCTGTTTTCAGGTCACTCTAACATTAAAGCTTTTCTTAGTCATGGAGGTTTGAACAGCATTTTTGAAACCATGTACCATGGGGTCCCGGTGGTGGGGATTCCCCTTTTTGGAGACCATTATGATACTATGACTCGTGTGCAGGCCAAAGGCATGGGAATATTGTTGAACTGGAAGACTGTCACTGAGAGCGAATTGTATGAAACCCTAGTAAAAGTTATTAATGATCCCAGGTATGGAACGAGTGATTGCTTCTTACTTTTGTTTTAAGCTGTTGTTATGAGTTAACTATGCATATACAGAACCTTTGCGCAAGGGAAAAAACCCCGCATGTTGGGATTTATTTGTGTGTACAGTTGGGACAAGTCTTTGGATGGTTGTCCCATTTCACAAGATTTCTCTGTTGATCAGGTTTCTGTGTGGGTGCTAAGCTCATTGCCTGGGGTACCAAAACTCAATTGTCTCATTTGCTTTTTGCACCAGTTGCCATGCAAAGGGCAGAAAGGTTATAGCAACAAACCTGTCCTGATTTACTCCTTGTTGCAGACCCGTGTCTCTGTGTGTGTCTTGATTACTTGATGTTTAGCAGTCTGCCTGTTGTGCTGCCTAAGGGGTCTGGAGCAAACTACACCTATACGATTGTAGGGTGGTGTGTTTGGATTGTAGCTAAAAATAGGGAGGAGGTATTCAAAAAGAGTGACTTTTTTCTAAAGTCCCATCATGTGATTAAAAAAAAAAAAAAATTAGTTTCCGGTTCTGGCCTGTAATACCTCTCTTAAGGTCGGGAGGGTTATTCATGTTTGTTGCAATGGCGATTTTCTAACAAACTGTTATGAATATGAGGGCCCCAGCCTGTTTTTTGTAATTTTTTTTTTTTTTTTTTGTTTTGTTATGTGGAGTAAGTAAAAGCCCATGAATTGGGTTTCATAACTCTTTCTAATTCTAGCAAATGAATTTGCTCAGAGATATGGAAGTGCAAGGAGAGTCACTTGACAAGTTTGTTCTGAACTGTTCTGTTTTAAACATCTGTGATGTTCAGACCATCTCCAGATGAAAAATAATGATGCATTAGCCCAATACAATAAACCACCAGCTAACTGTGGTTTTGGGGTACGGTGCTGACACTGCTTCTTGCTTCCATGGGAGCAAAGTCTTTAAGCGCCGCTTGCCTTGGGAAAGGAGAAACCAGTAAGGAACGAGCAGCAGAACAGCAGTGAAGGGGAATGTCACTAAAGAGATCTCAAGAACATCAGTTGCATCACCTTTCCGTTGTGCAACTATCTTTAGAAGAAAGGCAAGTCCTGCATAAATAACCCGTTGACTCTGTAGCTGTGGGAGGAGAGAAGGAATTTGACATGATCGGCTGCTGGGGACAGCTTGTTGAGAAAAATGAAAAGTTTTAGGTCGAACTCTGGACCCGAGAGGAAATACTCTGTTGCACAGTCAGAAACCAGTGTCTTGCTTTGTTCTGTGTTTCTCTAGTAATTCAGTTGCACAACAACATAAATGACTGGTGTGTTAGAGTATGTTGCCACTTTACAGTGGGAAGGGCAAATGTGTCTCACCTGATAGGATTCATTTTGGATTCGGTAAGACTCCCCTCTGGCAGCAGGTCAGCTTGGCCCTTCATCGCTTTGCTGGAGGATGGATTTCTGCCTTTAGTCACACGTGGGTCTGCTTTTCTAGTCATTCTTTGTCAGTGAGCTGTATGGACTGATTTAAAGACAGACTATCTGCCATGTCTAGCCCTCCGTATGCTGGTGGTTGCGAGAGTCCTGTGGCGATATGCTGTTTGATCTGAAGAGGCTTAAATGCACTTAGGTGTGTGCAGACTTGCATTGCTCAGAGCGCTGATGAAAATTTTTCCTTTCTTCCATTTTCTTTCTGTTTCTTCCCCACAGCTACCGCCAGCGAGCCCAGAGGCTGTCTGAGATTCACAAAGACCAACCTGGTCATCCTGTTAACCGGACTGTATACTGGATTAATTACATTCTCCGTCACAACGGAGCCCAACATCTACGTGCCGCTGTTTACAGCATCTCTTTATATCAGTATTTCTTACTGGATATTGCCTTTGTTGTACTAGTGGGTGCTGCCTTACTTTGTTATATTTGGGCCAGGATGACAAAATTTATCCGCAAACAAAGCAAACATCTCTGGTCGAGTGACGAACATAGCGCTGTTAATGGACATTACCAGAATGGGATACCGAACGGCAAGTATAGAAGAAATGGTCACATTAAGCATGAAAAAAAGGTGAAATGAGCCAACCGCCCCATGTATAGTAGTAATAAATCAGATCAGTAATCGAATTTTATCGCTGTAACTTAGTCTAACAACTACTTAAAACCTCAGTAAGCAGTTCTAACACTCCCCTTCAGTATGTAATATTATGTGACAAAATTCTATGGAACTAAGAAAAGTCTTTTTAAAAAAAAAAAAGGCAAGCACAACCTAAAATGGAAAATATTTTATTCTTAATACTGATGCAGAGAGGTTATTTTGGCACTGAAGTTTTTAGAAGCCTTAATTGTCTAAAGTTATACAATGACCGTATTTATGAATTTTCAGTTTTTAAAAGCTAGATGTGTGTGTCCCAAATGAGGAGAGGTTTCTTTTTATTTGCAGAGGCTTTTTCCTTTTTATTTTTTTATTATTTTAATAGATTCATCTTTTGGCTGAGAGGACTTTAGTGCTAGCTCTGTGTTTCCTTTTATTGAAGGTTCAACATGTGTAAGAATGCTGTTCAAAAAAAAAAATTTTTTTCCCAGTGTTTGTGCAAGAAATAGTAAGTTGTGGACTGAGAACACAGACACGAAAAAAAACAAACCTTAAAATAAGCACTGAAGGAAAATGGCAAAAATATGTACTCCTTTTACTGATAAGCTACGTGACTCTTCTGCTCAGTATGAGTACTTTGGAGAAAAGGGTCTTGAGCAAGTCTACAATGTGGCTTATTTTTTAATTTATACAGAACTTTGTTTCCTTTCTCTGCATATATAATTTATGCCATGAAAATATTAGGGAGTTCTATTTCAGTTTAAAATGTGGCTGTGTGGGAAGCAGATTTGCAGAATTAACACAATAAATGAAATAAGCAACAACAACAAAAAGAAAATCTAGCCCTGTGCTTAATATAGAAGGTTTTGTAATGGCCCGGAGCTGTGCAGAATCAAACCGCTGTTTGGGGTTTGTTTGAAAAACAAACAAACAACAAACACCCTCCCCAACCCCAAAGCTGAATGTCTTTGCTCTTAATTCTCATTACTATTAAGTTCTTTCTAAATTGCGGTGTTATAGATGTTCTCTTTCAATGGTTGTATCTGGAAAAATACTACCTTCTGTTAGTCTGGGCCACGCTATCCATGTTTCATGTAGTTGCCAATACGAATTCTCTGATGCGGGACGGGAGGCTGCTCTCCGGCTGGGTGACTGGCCTTCCTTTTGAGGTCTGGTGGGATGCGTGGGGCGAAGCCTGGCCACCCGAAGCCAACCCACAAAGCTTGCGGAGGCAGTTGTCTCCCCCTCCCCCTGCTACGGCCCCTCCTTGCAACAATCTCTTTCAATCATTGTCGCCGACGCTGGCGGTGGTGAGCACTGAGGGCGGGGAGTCAGGGTGCAGGGCGTGAAATCATAACTGCCCTGCGGAACCAGAGTTGGCAACTATGAGTTTATTTCCATGTTATTCTGTTTACTTGGAATTTGCACTACACATGTTGCGAGTGTGTCGTTTATTTATTTGCAGTTTGACATCCCTTGCCTGGAAGAGAAAGGAAAGAAACCCATTTACCTAGTGTTGTTCACTAACATGGGAAGAGTTGTGATGATTACAGGATGCTGAGATCATCTTCATACACAGTGATGCAATATTTCACTATCATTCCATCAGGAGCCTCTATCCTGTAGCAATAAGTAACAGTACAGATATCTTTCTAATATACAGTACAGCTACTTGTACTGCTTTCTGAATACTTGAAGAAAATGGTATTATAAATAAACCTATTAGCTATACCTTTTTACAATCTTGCAGTTTGTGGCAACTAAAGGAGCACACAGAGGTGATGAATGGTGGGATGGTGGTAAGATTTCGAGTGTATGAATGACTTGGTTTAAATGGTTTTATTTTTTGGCATTGAAGAAGGTACAAAAGCACTGACCGGATGATTAAGCATAATTTAATCTCCACTGTGATAAAACTTAAGCAATAAACATGGATTTAATAGAGAAACTCTGTTGTTGGAAGTATATTTTTGTTCAAATGAATGCTGTTTATTTTAAAATACCCAGTGTGTGTGAGTGTATATAAATGTGGATGGTTATTAGGATACACAGATTCTTTCTTCTCAGTATATACCATGATGCATGATACATATCTGAAATCAGAAATTACTATATTTTGTGTATGTAGATCTATTTTCTGTAGAAGCATTGAATCAATTGAAAGACAGATTGCTTAACCAGATTTCTGTTTTAAGGCAGTTTAAATTTTTTAAAGTTTATGTGAATATTCCTGGTAAAGTATATTTTTCCTGTACGTGTTAAGTTATACCCATTTCTTAGAAAGCAAAACTAAAAGGTTGTTCACAGTGATATTGGATGAGATGATTGATTTCTGAATAGTCTCTAGATAGAAGGATGCTTCAGTTCAGTTCCAAAAAGAAGAAGTTGCTGCATAGTCAATTGTATTGTCAAACTTCTAGATGGGTCTGAGCCACCGAAATGATAGAAATACTTGTTTTGTTCAAGCTTACCTTCTTGTAAGTTCAAATATGATCTGATATTGTAGTTACTTTTCATTTCAGTTCCCTGCAGTATCACAGGAACCTGCATTAAACGAAGTGGGTGGATAATGGCATAGGGGGAGCATTTCCACAAAACATGTCTGACAGAAGGAGAGTAAAACTGGTGTGAAATGAGTCACTTCTTCGCTGTTTCTGGGGCAGGTGTGCAGAAGTCCCGAGGCAGCACAGCACAGCTGTGTAACCTGCAGACCTCTCACAGCTTTCTAAACGGGCTTCACTGCTCCCCCAAGTATCTGTGTATAAAAAGAAAGGTAATTGGAGCAACTGAGAGAAAGTGTTCGGTGGGCAAAACTAGCAGATGAGAAATGGCCACAACAAGAGGTATGGAAGACACATGACACTTGCATTAAGATTTTCAAAGAAGCTTGAGACACTTGGGCACTCGCCATAGATTTTTGGTATTCTGCTTTCTGATTTCCTTTTGAGTAGAGTAGCTCAACGATTCAAGAAGAAAGCAGCTGTAAAACCAAGACAGTTTAATTATCACCTACAGAAGTAGGTTCTGGAGATGGTTATCAAAAGTTTAAGGAAATCAATGAATCAGCTAGCAGTTTTTTCTTAGTCCCCAGATCACTTGCAAAATCAGGTTTTTAATGCTATTCTGTGTTAATCGCTTTTTGATATTCTTGAAAGATATCTCTTTTTAGGAAGTTGATGATGTTCTGATTTTATTCTGTGACATGGTAAGTGTGCAGTGTTTGCTTTAGTTAGTTTGATCTGTACACCTGTAGTGGAGAGACAGTTAAAATACTAGTTTATGCATGCATACACTTAAGAAGAATTTTAGCCATGCTCTTTCCAGAGTGCTAAGTTCTCCACCTTAATTGGTGTGGGTGCCTGTAAGTGGGTTTGTACATAAAATCTTATACGTGTGCGCTGCTTTATTGGTAAGAAACAGAAGATGGCCATTTGATTTCTTTCTGAACCTGAGCCGTGCTTCATTTGCTTTGGTGATTTTTCAGAAGACATCAGCACTTTTAATAAACTTTTGGGTTTTTTTTGGTGTCTTAACAAATGACTCCTGTCTTCCTTGCTGCACAATGCTAGAGGTGGCTAATGGCCAACAAATATGAGGTGCGTGATTGTTATTTCAAGTGATGCAGGTTTTGACATAAAGATATTTTAATATTTCCTACAATGAGATCACATAACTTTTTTTTTTGAGATATGTTTCTGTTTTGTTTTTTTTTGGGGGGGGGGATGGGATGTGTGTTTAAAGATGGGTGTAACAAATGTAGTATTACATAAGAAATTGCCTGTGTTGTTTTAGCTTGTGTGTTGGGATAAACAGTCTCTGAAGTAGTGTTGCTGCTCTTCATATTAAAGGTCTAGGTGTGTTGCAGAACAAAGGTGAAAGCTACCCTGGGTAGCACTTGGGTTTTGAAGAGCAGTGGTCACTTCTTTTGACAGTTCACGATTAGGATGAACATCTTGTGAGGGGAAGGAGGAAGAGGAATTTTCTTGAGAGAAAATTAATGTTTGCCTTCTGTGTATTGCTTTATTACAGAGCTGTAAAGAAAACCAAATAATATATTTGTTTTTTTTTTATTCTGGTCCAGCAGCACTGGTAGGAGTTGGATAATTACAATATTTTATTCAAGAAATGCAGAACAAAACCAACACTTCCCCCTGCTCACCCCGGATGTATTTTGGTACATATTCCAAATCTGCACTGTGGATAGCAATGGGAAAACTTTGTTTTTGCCATAGCGTGGAAATGTTCCTGTGTTTCAAGGTGAAGAATCTAGGAGTGGTGTTGGTGCTCAGCCAGCGTTGAAATCAGCCAGATTGTTGAAAGAATGTTAAAAAGGTGTGCTTAAAAATAACTCCAGACTGCATACCGAATCACGATACCAAGTCTGAGGTTTTAATCACCTGTTTGATCAATACCATTTATTATGCATTGTACAGAGAAGACAGTCTTAAAAGAAACTGAATTAATCTTCTGAGACAGCCTTCTGCCAGTGTTTGGTAAATACCGCAGACCAGTTGAGGCTTATTTATCCTTACAAAAGTTACAGCTTTTTGTGGTGTAAAACTGATCTATCCAGGGAGGTGGGTGTGTTTGCTCTTTTAAACAAAAAACAACAAATGCTGGTTTTTATTTAACTGTAAAATAACAAAAATAGGAGCATGTCATGCATGTCTGTATTGGTCTTCTCAGTTACTCTAATGAAACAAAAATTGGTTAGAAAATACTGTATTTCACATACGTTGAGGGGACAGAAGCTTGAACCAAGAGTTTGGGAAATTTCAGTGTTTGCTGGAAGTTACTCTTGTCTTCATGTGTTCTTGTGACTAAGAGGATACATTAGGTTTATAATATTTAGGTATCATAAAGGAGTTAGAAAAACAGAGAGATGAAGAATACCAGAGCTTCAATGCGATGTCATTGTGGCTCCTTAGAAGAACAGCATTGTACATTTCATCATGAATTGGGGAAATTTGGATTGAAGGATCTCTTGATTAAGGTGTGTCAAACTGGTGTTTGAACCACGAGCAGCAGCCTTCAATGAGGTCAGAAGTGCTGTCATGAAAGTACTGGTCTATGAAAAATACAGACAAAAGCACCAACTTACAAATAGCATAATTGCACTGTGTGGAGCATTAATTGGCTATTTAGTGTTAGTATGATTATATGTTAATGAGATAATTGTCTAGGTGTGAGAAATGGGGCTGGTGATGAGTGATTACTAAAGCTAGAAACAAAATAGACTAACTTTTTGCAGATGGGCGTGAAGATTTTTGGCAGTCAAATAGTTTATTTTTAGTATTTTTAAACCAGATGTTTTTCACATGTCTACCCAGGTACTCGGGGCCCTCTTCGCTGTAATGCTCAGTTCATGATGTTGTAGTCAATTCATTGTAAAGTGAGTGTTCCTGTAGTGTCTTCATTTCACTGTTTTGTCTGACCCTTCCATTGAAGATGTCCTGCTGTCTATTGAGTCTGCTGCCTAACCGCCACCTTAATTTTTATGATTCATCTCAAACTATGCATTGGGTGTATCACATTTATACAGGATCTGGTCAACATTCAGCAGTCCAAAGTGTTGACTAATCCCTCAGTCCCTGTTCCCAGTACTACCCCATCTCACCCTATTGCAGCAACAACTGAAAAAAACCTCTTACCAAAGTTCTGGATTCTTCAGGGCAATTCTCTAGAGCAGGTTTGAAGACCTTTCACTACACAGTGCTTGACAGACAAGAAATAAGTTTGGATGCTGGTCTATAAGAAGGTTTTTGTGTAAGAGTACTCACACCAGTCAACATACGCAGATGCTTGATCATTGGCTTTGGCAGGCTTAGATTCTCTTGCAGATACACAATTTAAACTGGCTTGCTTATGTTGCTTCTTGTAGTTTTCCCAGAATGTTAGTGAAACATTTTTAGATGCCAAGATACCTATACAGGCAAACCCTCGGGAGTGAATGTCCCAGCTACACTGCGGTTGTAGTCGCGGACATGGGATTCCTATCCTTTCTTCTTCCTTTCTCTTTTCTGGATGGGGAGAGAAAACTTTGTCAAATTCATTATAAATTAAGATGATCTCAAAATAAATCTGCACATAGATGCTTTTATTCCAGACTAAGAGACTGGAATACAGCTCACAGTTGGTACATCTCTGTACCAATAGTGACGACACAGGAGATGGAGTTACTCTGGTGTGCATCCATTTGTCTTGTTTTGCGTGTGATTGATTACTGCATGACAGAACCAAATTTTACCAGAGTTTTGTATAATTCATTATCCGAGTTCCGCAGAAAGAAATATTTTACTATATTCCTGCAGATTTAGGAATCACCGAGGACAAATTAAAGGTCAAAATGATAATTTATTATCTGTGTTTGTTGTCTCTGTTATGAAAACATAAAATCTTGCTCATAAAACTGGGATGTTACTTTTAAGGCCTGTGAGGTAATGTAGCTAAATACATAAGTATAGATCGTTTCCTCCTTTACAGAAAAATCTTTCACTGTGGAAGACAAATCAGTGAAGCTGGAATTACGAAACTGTGGAGAGATGGGGGCGAAAGTAAAATGTGTCTTCAGAAACTGGGAAGAATTCCTTGTCCCACTTTGCCTGACAGAGTTGCAGTGACTGGGCTGTGCAGTGTAATAATTAATGTGGGAGAGATACAGCAGCATTTTATGGGTCTATCTGTGCTGATGTTAAAAGGAAACGTAGAATTAACATCAGTTGTTCAAAACCAGAAGGGGCAAAGGTGATCTAGGAACTGCTGACCCTGCTCATTAAGTTGGGCATGACGGTGAGCTAGGAGAGAGGAAACTGTGAGTGGCTTGTTTGAGGTGAGCGGCAAGCAGTCGGTATAAAAGCATTCAGCATCCTGTTGGAAGTCTTAATGCACGTATCAGTACAGTGCTCAGGGATAAACCAACGTGAATAAACTGATAAGAGGTTTTTTTGATTCCTTGGGTTTTGGCCACTCAACAGATAAAACGGATGAAAGATAGTTTCAGAAATGGACAAGGACAGGAATAAAAATTGTTTAGACTGAGGGAAAACAAGAGGGAGAAAAAAAGATGTGTATTGAATCAGCATGAGGCTGGAGTAACCACTGCGTCAACAGAACTGTGACGTACTAGAGCTGGTGTAATGAAACTAAAATAACAGTATGCAAAAGCAAAATTGTACTCACACATGTGCCTTTCCCAATGAAAAGGAGCTCACAAGAAAATTAGAGAGCAGCGCACTTAAAACTGATTCATGAAAATACTGCATTGCATAATATGCAATTAATCTGAGCTGTTGGCATTTAATACAGGGCTTCAGCAATAATCAAGAATCATAGAATGGTTGTGGTTCAAAAGGACTTTTAAAGGTCATTTAGTCCAGCGCCCCTGCCATGGGCAGGGATACCTTCTACTAGGCCAGTTTGCTCAAAACCCTGTCCAACCTGTCCTTGAACACTTACGGAATGGTTTGGGCTGGAAGGGTCAACTCTTTGTTGTTGTGGATGTCTGAATGTTGCAGATGGATGATGAATAAGCAAGGTTATATTCTGGCGGAGGTTAAAAGGTTGCAGACCTTCCCATCTGCTCAAGACACAAGAAAAGAAGTAGCTAACCAGAACTGGGAAGCAAGTTTCCCATTTGCTTCT
>Ga0181612_108511_pt1 | contig 15345 bp, 6 predicted proteins | sample HoacroProtozoa21_FD_119630 | JGI IMG/M metagenome (GOLD analysis project Ga0181612, IMG submission 119630) | Hoatzin crop microbial communities from Cojedes, Venezuel. Combined Assembly of Gp0051906, Gp0051904, Gp0051908 | reverse complement strand
GATGTACTGAAATCGGGGCGGCGGGTTGCTTTGTTCGGGAGTTTTTTTTCTTTGTAGAATGTGGGTTTTTGTTTCCCAGGAAAAAACCTGGGGGAATGGGTGTTTGGGGTTTAAAATTCCGGGTTCGGGGGGGGGGGGGGGGGTGTCACCGTAAATAGCTCCTGCGGATCTCTGAACAAATCTGTTTGCTGACAAGCCCAGCAAAATCAAGTCAGTGGCTTAATCCTCAGCGTCCGTCAGCAGGTGTGCTCAGCTGTCACCTGCGTCAAGGTGTAGCTACTCAGAGCTGGAAGAGTCTGATGGGATCTAGTATAATGTGTAGTATTATTTTCGGGAAAAAGACAAAGTATTTAGTGAGTTAATCAAGAACAGCACAGAATACCTTATGAAGAGCTCTGGTATAAAGGGTAGCACAGCTTTAGATGTATCCACCATGACTAGTTAACGAAAGATACTGCGAGAGACTTAAATTATATGAGTTAAGATTGCTTATTCTCTAAACCTGATGGAAGTGTGTAGCGTGTAGCATACAGCAGCCTATCATACCATAACTGCCCTATCATTGTTCCAGACATCTTATTTTTAAGCACATATCTCAGATGAAGTTATCAGTGTAAATCTGCAGTTCTCCAGTCTTTTGTTGCCCTCATTCCACAGCAAAGCATGTTTGAGAATATATTCATTTGTAACAGCAAATTCTTCTCATTACACTTATTATGAACTAGGCAAAACATTCATGCATAAAAATACTAAGCTATGAAGTCAAAAATACATGAGTTAACATGCTAATTAATTTAAGCTTTAATTGAAATTGGGATTTAAAAAACTGTAGAAGAGCACTGCCAAATATTTACTTCAATATTCTGAACTGTAAAGATAGATTCCTTTAAGAAATCATACATGTATATAGAGGAAATTATTTATATGCACTACATATATACATGCCCATAAAAATCATAAATAAGCTATAAAACTGCACCTCTGTCATTGCTTACTTTGAAAAACTTCTTCCTCTCAGAGACAGTCTTAAAATTAGTACAGAGCACCTCACCCAAAATTTTAATTAAAACTGAATATGACTTTAAATGATTTATCTGCAAGTGAAATAAAGTTATATTTTAAAGCGTGTTGCAAAAGGCTGTATTCTAGTCACCCTTGATGAGCAGTAAGAAGTATAGTTAAAATTTTTTTCAAAGCATCTTTTACTGAGACAGATCAGAAAAACTAACTGAAAATTCTGAAAGATCAAGGAAAAAAAAATCTGAAAACTTACAAGATTTTCTTAATGGTGTCCATCATGCTGAAACTATCTTGGCACTGTAGCTAAACCTATTTCTTTTCCTCCCCTGCCCCCCTCCTAAGAAAAACAACAATGCTAGAACCATTTTCAGTACATACACCCCGACTGTTGTAATGAACTGGTGACTGGAGTTCCTTTTACCCCTCCTACTTCACACGCTTCGACTGGTTCCCAGTTGAGCACACGAAAGGAAGAATAGCTTCTACCAGGAGAGAGACCAATTTAATTTATGACCTATAGATAGCAGAAGAGATAACGTAACCTGCGGCTGGTCAGGTAGCTGGAATGCATTGAATGCCAAGCTGAAAAGCTACCGCAGAACTGGTAAGCAGCTTTTCCACTGAAACTGCTGTCTTCGTGAGGCGCAGCAGAAGCGTAGCCAGACCACATTATCCCAGTGTTTACAACAGGAAATACAGTTTACATGTATAGGGACTTTCTTTTGCTTTTACTTCCAAAAGAGATTAGAAGAAATCTAGTTGGCTAAAATTATCAAAACACTGAGTGCTGACTGCTTAATTCATCCACTTTTGATCGTTCCCAAAGCGAGTGAGAAGTACTGGAACGTGAACAATACTTTTCCCCAAACTTCACTAAATAGAGTTGGGTACACAAATTTCACGTTGGACACAAACAAGGGATGCGAGGAACTGCTGAATCTTATCAGCTCTGTCGATATGTAAGCAATATATCTTAAGCTGAAAACACAGCTAAAAAAAGCCACCTTTATATAAAGGAGACAGAGCATATTTGCAAAAGAACAAAAGCCAGAAGACCCAAGTTACTCCTGACTTTGCCGGGTCCTACCAATGGTGCAGCGGCATGTCAGAACGCACGATCTGCTCTGCCTTTCTGTACTGTCTGGGTCTCCTTCTGCTCCCACCTCCACCTTGCTCCTTTCGGGACCGTTGAATTTAATTGTTTCTCTTTGGGGGAAGGAAAACAGCGCTATGACAATTAACTCACATGGCTGCTGATCTATGTCATTAACCATATTTCTGAAAATTCTTATTTCATTTATTTTTGCGTCTGTGTTTTTGACGTTGTATGAAAGGGAAAACAGGAACAGTGAAGAGGAAGAACCCTTTCCTAATTAATGCAAACATCCATATTCCTCTACAATTTAGTAGATCTGAATTAACTAGATACTATATTTCATATCCAAAGTGTTTCTATCTTATGCTAGTTATACAGGGGTTTTGACTGCATCATGCCTATGTAAACCTTCTTGAGCTTGTAAGTGCATTCATTTCAACCAGCAAAGGATGTTATATTCACATCCATATCTTCTGAAGAAAAAAAAAATGCTCAAAATAAACACCATGCAAAAAAACAGTGTATGTATTAGAAAATTTGGTAAACATTGTTTAAACAAAGTATGTCAGAGAATGAAATACTTTCGAAATGCCTCCCACAACAGTTATAATTTACCAAAAAAAAGTTTTCAAATGTGTTCCGTGCATCTTCATAGAAGGATTTCACCAAAGAAAGTAAATCAGATCAAAATGTGGCTGATAGTTTAAACAATTATTTCTCATGTAACTTCTGGAAACTGATCCCAATAGACAGGGATGATAAACGTAAAGGAAGTCTTCACGTTAACAACAAAAAATTTACCCTGCTTATGTTAAAATACTCCTCAGTATCTCCTCATTTATTCTTCAAAAAACAAAACTTCTTTAGATTTCAATTCTCAACTGCTTTGCTATTTGTTAAGGAATCTTGGTTTTTTTATTTTAATTGAGATACTGATAAGAGAGAACCAGATCCGTTTTGATTATCTATCTACACAAAGCAGAATTTTTCCGTGTGTTCCAGCTCTGTTTAACATATTCTTATTATTATGAATGCTAAGCAAAATCTCAGAAATCACTACCCTTTGCATAATATATAACTCAAAATACTAGGACTTTAAAAAAAACAACACTGGAAACTATGCAAGACTGATTATTCTCACGTGCATTAAGAAACCTGCAAGCTTCTCACTAAGGCTTTGGGTAGAGGAAACCCCTAAACCATGCAGAATTGCACTAAACCGCTTATAGGATTCTTAGGCAGCAAAATGCACTGATCTGGTTAATTATCTGTCTCAAATGAACTATTAATAGCCAATATTGTTTAAATCAACTACATGGATGTAAAATTCGCTGAGATCGAAATGTTCCAGTTTGTTAGAACAACATCAAAATATCTGATGGTTAAATAAACTGGGGAGAGGAAAAAAAAAATCCCCTAACTCATTAGGGGCACTAAGATTTTATCAAACATACAGGATTAATCTCTATTGAATAGAACCATTCACAAATCAGAAGTTGCTCCACTTCAATACTTTCATGCAGTGCTAATCAATTACAACCTTTTCTAGTTATTCGAAATCCATGTGCTTTTAATTTTATTCACTGGTGGTCTAAAATATAATATTCAGGCCAAGCTAAGTCATTCTGTATTGCAACTTTGCTTTTTTTCAATAAATATTCATCTAGAGGTTTTCTTAGAGAGAACTGCTCATATGAAGACTGTGGTAATATTTTTATACTGTACCTCCTTGTTGAAGCAAAAGGTTAGGGGTTACCTAAATACCTCAACTGTATATACAAAAAAAGGAAAAGGTAAGTATTCACATGAAAAATCCAAAGGGACTATATTATTTATTTTTGCATTTCCTATGATTAATGATGCACCAGTGCATACTTGAAAACTGAAGTCAAAATAGGGTAACACCTCAAATTCCTTTACAAACTGTACAAATATCAAACTTCCATGCTGTATTAACTACTCTACCAGAAATATTTAAAGGCTCTGCCACCCCACATTAAGAGCATAACAATAATACTGAAATTCCTCTCAAGCAGTGTGATTTCTTGGTCACGGTCAGACTAATATTAATCTTCAAATTGTACCTGTACTTTTATTTTTCCCCGACTGCTTTCCAGAACACAGTTCTACTTTTGATGAATAACAAGCAGCTCAGAGCAGTCCTAAGTAAACAATGCACATCAAATAGTGTATCCATTTCAGTAGAAAGAGGAAGATAAAGCAGTAAATACTCCTTGCAAGAGATGCTAACTGTGTGGTGCAGGCAGGTCGAAAGAGCAAACAGAAGGCAGACTAAACTCTGCATCTCAGGACGTGTCAGACCCCGTGGCACGCACCCATCGATGGGCAGCATTAACAACAACCAAGAAGAAAACCTTTCTAAAACTCTAAGTTAACACAAGAGGCTGAAAACACAAGCAAAAATTGGCATTCCTATGCACGAGTCCAGTGGAAATTAAAGCAGAGAGGGAAGGGAGGAACGACGCCGTGCTTGCCAGGCTGCGAAGGTGCTGAGCAGCCGCATTTCTGCCGCTCGGCTGCGGCGGGAGCCAGCGGCAGCTGTCCGGGCTGGGGACCGCCTGAAAATCAGACCATGTGGATGTTTTCCTCTACGTACCTCATCAAAATCAACATTGTGTGTTGCAGGTGATGGAGCTGGTTCTGAAAACTCACTAAATACACTCCATTAATAAGAATTACAATAAATTGCCATGTTTAACATACCCTAGAGTATATAATATTTTAATTAAGGCAGCCTCAAGATAAATAGTGAGTTTAAGATGGTAAAACCTGAAGCATTTTCAGGTCTTAACTTCGGCACCGAGAGAATCCAGGTTTCATACAACCGGTTAAGAAACTGCCACATGAAAATATTCCACTGCTATTTTAAATACAAAAAAAGTTAATTTGTCTAAAAGTAATAAATACAACATTTATTCTGATAAGTGACCTCAAAAATAAACTAGTAAACTGCACACTGTTTTCCTTGTAACTTTTGCCAGACTTCTGCATTAACCACAGATATTCATCCAGAGATAACAGACACCCACAAAATGCAGAAACTTTACCTCCTCCACCCCACAAGAAACTACTCTTATTGATAAAATGAGGTTTTCCTCATGTTATATACAATAGCTTTAATTTCTATCGCATACGTTTATTTCAAACTGGTTTCTAAAGTCTTACGGGGAACAGACTAAGGAGGTCCATCTTCTGCTCTCAGGTGTTTTTGTTTTTAAGTTAATAAAGCTTAAATCTAAGAGCACGTTTCCTTACATAAACATGCTCTCTTCTACAAATAAATATGAGACCTGCCACTTAACGTACCGAAAAGCGCACCCTAAAGAGGGTATTTTAAAGATGAGCACAGAGACAAAAGAAACCCCGGTTACTATATCGTAAAACAGTTAAACACTTCCAATTACAAAGAAAAAAAAATCCATTATTCATCCGTTTCCTGTATATATTTTTTATTCTGCTAGTTAGCATACTGTGTACTGTTTGAGCCTTCCTCATGTAGCTCTAAATTTCCTATTCCATGTATGAACTTGCCCCAGGAGGGAAAAAACCATAGGTTTTCTACTGAATCACTTTAACTGCTGAAGTCATTTTCATCAGAGCAATTAAATTATTCTGCGCAACCTACTCCTTATTAAAGATTTCGATAAATAAAAATTAGTTTCAGCACAGAAAAAGATAAAAGGGGAAAAGGCTACATTTTCCTTTAAATACACATGGTGCTTTAGAAAGTCTTTTCATATTTGCTGTATCCTTAACAGTTTTCTTTAAGAATATTTTTTTCATCTCTAATAAACTACCTCTATTTATACAGCAAAGGCTAAAAACTGTTTATTCTGCTGTCTGTCTCTTTTAAAAATGCCACATTCATTAAGGTCAGGCAGTTCTGGAATTAACAATAGTTATAACTTGTTATAGCTAAAAACCCCGTGGCAAAAGTATTATGGCAGGAATTCATTCAAACATGGTTACGATATTTCTGATAGACACTAGCTTCTTTCACATATTTCATCAGAATTGCTAGCGTTTCATAATGAGTTCAAATTTATTATCATCCATTTTCTTGAATAAGGAAAGTTAAAAGCCTATGACCTTACATACATTTATGTTCCCCAGAATTTATTTGAACCGTAAGTGTGCCAAACCATTGTTTACTTATCCCTCATGGTCAGATATCTTACATCTAAATCCACTCTGTGGTTTATTAAAACAGAGAGACAGAGCCACTGCCAGTTACATAATATTTTATTGTACAGAGGAAAAGGACCCAACCTTGATCACAAGGAAAATTCACTGCAACACTAGGAAGCTGTGTTTGTGTCTGTATGCACGGATATGCACATCCACCAACCACCCCACGCTGGCTGCAGCTCTTCTGAAAGAGGGGCTGGTACAACAAGTCAGAGCAGGGTGACATTGCAAGTCAATATTAATTGTTGAACTGAATTTCTTCATCAAACACATAATATATATGACCCTACACAGGGAAGCAAAAGCGAGGGTTGTTTTGGGTGGTTTTTTTTGAAGAAAAACATAGACAAATAATTATGCCTAAGTACGTTCACTTCCAGAGAGTGTTAATCTCCAAAAATATCTGTAATTCGTTCAGATACAAATCAGAAAAGACACAGTTAAAAAAGCATGATATTTTAATGTATCTGTGTGTGGTATTAGAACAGGGTATTCTTTCTTTTAAGAAATGTTAATGAGCTGTGTGTGTGCAAACATGCACGTGTATGCAGTGCAAACCTCTAATTCCTATTAATCCATGCTTCCAAAATTTTGAAATTCTTCAAGTAAAAAAAAAAAACAAACAGTGATAGCATAAATTTAGCCAACATCTGTATTGGTACAGTATTTTCTACCCTAACGCTGAAGCTGTAAAAGTGAATGTGCTATCGCAGCAGTAGAAATACCCAAACTCTTCACATATCTCTACTTACTCTGCTAACATGCAACGCAGGAACTTGTGGCAAGGGTCTTGTCTCAATATTTGTAAAGAAGAATGTCTATTAACGCAACTGTAGTGTTCTACATAAATTGCAAGCGTACTGCTAGTAGTGAAATTTTACAATACTTGGCAATATTGCTGGGGAAGTAGATGTTTGGGAGTAAGTCTCTCGGTATCTTCTTGCTTCTTCCCATAGTGCCATGAAGAGAGAAACTGCTTTTGTGGACGTTAGACTGGGCAGTCTTAACTCACCTCAACTTTCAAAGTGAAACCATACATTTCACTCAAAGTAGCTTTATTTGTAGGTCGGCTGCTGTTTTTGACACAGTGCTATATATTTCTTCTGAAAGTGATCAAAAAAAATAAGGCACACCGTATTTACATTGAAAGAATTCTGATATGAAATGCAGAGTTGTTCTGCCAAGAATTGATATTACTTCACAATGTTATTTTTCTGTTAATACTATAATGCATCAATAACTTAGTATAAACACCAACCTGCACGCAGAATCAACAAGAGTAATTTCACACAGATTAAACAGTTAGGATTCCACGGAACTTAAAAAGCATTTTAAGACATGACCAACAAAAAAAACCCTAATTCCGAAGATTGTGTCAGAAATTGCTATTTCAGTTTATCACGTCTCAAAAAGCCTCTGAGGTGAGCCATAACACTGAACTGCTGTAGCACCTAAGCCATTGCTGCATTTTCTGTATAAATTCCACAAGCAACTGCTTTCATTCAAATGCAACATCTATGCAACCGAAAGTCCTCCACCTTTAAGTAGAAAACTTTTAGGAGAAAAAAAAAACACCCTGCCATGTTTGCTCTTTAACACTGAAGGGACGCATGTGGTCTAACTTTGTGACAACAAAGCGTTTGATGAATTAATGTTACTAGCTATTGTATAATACTCCAGCACAGGAGCAGCTCTGTCATAGAGTAGTTAAAGCCTGCACTGTATTTATTTCCTAACACAATCCGCAAAACTTGTTTCCTCTAAGTAAAGACCACCAGTGTAAATTCACGTTAAGACAGTTCATCATCTGCGTTTTTCCAATCAGTGGTATCAAAGTTTCACTCCGCTGTGTTTGGTTATTTGTGGAATAACCAAGCCATAACAATGACTGGTTTATTTAAAACTGACAGGACCAGAAAGCAGCAACTATTTACTTAGGCGGCGTACCTTAGTATACACCAGTAAAAATGTTCTCTTTTCCCAGAAGGATTTTCTGCATAAAGGGCATTCACTTTGCTTCCTTCCCACCCCTCTTACATCCAACTCTGTACATTCAAAACTAAGTGCTATATTTTTCTTGCTATTCAGTATATTTTTATTTCCCCCTTCCTGATTAAAAGGCATAAACAGAAACACTAAAACAAATTCAGAGGGCACACTCTTTATGCTGACATTTTATTAAAAGAAATCAACGTTTAGAAAAAGTCCAGGCATTTGTGGATAATAAAATAACACCATCTAGGTATCAAAAAAAATTTTAATTCAGCATCAAATTGGAAGAAATACATCTTCCACAGCACAAATCACTTTCATACTGGAGCAAGGACAGTTTCATTCTAATGCAACACTGTGTATAGCATATGCAAACACTAGAACAACTTTTAATTTTTCAGTGTTTCATGAAGAGGACCTAAAATCATGCTCTGTTATTCTGTATAGCAATTAATTCAGTCATGACCTCGCAATAATTTGGAATTCTAAGCCCATTAAAGTAACATTTTAATATTCCCTTTAACAGCAAAAGCAAAATCTTAATTACAGCTGAGCCTTCTAAATGCATATCAATACATCTTAAAATAAATGAAGACTTGAATTTGTCCAGATAAATTGGAATAATACTCATTAGGTATAAAACAAAGGCTTGAAAGAACATCATTTTGCTACTTTAAATTATACTATTAATTTACTAACTAGTTTCAAGGCACATGTGTAGTGCACATGTGTAAAATCTACTTGATGCAGCCAGCTTACATCTACACACACACGAGCTGGAATGTTCCAATTCTGATCAAAGATGTATGTAGCCGGATGTGCGGTTAATTCACTGATCAAATTTTCGCAACTGAGAAACATCTTGAAACACACAGTCCTAGTTACCAGCAGTGTGTGCTTTTTGCTTTACCATCAGAATTACTCTTCACCATTTCACATTTTAGGACGTACCTTAAAAATAATATAACCTCTTTTTCACGGTTTAAAAAAAACATAAAAATGGAAGAAAGAAAGAAAAAGATAAAAAGGCACTGGTTTTCAGTTCCAGTATTCTTCAGGGGCACAGTAAGACTGAGTGAAATACATTTAAAATACCCATACAATCTGAACTCTAATCTTGGTAACATGTTCTTACAGTAAGCTTGTGCTCCATAAAACCTATATAAAAATGTCAGAGGCATAGATGCATAGCACATGCACGCAATGTACGACACAAATCTGCCCTGTAACAATAATATACAGTAGCTCCTCAACGTGCATGAAAGATTTTAAAATGCACTAAATCTATAAAAATAGTCTCCTGTCAGACTTCAGCACTGTCTACTGAATCAACCAGATGTATTGAATAAATACTACTTAATGGCCACTAAATTTTATCAGCTATGTATAAAGCTAAAAGAATTTGAAGTCTTCCACCATCACATTTAATAATCTTAGTGAACTGGCTAGATATAGTAAATATACATAATATAATGGCTATTCCACTTGATCAGATATGCATAAAATAAGAATAATCTAAACAAACTAATAAAGATACTGAGATGGGCAACAATTTTACTAGCCTCAACACTGATTTAAAAGACATCTCTTTTTCTTCTTTACATACCTGGTTGTTATCAATTACTGGTGTCTCTTCACCCCTTCTTGTTGCAAAACTTCTTTTAAAACTTACAGCACACACAGCACAACATTTGAGACCTATATACATAAAAATACTTTTTTCAGTAGCCCAGAAAATCTGAAGGTTTTTTTAGGCTGACGATATCTTCACATAGAAACACAGAACGTCTGCAGACAGTAAGAAGCCTTTAGTAAGCCTTTTTGCCGCGCCATAATAATCTGATCCAGAAATTCAAGGGTACCTTAAACAACGGGCTACCTGTTCTAGCCATGCTTAGGAATGTGGCCAAATCATTTTTATTGATTTAACCTTTATAGGAATGCTACATATCCTCAGAGCAAAACATTTCTAATGCATTTATAATATGATATACCTCTGAGAAGTTATGAAAGAAAAAAAACTTATGACAGATAGGCTAGTCCCCCTCCACTATTATGTTTTTTTCTGATTTAGTGATCGATAGGCATTTGAGTGTTAGAATATTTTCTGAGTTTGCATGTGTCTGTATTCATAGGACGAAGCCAGAAACTGTAACACTTACAGACAAGACTAATATCTGACCTGTCTTTGTTTAAGGAGTAGAACTGGTGAACTGATAGCCAAGACTCTAAATACTCCTTTCATTCTAGAGTTACACATCAATCATGTTACCTGCAAACATATCAAGTTAAAACTTCCAGAATTTACAGTCCTTTTTGAATAAACTGAGCAGCATGCTAGTTATGTTCAGAGAGCTTACAGAAGGTGGTTTGTGTATCTCACCAGAATTCTTAAAGCAGTACTTCTCAAATTCCCTTTTCATCAGAAATCCATTTCATATGTATTTCAAATCAGTATTTCTTGATGTCTGATTCAGATTGTATTATTTTGAAGCTCAGGTTTGAAAAAATAGTGTATTTTAGTATTTGTTGTTCTTTGGAATGTTACAAACCACACTTGAGCATTACCAGCAGTCACTTGTTTTTCAGAAAGTGTTCCGAGTTGCTCATTATGGTAAACTTCTGAACAGTGTAAAGCAGAAGTGAATACAGTGACTGAAGAGTGAGCTGAACAAAAGCAAATACACTTAAGTCACAAATTACATTAATTACATTTCTTTATAAAGAAAATTGGGGGGAGGGGGTGGGGGATAAAAAAAAGCCAAAAAACTCAAACACAAACATAAACAGAGAAAATCTGCTAAGGAAAATGATTCTTACTCCTAATAGCTACTAGCATGCAATTCTCGTCTGTTATTCTTCACAAAAGAAAGCAGCACAGCCAGGCACAGTTTAGGAGGGCAATACACTGCAACATAGATCGCCTATTTTAATAAGTTTATATCAACATTTTTTCTGGAGACAACAATGTCTAGAAACCACTGATATTAAGGTCTCTCTCATCTGCAAAGAAATACGTATCCATCCTACGAAGAAAGAAAACTATCAAAACAATACATCAGTGACCTAAGTGCCTATCTACATGCATAATGTAGTCAAGCCAGTACATCAAAGGAGTGAATTATAATTAGAACGCATGGCATATCAAAAAATGTCTATCTGCAAATTCTCACACATTTTTCTTTCTTTTTTTTCAATGTTTGGCTTGTCTTTCAGAAGTTACATCACTAATTTTGTTACTTCTTCCACTTTTTCTAAGAACTATTCTGAAGATGAATCCATACCCAAATATACAATATCCACACACAAAACAGCCCTTGACGCAAGCCTACGCTTTGCTAAACCAGACGAATCTAAGACCGTAATGTGACACGCAGCAGGGATTTTGTTAAGGACAGCCCAGTTCTACATTCATTCATGCTGCACCTCAAGTATCTGACCGCATGAGTGCTTGCATTTACGCAAACCCAGTTTGCTTTGTACTCCAGTGGACTCCAGTCCACTCCAGTGGACCGAGAGCATTCGAACACACCTCTGCGAGGTCACACGCAGACTGGGGACAAGATCCATTAATAACGAACTCGTAACACCAAACAGGATCCTAGAAATATCACTGCAGCATATCAGATCACAGTTACTCGATTTCAACTGTAGTACTTGTAGAATAAACGTTAATAGCGGAAGAAAACGACAAGACTTCTTCACTGAGGGTGACGGAGCACTGGCAGAGGCTGCCCAGGGAAGTTGTGGAGTCTCCTTCTCTGGAGATATTCAAGACCCGCCTGGACAAGGTCCTGTGCAGCCTGCTGTAGGTGACCCTGCTTCGGCAGGAGGGTTGGACTGATTCTGTGATTCTGTGATCCCTCTGGATGTACAGCCCAGCCAGCTGCTGACAGGGGAAGTGGTCAGCGGAGCTGAGAGGGCTGGAGGCTTTCCAAGTAATGTTTCGGCTATCTGCGAGCCAGAGCAAGAAGTGACTGTTCACAATGCAAGGGAACATTCACTGTGGGCAGGAACTATTCATCCCCATGCAAATGAGATGGTCCCATCACTTCCCCAGCCCAGCTATAACAAGACTTCTTCGGCTGACACCGCTGTTCCAGAGCACTGCAGGAACCATCTCGCTTTGAAACGGATACGAGACTCAGGAGCACTTAGGAAAACGCCCTAAATACAAAAGCATCTGAATTTTATTCTGTTATTAGCACAAAACACTAAAAGCTGATGAAAGGTGTTTGAAAGAGGTGCTCAGCTGTGGGGAGGGGTAAGGCCACCCCAATGTCGTGCTCTAGGCTGACATACAAGCAGAGTTCCCCAGACACCAGCCAAAAATCCCACGCCACAGCAAGTAGCCCTGTACCGTGACCATGGATGCTCCCCACTCCCGGATCTTGGGGATTATTTTATGAGCCACATTAATCTTTTCTTGCACCCCCGTCCGTATCTTCACAGTCAGCGGGACATCCAGCACCTGAAAAAATGGGAGAGAGAGGCCAGGCTGAGGCAGGAGTCGGCTCCATCGGCTCATCTCCCGCTGCCTGCAGGCGCTCCAACTCACCGAGTTCATTCCTCGGACAATCTGTTCAAACTTGTTGGACCGAGTCATTAGAGCACAGCCTCCTCCCTGGGGGACAAAAAGCAGCACAGTCAAGACCTTCGGCCTCCTTGTGTAGTGAAGAGCCTCCTCTGAGCTGCCCAACAGCAGCTCTCTGCTTAGGGGACGCAGGCAAGACTTAAAGCATCTCAAGACATGGAGCAAGGGGACTCTCCAACAAAAAATCCCCACAGCTCTTTTCCCTCCCAACTTCTGCCTGCTGCCAGGGAGACAGCTCAGCACTCCCTGCTCTCTCAACAGCTTACTGCCTTCTCGCTGAAGTCTAGTGACTTCCATAAATGAACTGGGAGCTCTGGATCAGACTGGCAGGAGCAGATCAGGTACCAGGGCATGAGGCAAAAGATGAGCATCTACTGCAGGCAGCAAAACACAGAACATCTTCCTACCTTCTTGTAGACCAGGTCAATGGGACATCCAACATTGATGTCTACAAAGTCCACTTCAATTGTCTGGTTCAGGAGCTCTGCACATTTGGTCATCGTGTCTGGAAATGCTCCCTCCAGCTACCGAAGAGGGGACAGGTCTCATGAGTCCAGCAGCTTTTCTCCTCAAAAGCAAGTTGTCATTTCTTTGGTTATCAAGATGACAACACTCACCTGCACCCCAAAAACATCTTCGGTGTGATGCCTTTTGAGGAGAGCCCACTCGGAGGACTGGCCCTGAAGCAGGTTTGTGCACACAGCCATCTCTCCACAGGTGACGTCTGCCCCGAAGCGCTTGCATATCCTTCGGAAAGGGAGGTTACCACACTGAAAGGGACAGCAGAGAGATGGTTTGTCAGGAGATTTGCCCTGTTCCAAACGTGGCAATGGCAAATTTTGACAAAAAGAGAGAATTAGCTACCTACCGTGGTCAGTGGAGCCAAGTAGAGCTTGCCTTGGATTTCCAGCTGGAAAACAAGGATGGAGGAGCATGTCAGCAGAGCTGAAGCAGCAATGGTTAAACAGGAAGATATTCCAGTTAGCAATTTTATCACTTGCCTTGGGTAAAACTGAGTGAGAAACCCAGGAAATCACTGGTTTTCTTCAGGAACTTGAACTATTCCCCGAGAACGTATCGTTTGGATAAAAGAACTAGAAATTTGAACAGCTCAATTTGTTTTCACTGTTCAGCTTGAAGAAAACTCAAAGCAGTTACGGATACAGAGGGATGCAAGACCAGCTGATGGATGCAAGGATGGAGGGGACAAGGTGGAGAGGAAGGAGGCAATGCTCCCACCCCAGGAGAGCACCGTGCGGCACAAACCAACCAGCCCCTGCCTCAGCTCTCCTTGCAGATCATTTCCACCCTCACCAACAGCTCAGCCCCTACCCTTCTTCACGGGCAAGGGGCTGCAGCTTCTCTTGTTTCTCACCCCTCCAAGGACAAAACCACGGCCCCAAGAGCTCACCTTCCTGCATCCTTCCCCTCACGACAGTAACGCGGTCCCCAGGCAGCTCCGTCCTCTGCCTGCCTCTCACCCAGCTAAGAGGTCTCTTCTGTCTTCCCAAGCACAATCGCAACCACTTGACAGGTACACAAGAGATGGCAGCCCTTGACCGAACTCTCACCTTCTTCTTCTCACGTGCCCGCAGCTTTATAGTATCTTCATCTGTCACCGAGCCTGCTGTTTTGATGGCAGAAGCCTCCTCGCTGCCTGTGGGGCCGGGACTCTGCAGGGCGTCTGGTTTGGGATCTTCTCCCGGCTCTGGCAGCACAGAACATTGGGGGCTGTCTCCCAGGCCCTCGTGGGGTGCTGTGCAGTTGGACACTTCTTGCTCCTCTGTAGAGCACCCTGTGGCTTTGTCTCCCTTCCCACCGCTGCCGTGGGGCTTGGCCAGACCACGGAGATACTCGTCAGCCTTCCTGAAGCTAAACTTCCTCTTGCGCAGCTGGTGCTGGAGGTCCTTGGAGAGGTTGTTCCTCACCAGCGACTTCCCTTCCCACTGCTTGGCCAGGTCGGTGTTGACGACGTTCTGGTAGCCGTCCCCGAGGTGAGCCTGGGCAAAGCGGCAGGTGACGCCGTAAATGCACTTGCCGAAGGTTTCGAAGAGCACGCAGCTGCGCCCCAGGTCGGCCGGCTTCGCGGCCATGTACTCGCCAACGTCGTGAAGGAAGCGGCACCGCGGGCCAAAGTAGCACTTCTCTGCACACCCCTTAGAACAATAAAGAGGACGTTAAAAACTCTGCCCTCTGCCTGCCTGCCCCAGCATGCCCGTACCTTCCAGCACAAGCGAGGTGAGCCTGGGTCTGCCCCGGCTCAGAGAGGGGCCACAACTGCCCTGAGCACCCATCGCTCCCCAGCTGACATCCGGCACCCCATGAAACGCTCCCAGGAAGCTGACTGCTGGAACGTGCCGCGGCAGGGCAGTGACGTACCCACCTGAGGGGACATTTTAGCGCTACCGCTTCAGGGAATCATAGAATGGTTTGG
>Ga0181612_141669_pt1 | contig 15346 bp, 8 predicted proteins | sample HoacroProtozoa21_FD_119630 | JGI IMG/M metagenome (GOLD analysis project Ga0181612, IMG submission 119630) | Hoatzin crop microbial communities from Cojedes, Venezuel. Combined Assembly of Gp0051906, Gp0051904, Gp0051908 | reverse complement strand
TGCAGCCTGCTGTAGGTGACCCTGCTTAGGCAGGGGGTTAGACTAGATGACGCACAGAGCTCCCTTCCAAACCCTAACATTCTGTGATTCTGTGATATCCCACAAAGATATAATTTTACAAGGTGGTAAAGAGTTCTAGAGAAACGACTCAAACAAGAGCATCTAAGTCCCTGCTCTTGTGCAACACTGTGGTCTTTCACTTGCTCTTTTCATTCCCTCCAGTACATGTAAACACCTGTATCTCAGCTGCTGCGACTGCCGTTCACCTCCCTTCCTCTCACTTGTGAAAGATAAGAAAATAAAAAATAATTGTTAAAGTTATGCAATTCAGGTTTTTCCTACCTGCTCTGCTTCTTCTGTGTGTGTGTGCACTGTGTTCAATGAAGCCAATCTCAAATGGAGATTATATGTGCTACTGTGAGACAAAGAATACATTAATAAAAATATCTGGTTTGCTAGTCTTTATGCATCTTGCAGTGCTTCATCCGGGATGATTTTTTTTAATTTTTGATAAAAATATGGTTGAATGTAAGTGAATTTTGCTATGCTGGCTTTGCCTACTGTTATTTCAAAAAAATGATGTGAATTTTCGATTGATGGAGACCCCTCTACTTTTGCATAACTGCCTACCTCATATTTTTATGAACCACAAAGTGAGAGGCACAGCAAGTAGTGGAAAGGACTCAGCTGGTCAAAATCTTTGCTTTTATGTTAAAATCCGTTTATTCTTGAGGGGCAAAATGTAACAAAAAAAGAAAATGTGTATAAGTATGCAGAACCCTAGTAATTTAGTCTTCAGCAGGTCATGTTGCTGCACAGGCTTAAGAGCTAGTTCACACTGTTATTGAATAAAAGCAAAAAGTATAGTTACCATAGCAACGGCCACAACACATGATGGTGATATTTCCCTCTGAGATTTTAAAGCCCCACACATTTTTAAGGAAACATGCACTGAAATATCTTAGCAACACTTAGAAGACTTTATGTTTTTATTACAATGTACTGGATTTGATATATTCAGTAGCAGCTATTTCTGCTGGGCAATTTTAAAGAAGGCCAAGCAAGCAGTTGCAAGAGTACTAATAGCTTCTACGTACATGCTATACAGTTTCATTGTCAGTTGTTACTGGAAAGACATGTTTTCATGTCTTATATTTGCAAACACAAAGGAGTATGAGAAGCTGTATAAAGGAGGTCATATTTCCCAAATCCATTAAACACCATCTCTCAGTCTTTCCCTCTGGAGTGGTGAGTCTAACACATGTAACACCAACTGTGTGGGTAAAGTCCTGGCCTTCCCTGGATGAGTAATTTCTGTGTCTGTCCTGTCATTTTCCTACTTTTCCATTAACAGTCTCAAAATGGGAGCATGGAGAGTATGTAATACAGGTTATGACATTAGGTTAAAATACTTCTTAGAGGTAGGAGCTTGGAGTATTAACCTTACATTAATCAACAGTTTACACCCATGTTTCAACAGTTTATATGGAATAAACTACACTTCTAACCCAGGTACTGCAGAGGACAAGAACATAAAAACTCCTGTCTGTTTTCTTTTAAGAAACCTCCCAACTAATCCTTAATTATGGAAGAAATTATATGGAGATAACCCAAAATAACTTTGTCTTGGCATACAGGAATTACAACTGGCAAAGAAGGGTATTACGAAGCAGCACAGTCTTGTGGAAGAAATGTAAATGCAATTTTTAGAACAGTTCAGACTTCAGAGATCTCTTAAGCTTGTTCGCAGAGCAGGTTTAGTATTCACTGACATTTTATTCCATTTCCATTGGCCTACACAAGCATCTTCCTTGAATTGCTACTTGATGAGTCTTTTTATATTTTATGTTAAACCAGTGATGCTGTATTTTTTATGGACCTCTGAAAAAACACCTGTGTTGATGCACACTTCTGTATAGGGAATATTAGCTTAGAAAATGCAGTAGTTTTTCCTAGTTAGATTTTGTGCCTCAGAAGTAACCCACAGTGTCTGCAGGTTGAAAACAGCTGCCCTGAACTATTAAACAGCATTGCTATAGTCTGTTTAGTAATTATTACCTTTTACCTCTGCAGCTAATACAGATGTAGGAATATATAGGCATCATATAAGTTGATATATAAATGGAAAATACTGTTATTTAATATTTATAATCATCCAGTGTAGAAGAGAGTTATATAGAGACAGAGCAGCAAATGTCTGAGAAAGCATTTGAGTAAGGTAGAGATCATTGACAGTGAGAAATGGTTTCATATAACACTAAATGTCAAAAGAATAATTTACAGATAATATTAGGAAGGGTAAATGAGGAGACAATGGTTGAAAGTGAAAACAAGCACAGGGTGCAGTGATCCAAAAATTGTATTTGAGGGCTATATAATGCAAACACGAAGCTGGCAGGGCTGCATCCCTTTGAAATAGCAAGAAGTGTGCAGCCTAATTGTTAAATATGGCTCCATTTACTGAACAAAGAATGTTATCAGCAAGGCAAGAAGAAAGCTAAGAAAAAAGCACTAGTTTATACTCTGGGTAGTCACCTCTTTACAAATGTGCAGAACAAAGAGTATGGATTTGTACAGTCCCATTTAAATTCTTGGGGACTATCTTGTACAAGGGCCAGATCAGTTTTCACATTTTTTCATACAATGCAAAAAATAGTGGTTTGATTGTTCCACCTACAGTGTCAACACATAAATTTCCCTTTGCTTATAAATGGAAGTGTCTTCTTAAATACATTCATCTGTACATCTCTGGACTGTGTAAGAGGTTTGTTTTGGAGTCACTCATTTAACAGGTGCTAAAACACAGCACAAAGTTACTGTGAAGTTCTTGATGAGATCTAGTACCAAAAGCATTCAGTTAGACCCAATCAGGGTGTAACAGGCAGAGGGAGATAAATTTTAGATTAAAGCACTCTTGCTGGAAAACAGAAGTGCTTTTTTTTTACACTGGGACATAGGACTAGATCACTGATTCCAGTCACCTGTCAATTCTGCCAAGTATATTATATAATTTCATCCATAAATGTAATAACCTCTGTTTTGAAAGTAATTAATATGTTGTCCTCCTCTTTTCAGATTGGAGAGATGTTGCAGAACTTTATGACTCTGATGGTTAGCATGCTCCTTTCAGGTTCTAGCCTAAAGATATTCCTGAGCAACACAGAAACTTTTTTTTATGTCACTGTTATTCTGTAACCTTTCTTCTTCTCCATAGTATTTTTGACAAGTGGCATTAACTCTGATTCAGTCTTTTATTTTTGTGACTTTCAGTTGGGACTTTTAGTCTCAGTGTTGCAGAACAGATTTTTTTCTTGATCAAACTACTTACCTTCTTGTGTAAGTGTTTCTCCTGGTTTCAACATTTTTGCACACAGCTATGCTTCCAATAAAAGTAAACTTCATGTTAGACTTCACATAGCGTGAGTGCACCACACTAGTGAGAGATCAGCTCAGGGTTTTCAGCTGAATACAAGGTGAAATCAATGCTAAACCTCACTTTTGGGGACAGACTGAGAAAGTAACAATTTAAGTGGCTATGCAGAGTACACGTGTTTGCCAAAATCTTACCATTTACCGTTCTTCCATGGTGCATGTACAATACAGTGTTAGGCCTGTCTTGCTTTGGTTTCCTTGATTGTGCGGCCATTAAACCAGCTAACACAGTTGCTACCACTTTAATACACTGCTTCTGTCCCAGTATACATACCATGTTTTATTAAATCCATAATTCATATTTCTCAGTTTCCTTTCTCACATCAGGAGTTGTAAGCAAGAATAGTAACGATACACATCAGGAGTTATAAGCAAGGATGGTAATGATATAAGGATGTTGCAACAAATAAAATATTGTGCAAGTGAAATGCTGCTCCCCATGAGCCTCCATATAACTCCCCTGGCTGTGTGTTGAAGAATCACAGACCAAAAATGCTTCCAGCTACACAAATGTTTTGAGGATTTGGATCTTTAGAATGAAAGGTTCTGTCTGTGTGTTTTCAAGTTCTTACTGGCCATTGTACATTGCACAAAGATACCAAGGTAGGGAAAGAATTGCGCAGCCTATTTTCTTCAGCTACTATTGTAGCAGGTTATAAAGATAAAATGGGTTTAATTTACGGAAATGGTACAAAAAATGCTTGCATATTTAACCTCAAAATCTTTGTTGTAGAAGTGAATGATCACACATACTTATTTACTCCTTTTCTGCTACTGAAAAATCACTTCCATGAAAAGAGGGAGGAAACATGGAGATATGTGCATTACTATGTAGGTCAACTATTAATTGGTTTCAAAGGGCTTTATTCTTTAAAAGAAATCATCCTTTTATACTTGCAGAAGATATTTGTTCCATTCGCAGTATAAATTGGGACACATGCAGTTTCCTTTGTTGTTCTCCAAAGCATGATGAGTAAGCAAGCCCATTAACTCAACAAGCAATAGTGAGGACTTCTGCAAAATACTTCAGAATAAAAGCAGAAAAATCTCCATAACCACAGGTGAGCAATAAAATAGCTACAAGGCAAAAGTATTGTTTGCAGTATGCCCTTAATCAGTGGCTGTTCTTTTTATATCTCAGTGTGAAATCTCCATATCAGTGAAGTTAGTTTCGTAAGAAATAATCAGAGAAACTTTATAAAACCCAAAGGCCACTACAAATTAGATTCTGTCTATACCAGATATCCATTAGATGTTCACAGATGAACCACTCTCATTTCAGAAAACTTTGTCTTTCTGTCAAAGCTCTGGCTTCAATGAAAAGGGCTTTGTATTATTAAAAAAGAGCATGGTTTAGTGATACCTTCATTTTACTTAAAACACACAAGGTTGCCTTAAGCAAGGTTGTTTTCTTTTTTAGATAAATCTTCTAGAGTAAGATTAGATGGCTAAGGGAATTAATAATCACTTATGGTAGAAGCTGTCTTCTGCAAATGGCTGGTTTGAATCCAGATTAGCCATGACCGGACAGTGTTATCCTCATTTCAGAATAAAGTACAGCCATAACTCAAAATGATGCTGCTTGCTTCTCTGTTCTTACACAGGACTTGTGTCATTATCGTACCATGCTGTATTTCTCATGCTATTGCAAAAGAAATTTATTCCTTTAGCCTGCTGTCCATCATACGTTTCATAATTTATTCCTTTGTTTCATATTGTATCTTCTTTTTCTGAGAGCATCAGAATCATAAGAGGGACTAGACGACTCCAGGGTTTGACTGTATCATATCTTACATATCTGTGTTCTTAAATGGGTTGAATCTATGATGAATGGATAATAATCTTTACTGTCTGCTGACCTGATTTTCTGGTGGTTACCTCACTACTGACAATGCCTCTTAAGGATGAAGGCATGGTGTGGCAGGAAGTTGCCTGTCTACCGGAGCCTTTTCTATCTGTTGAACTCATGAGACAGATCACAAATGACATGATTTCATTGCTCTCACCACCACTGTTTTGCTCCACGAGTGCCCAATATTGCCTGCCAGTTTCTCCAGAAGAAATCTGGAACTGGTTGAGAACCAGCATCCAAGGTAATAAATTAACATCCCTAGTCCAGTAACTGGAACAGGAGCTCAGACAAGGTCTGCTCAGGCTGCTTTTTGATACTCCAACACAACAGGAACGATGGTGAGAAAAAATAAGAAAAGAAATGGCTATCCATGACTTCCATGGATTCTTTTCTTACTTATTTGTTGACTGACAATACTATTTTTGTCCAACGGTGCCAGATAACCACTCCTACACCTATGCCCAGGATATTACTCTATTTTTTAATGTTTGCACAAAAAGTCATTTTCTCCCCTGAGAGACTCCATATACAGCTTCCACAGTTTTTAACCCTCTGTATATCACTAAATTGAATTTCTATTCAGTATCACAACAGTGCAACACTATAGTTGAGATTAAGAATCTGGTTAGATTTATATTCTCTTCAAGTTGAAGAAATACTTGCTTACAGTTGTTACAAGCAGTCATATATGTAAAAGCCACTTGGTGATGATAGTTATAAAGAAAAGATCAATAAAGCAAGCAGAGCAGTCTTGGCCAGTGCAACATATCGGAAAATAACGTGTAATTTGGCCTTGTAGAACAACATGAGAACTCAACCTCTTGGAAAAATACCTTCCAGAGAGGATGTAGGAAATTAAAATTTACATCTGCTTCTGTGGGGAAAAGAGAGGGCTCTTTATATGCTGAATTCTAGTATCAACATGCGTCCAAGATGTTGAAACTACCTAAGATTTTGAAAACAGAAAGATCTGGCCATAAAACATTTATGTAAAACAAGTGGGGAGATAACTCAGACATTTACTTGTTATGAACATTTCTGTTCCATTTCTTTTACAAGCTCCACTTAACCAAGACAAGCAATCTACAACAGGCTGCTGAGCTGATCGCAGGTAGTGACCAAGCTGACCCAGAAATGCACAGGCAAAGTTCCTCAGTTAGCATTCATATACTGGTTTGTTTACACGTATGGTTTGTAACTGTCTTTTAGGGGGAAAAAATAAATTAATTAACACCACTGTGTTGTACACCATTAAATGACAATTCTAGCGAAAGCTACCTATACTTACAAATGTATTAACATTTCCCTGTATCACGTATATATTTTGTTCTATCTATGTAACTTTGTTCTCTGTCCTTACCTCCCGTGATAACTAGGATCAGATAATGTATTTTTAAAACAAGCACTTCTTTTCAATACCGAGAGTATTTTTGCAGAGAGCTTTAAGACATTTTAGTTGCCTCATTTAACAGCATCACCCCAAAATCCTACCTTTATATGGAAACATTACCGTGTGGAATATTAGTACAGTGACAGCTGCAAAATGACTCAGAACTGAAGGGTGCTGAAATTCCCACACCCTCTTCCTTCACTTCTATAGAGCCAGGATTTGCCCCCATTTCGTTTATCACTGAATGTAATGAAGTTAGAGCCTGTAAGTGATTTGCCACTGTGTAGATGTTTCTGTAACAAACCCCTAACAATATACTATTAAAGGCGGGAATAACTGAGGGTTAAGAGAGGAGTTGTAGCTTATTTATAATACAAACAAATTTGACTTATTCTAATGTAAGTGCATTTTTTTTCTTGGTTTAACTTAAACTGGCTGAAAAGTACTTATCTAATTATGCAAACTGTGCTGGAACTATTCCACTTACACTTAAACAGGCATGTCTCAGTGAAAACTAGACTAACAAACCTATAGAAGAAAGATATGTCTATGAATTGGTGATTTGGGCACAGTCCCCTGGAGAATGACTTCAGTCTATTAATGACCAGGACATGGATATTTTTTCTTCAAGGAAAAGTAAGTCAAGCTTTTCTCGAAATTTCAGTAATACAAACGACAAATTCTACGTATCATTACAATATCATCATATTATCCAATATCAGTACCAAAAAAATGATTGGATGACTATCACCCTTTCACGAATTGTCATAATTTTAATAACTGTCACCATTTAAGTAATTAAAAGACAAAAAGTAAACAATAGTTCAGATAGTACATTTGTGCTAGGCAGTCTGCAGGATTCACTGTCCTCTATTTAAATTGAAATTTCTTCAGGAAAGGCAGAGCAAGAGCTATCTCGTACCACGTATATGCAATGCGTGGGAAATTTGAACATGCACAAAGAACTGCTATTACACTATCAATGTAACAAAATAACAGCTTTCTAGGAAATACTTTACCATGGCATCTTAAAACATTTTGAGCGGTAAGCTCTCTGTGGAGAAAGGCCTGACTTAGCTACCAGTCTTCCCTATATTTAATACTGGGTGCTAAAGTGCAGGTGGTTGCACTAAATAGCATCCTAACGCAAGCCTTTGTAATATTGAGTCTTTTCTACCCGGAAGCCAGTACTGCTATAAATTACAAGTCACAAAAGCCCAAATGGCTCTTTCACCATGTGCATAGAGTACATACATATGCAAGAATAAGCCACTGTCCATAAGCCTTGCAGCTCCAAGAAGTACAAATCTGCAATGCAGTTTCTAGTATATATCTGCAGGCAGTATGGAAATTGTATCATAAGAATATCTAGGGAAGCATATGTAAAATAAAGAGTGATTGCTGCGTTAGAAAGCCCTCAGGTTGGAATCCAGCGCAAGAGCTTTATAGGTTTCAGAAATAAAATACCTTAAATGGTGCTAAAATATATTAAGTAAATGTTGATTTTGAATAAGAAACAGACATTATTTATTGAACAAGAGATTAAGAAACTTCTAAATTAAGTGATAATCAAAGGCCTGTTATTGCTTTATGTCCCAAATAGGCTGGTTTGCTCAATCAGGTTCGTCTGGTTTATAAAGAAAACAGAAAAATGTTTAAATCAAGCAAGTTTGTTAAAAAAGAAAACACCTCTGAAGAGAAAAATTGCTTTCTCCCTCTTACTTTTTCTTTTTCAGTGTGAGTTTTGGTTAATATTTTACATCAAAATAAAGATAATGCCAGAAGAGTAATAGTGATTGAGGGGTAGAATAGGGTGTGAGGAGCGATTGCTTCTGCCTGTTACCTCCTTTGTAACCATCTTTCTGTACCTCTATTCTTCATCCTTTGGCTACATGATCTCCTTGAACCCTAAGCTTTGGGGACATGGTGGCTTTCCGATGATAGCCAGTATTTATCTAGCATAATGAGAACCTTTCAAGCATTTTAGTGTCATCATAAGACTGGTTATAAAGATATATTTCCATATCTGTATTCTGATTCATCTATAAATGCTTTTATGGCTCTCCATACAAATGTTAACTAATGTTAACTTCCTTTCACATCTGTTGCAGCACTGATGAAGCCAAAAAGCTAATGCTGTTTAGGCATTCCAAGGACCTAGAACACCTCCAAAACACTACCAAATGAATGCTCCTTCCAGCAACCAGGATATCAGAGAACTGGAAAATCACTCACTTGTGTGGCATTGTAGAGTAATGAATCATAGAATCATAGAATCGTCGAAGGGTTTGGGGTGGAAGGGACATTCAAGACCACCTAGTTCCAACTCCCCTGCCATGGGCAGTGACACCTTCCACTAGACCAGGTTGCTCAAAGCCCCATAATACCTTTTTAAAACCAAGTTATAAGATAATAACAACTTGAAACAATCTATTTCTTCAGATCATTTTCTTTTTTTCTCCCAACCACAGGAGTTTTAGCTCTATACATTTCTTGTTAGACTCTTCCAGTCTGCAAGCTTGTAGACCTTGAGAGCACTGCTAGTTGCCAGCTAATGGCTACCTGTGATATTTTCTACTACAGGAAGAGGAGCAATGTGGGACAGTCCTTTCCTCCTGAATCTTTTATTAGGTAGATAATGAATTATTAGTACCTAAATTACCTTAAAGTATAATCATTTAGTTTTACCAGAAGCACTTAAAGACATTAGATATGGTGTGTGTTTTAAACATGACACTGAAAATAAGGTGAAACTCTTAGATGCTTACCTCAGGGTCAGAGTCAGTTGCTTTGTAGTTTTCAGTGATCTGCTTAATAAGCTTATGTTATGCAGTATGGAGTTGTAACTGAATCTGATTATACACGTCCTAGAGGAAAAACTCCCAGAATATGATCAATCTATTCAGGGATTTAAAGCGTGATTTATGCAGTTTACAAGCTGTCTTTAATGCAAACTATCATTGCACCTACCTTTTTTTTAGAACTTCTTCAAGGTTCAAAGCTATGTACAAACACTGATAATTACTTCTGGGATTTTCAAAGAAGTCCAAAAGTGAGCCACCCATCTACTGCTGAATTGGCAAGGTATTTTCTGAAGATCACTTTGAAAAATACTATTCTTGACTATGATTTCGAGCATAGCTCTGCTCCTGAGAGTAGAAACTACTTCCTTACTTGCCCTATCCACTTTTTCTCTGTAAGCCTTAATATGAAAGATTCCTGCTCATGTCTTTATGTGAAAAGTAAGATTTTCAAAAGATAACTTTATCCCAATCTATAAGGAGAAGAGAGCGCAAGTAATACTTTGTTCACAGCTGCTTCACAACATCAGATACTACAGAGACTGCTGTGGGAAGTTGAAGCGTCAAGACGAAAATGAGAAGTGTTTTTTAATAGTAAAGATGATTAGTCCTAACAATAATTTAATGTCAATTTCTAGAGATTCTCCATGATCAGCAACACTAGACATATTCATCAACTAGGTATGCTACATTTCAATCAAGAACACATTCTTAAAACTGCATGCATCTTTGTTATAAGCTGTCTGAGTTGGTGATCTTATCAGCCCTGTTTAATTCTTTGAGTTCTGAAATTCTTTGCCTATGCTGAGCACTTTCTCTCAAGTTGTTTACAAATTTACTGCATTTATGTTTTTAATTTTGGGGTTCTTTTTGCCTCTAGCAAGTATACGGTCAACAATGTCTGAACAAGTTTGAAGTGATACATTTCATTTTTGTAACTGATTCTGATCTTGAGCCTGGAGGAAACAAAAGAATCAAAATAGTGTTCCCAAAATGAGAACTTTTATTTTAAGAATCCTTGATTTATTTTTTAAAAATGTAATATGTGTCCCTCATACAGGGTTAAATTTCACTCTCATTTCAGGTAGTTCTTTTCTGATGTCTGATGGAGAATTTCCAGGACAAAACATCCAGCACAATGGTAAAGATACTGGGTATCACTGGTATACACAACACAACAGCATCAGGGCATGACCATCCCAGGCAAGATCTTATGACAGTGTGAAAAAACAACGACCTTTTCCAGCAGAAACCTTTCAAGAAGACATATTCCATTATTTGAAGCAGGACAATACCAGCTTTTCTGTGTTCACTCACTTTCTACCTTCTTTTTCATGCTTAGCTGGCTTCAATTTCTTGCTTGGCTGGTACAACTTTTTGCCATGCAAACACTTCCCTGGATGTTTATGTTTCAAGGAGCCACGTGAGGAAGGGAAATAGAATAACTACGAGAAAAAGAAAATTCTTGGGTGTTATTTGTGAAGGAAAGTAAATTTTGGGGGGAGGAAAAACAAAGAATCTTGATAATCAGAAATACAGTATTCAGTTGTTGTCTTCTTGCCTGTCATAAGAAACCATGAGGTGGTTGTAGGTTTTAGGAGCGCATGTACTCAATGCTTTTAACTTGCCTTTAAATGAAAAATGTAACTGATAATCCTGAGAATTGCAAAGCGAAAGTTCAAAAACAAGAACTTTTAGCAAGAAGGGTGACTACAAAAGTGTCCTGTAAGTAAAGGCTGTGTGACTTTTTTGGGGGAAGTTTCTATGTCCCATATTCTGCTACAGGGTACACCCACGACTGAGCATTTGATAGTGAGCCAAGGTAAACAAAACTTGTACGTAGACAGTAAGTGGAAACATAGTGATTCTGTGATAGTCCTGCACTTAATGGTCTTCATCGGAACAACATGGGGTTTTTTTATCATCTTATCATCCCTTAAACATTTTCTGCTTCACAGCACTAGTCCTTCCAGAGGCAGGCAAAATAATATAATATATCCAGGTGCCATCGGAAGCTTTTCATATCATTTGAATGAACATACACTTAAACCCAGATTTTTCCATATGCACAGTGACTGCCTTACTCACCTGACAGGCTGTCCAACTAAAGGGACATCTAATGGGGCTCTTGAGTTGCAGTTCTGGTCACTTGGAAAGAATTAAGCAGAACTGTGACTGTTGTTCTGTTTACAAAAAATTGTTGTAGGAAACAGGAATGGTTTTGCAGAATTTCCTAAAGTTTTCTTCAACTTCAGGTAAGATAACCTGAAAGTGTGCTGCACAAGAAGTGTCTTACACTTCATTTTTTACATTTTTCACCTCTACATGCCCAGAGGTCTAAGATGACTTACTTGGTTTGCTTCCATCCCCTGTCTAAACTTCCAAGACTCACTCACCTGTGACTGAAGGGGGCAGCAATTCCTGTGAGTGAAATGGTCGTTACTCAGCTTCTGAACCGCTTCTTTCCCAGCCTGCCTGCTCACATCTTCACGCTCAGCGTCAATGGGTAGGACCACTGCATCACTGCTTTCTGCATAACAGAAAATGTCACCCACTTCACCTTCATTGCTCCAATGTCTTCTGGTTATCAGCAGAAAAGACCTTGTGACTAGTGCAATGTTTATTTATCAGCAGTTTTCCCTTGTTGACTGTTCCAAATCTGGAACCTTCAGGTTTTGAAATGCTGCATCCAGCTTAATTTGTGGTTATCGTGTGTGATAACTAATTAAATAAATAAGCATAACAATAACAGAGTACCATGACAGTATGGTAATAGTGACCTGCTATGCTTATATTTTCAGCCCTGATTTTCCCTGAAAGATTGTGGGTAGCATGACCCATACACAATCCTGTATTAAATTGTCTCAAAAGGCCTCACAACAGAAATTATTTGAAATATTGTAGGTCCAGCTCTGCTGTCACATAACACCTATGTTCCAAAAATCAGAAATAGGTTCAGATTGAATATGTGACTTTTGCTGCAAAATAATAACCTCTCTTTACATTATTGACCTATTATACACAAATTTTACAATCTGAAGGAGTAATCTTTGCTAAAGAGAAACATAAGTAAGTTCTTATTTTGGCAGTTTTATTCCAAATTACGTTGCAAGATAGCATATGAGCAATTTTATTCATTGACAAATGCGTTTGATCGGACTAGTACAATGGTTCATTAACCTCATGATAAGTTTGGGCTATCTCAGAAGTGTTCTTGCTGTGAATTTAGATTTGATGATGGCTCACACATCAAGGAAACAAATTGCCTTGTCTTTTAAAGGAAAAAAGGGGGGGTTGAAAGAAGTTAATTGATGTCTTTTAAATCCTGTAACTAATAAAGAATTTTTTCTGCTATATATTCCTTTCTAATACTTATGAGATGCGTTAGACAGAATGCCAAAAAAACAGATTACATTAGTTCTGTTGTTACCAATTAGAGGGAGTCAAAGCACCCTGATTACAATTATCAGATTTTAATGAGCAATTGTCTGTCAAGATTTTTTCACAACTCTGAAGGGGCATGAACAATTTGTATGCAACATACAGGTACCCTTGTATAGTGAGTTTTTCTTTAGATAATCAGGACCTGATTTTTAACCATCAGTTTTCACTGGGCATTTTGAATAATTATTTTCTGATCTCTTGGAAGAGCTAGTACTTCTCTTGCTTAATGTAATAAAATATGGACTAACAAGATATTAAAATCACAGTAAGTCAGGAAAAGTAAAATTTAAATGTGCAAATCTGCTGATATAAGCTTACATTGATTCAATATGTTAAATGAAATTGGGCTGATCTACACTAGCCAAAGATTCCCATGTCTACCTGATGTTTTTTGTTCAGTCTGCTTTATCTTTATAGGTAACTTAGTAGAGAAGCTGGGTTTAAAACCTTAAAGGGCATTCTACAATACTGGTCTAGGCTATTATACTTACTTTTACCTACAGTAAAAAATACAGTGGGAAATGAGGAAATGCTAGCTTTAATATTTCTAGATTAACCTACAAATAGAAGCCCGCTTCAACCTCCAGATGATTCAAGATTAATCTCTTCCGTAATGGTGACCTTGTGCTACCTACTCCATCAGATACTGTTTTTAGAAAGTACCTCTCTAAATTATGGATGTTAATCAAGGAATTCATTATGACTGTGTACTGAACAGTCTGTAGTTCAAGATCCATGCTTTTTTTGATGAAGAAATTGCAAGATATACAGTGAATGAAGTTTGAAGTCCTTTGTGACAGTGAAAGTTACATATGAAGAAGGATGACTATGGAAGGGATAGTCTTTCCACTGCTTATTCTGGATAACTGATCTAAATACCCTAAAGCTCTGTTTGGTAACATCCTACTTCTGTCTGGTTTCTGTAAAAGAAATTTGGGCTTCTAGGATAGCCAAGTAAATTAGGGAGCTAATTGTCATTCTGAATGAGTGCTCTAAATCTTTCTCTCAGGCACATAACTCACTTAAACCCTTAAGAAAAAGGAGACACATGCTCAATATATATGTCAATTTCTGTATATGTCTATCTGTCTCCCTCTCTCCACCCCATCCCAGTGGCTTTTTAATTGTCTGGCCCATTTCAACCAATTTTTACAGGTGGGATAATGTTCGTAAGGTTATGAAGGTCCGACATATCTTACGAAAATCAAAGACTGAGGAAAAAGCACCTATTAATGAGGGGAAGACAACAATATGAGTCCTCGTTAAACACTTCAGAATCTGCATAGGAAAGTGAGAAACAGACTATGAAAGCCCCAACGACAGAATCGTCTTCAAGTAAAATTTAAAAGATAGTACAATATCCATCCATTAGCTGCATTTGTAATGCAGGTTTTAGAAATTCAGCCACAAACTTTGTATATTCTGTTAGTTTGGGAGTTTCTTCCTAATAATGAAACATGTAGGTTGGGTTTTTTTTTTCAAAAATTGAAACAATACAATTCTGTCTCTTTAGAACTGATCAAATGTTTTATTTTTTGCTTGTATTATATAGAATAAGGATTGGTAAAAAAAGTAATCAGTTCTGTTTTTTCTTCCTTTGAAAGCAACACTTCACTGTCTTCCGAGACAACATTTTATGAAGTATTAGTATTTATGGCTTAATATTTAGCAAAGCTGAAAGCCTTACCTGTTTTTCAGCAATAACCAGTATTTTATTCTTGGTCTAATGAATTCTTTAGAAATGTATGATGGCTTACTCCTGCCACCTTACTTGGTGATAAACTAGATAAAGCTTCACATGAATCCTGCTTTTATGGCCTATTCTTGTCTTCTGTTCCTAAGTGATATAGTGCAGACTGAAGGTCTTATTCTGTCACTGTCGTTTTTACTGAGGAGGGTGCTATGCTATTAAATGCCTCCATTAAAATATATATGGCTACTTCGGAAATAAGGCGCTACTTGATTTGAGTTAATGCAAACACTGATTCCAAAATGTCACCTTGCTACGTCAGCTGGAGTGGAAAACACAGAAGCTATAGATAACAAATAGCCACAGATGTCAAATTTTGTCACCTTTCAGTTAAAAATCTACCAGAACATAACAAGAAACTTCATTGTAAATGCTAACAGTGCTGGTATGCATTGAAAGAGTGGTTCAGAAGTGTCCTTAGACATGGCATGTTCCATTTTCTTCTGCTTTCCATTTGCTTTCCGTCAACATGTCTGGTTTAGACAGTTTGCAACCCAGCTATGCTTGGACACAGCAGATTCACCATCCCCTAGGGAATGCCTCTATGCCGTGCTTGAATTTTTACTTGCAAGACTGCAATTGCAAGTTGAAGATAATCCAGTCTGGCTAAAGAACAGTTTCAGCCCATCTGTAATAGACAGAATACACACAGATATACATAGACCTAACTGAGGAGA
>Ga0181612_136267_pt1 | contig 15346 bp, 11 predicted proteins | sample HoacroProtozoa21_FD_119630 | JGI IMG/M metagenome (GOLD analysis project Ga0181612, IMG submission 119630) | Hoatzin crop microbial communities from Cojedes, Venezuel. Combined Assembly of Gp0051906, Gp0051904, Gp0051908 | reverse complement strand
AGTCCAGGTAGACAACATCCACAGCCTTTCCCTCATCCACTAGGCGGGTCACCTGGTCAATATGCATCAATGCTACAATTTACTCCAAAATATTACTGGAGATTATGAAATGCATTATAGAAGAAACTGGAATTTTTACTCATAAAAATGTCAATATTTTAATTAATCTTTCCACTCTGAATATGATGATAAATCTAAATCAGAGATTTTCATGAATCTAAACAAAAAAATAAATTAAGCAGAATACTTTAATAATTTCTCCTGACAGATATTCTAGACTTTCTTGCTGTAATTTTAGGCTTCAGACATGAAAATTGTTTTTTTTAACTTTGAAACTCTAAGCATGTGAAATACCAATATTTCATTTTAAAATATTTTGATCATCAGAAGCATGCTAAAAATTAGTTGCCATTCGTACCAAAACTACTGAAACTAGCATATTCGCTGAACTTTCCACTTCCCTACAAATGCTTTAAATATAAGCACAAAACAAAACTAAAGCACAAAACAAATATATTCCATTGAAAATTTTCTGTCCATCTGTAGTAAAAGAAAAAAAAAAAAGTAAATGATTTCCCCTACGAATGCAACAGGAAAAATTATGTTGGGAGGACAGAAGACAGTGAGAAAAAAAAAAAAAGAAACCAGAATCTAGGGGCTATTGGGAAGAGGTAGCAGCTGACGTGCTTTGAAAAACTGTATTCTGCTCCCATTGTGCCAGGTTGCACTGAATACGAAACGTCAATTTTTTCACTTTCTGGGAATCTTTCCCATGTCATGCTGATGTATTTATGTTTTGCACAAATTAACATGTGACTGCTAGACTAGATAACTAACGGAATACATGTTTAACAATGTGAAAACTCAAAACCACTTAAGAGCGTTAAATGAGGTACCATCACCTCCCCTGCCAAAAAGTCTGACAGTGGCATGTCAGAGACAACATACTTTCCAAATGCGTCAACTAGCAAACAGCGGTGTCTCACTCTAGGAGGATGAGAAGATTACCAGAAAAGAGGTCGCCGTGTTCAGTCATATCCTCGGCATCTCACAGAAGTGCTGCCAGACAGTTACCTTGTGCAGAAGTCTACACGAGAACACTGTAATACGTCACTCACGGCTCCAGTGTCCTTACAAACCCAGCCAGTTTATCCAAGAAGAGACACTTGTAGCGGCTGCCAGTAGAATCAATAGACTGAAATTAATCATCTGCTGTCTGAACTCACTAGGAGCCAACGTGTGTTAAAGTCAGAGGAAACGCAGGAGAGCTGCACGTTTTATCTGCCTCAAGACTGTCTTTGACAGTCTCACAGTCAACATAATTTAAGAACTCCAAATATCGTTCAGCTATGCGAAGCCTGAAGCATCACTTTTGGATGCTTACATAAGACAAGAGCCACCAGAGGATCTCCTCTTTTCCTTTTTCACAAGGGTGCAGGGAAAAGAGGAGAATTTTGTGTCCACTGTCCCATAGGGTAGACTCTCATGGTTCCCAGAAGAGCATGAGGGGTCTAGCAGAAAGAAGGAAACCCAGGACTGGTTTCATCACAGTCTTCTTGGCTGATCTTGAGGAGTCAAGCTCTATACCTAGTGACTCACTTTACCATCTGCTCAACATCATACGAGTACTGTGAGGATAAATACATTATGAGTAGGAAGCACCAAGTTACTACAGTGATGAAGTCAATATAGCATGTCAGCTACCAAAATGAAGGTGTAATTGTAGACTATACTACATTCTTCTGTGATAGTAGTAGAGAAAAGCCAGCATAGGCTTTAGTAGGTGGTAGCTGCCACAAAAAAATCTTTTTCAAAGAAGTTGAGGTGCTACACAAGAGAAACTGATTCTGTTTAGTGATAAATTTACTCACCTCAGAAAAAGAGACTCAGTTTAAGTTTCTGACACCATCAGCTGTTTATTTGCATAAACTGGAACAACTTCAGCAAAAGAAATATAGAATAATCCACAGTCAGTCCAGAAAGTACCCAGTAGGTAATCAGTTGGGCTGGGCTGTACTTGGCATCAAGATCTTCTTCTGAATAAAATGAAATAAGAAAATAGATCCATGTCTTCTGTGTTCCATAACAACTTTTCAGTTCCAGTAATTTTAAGAAGTGATTTTTCCCTCCACAAAATATTTATTTTTCAAATTGCATCCTTGTTGTGTGTATCCTGATGAGCTTTTATGTCTTCTGTTGTGAAGGTCAGCAAGGGCAGCTTTGAAGCTCAGAGAAAAGTACCCCTTTGTACCCTCAACAACTTTTTAGTTTCTTCTATACAACAGTTTTTTATTTAACTTTGTTACTGAGAGCATCTTGGTTGCTGAGGTATGTCGGGGTGAACACTACACTCTTCTTCTAATATTTACTTATTGTTTTTTAATTCCATGGCTGTCATATACAAAAAATATGAAAGAACAAACTGTCAAATTCTGCTGCTGACTTTCAAGATGGACTTTCCGTCATCAAAAACTTACATTAATCCATATCTCAATATTTTTATCTATGAAAACAATTAGAATAGTTGCCTCTATTCCCAGTGTTTGCTCAATGTTAGTCATTATTTGAAAACAGTTCTGAATTCCTAAAATAAAATGTACTACACAAATGAAAAATACTATCTTGAAGCTTTCTGTGTTTCTTTCCTTATTTGTTTATTGACAATGACTGTGAGGTTATAGTTGGAAACTAATGAACAATTTAAATGTGAATTAATTTTGTTTCTTGTAGATGGACTTCTTTAGAGACTGTCCAGACAGTTATCCCAACCTTTGAATAAGACTGAATTTTACTTTTTTACAACTTATAGACAAGTCACTGGAAAGAATAGCAAACAAGCTTTGCTGCTTACCAAGGCTGAGCACTAACTGCCTGAATGACAAACTGTAAGTCCAACTCAGCCACGATCAAAGGAATTATTCCAACACCTCAACACTTACTCCTTGAATTTAATGTGTCAGGCTGCCGTCATGGGAACACTACCTTGGCCCAGTGCAATTGAATTACAAAGAGATTTACTCTGTGCCTTTTGCTTTTTTCCCGCCAACTGGTATCTGCGTAGGTCTTAAAAAAGAACAGTTTGAGAGGAGAGAATTTACACAGAATAACAATTTCCAATAATTTTCACAAAAATAAATGCATATACTCTCCTTATGGGTTTAAGCTCCTAAATTATATTCCTCTTTTCAGGGTATTGACTAGTGTAATACTCCTTTAATGTTCTGTATTTGTAGAAACTTTATAATTTTCAGGAAGGATTAGGTAAAAAATTAATTACTTCTATGAACAGCAAAGACGAAAAGAACTTTTTTTCCTCAAAATTTGAAACAGACATTTTTATTTGAAAAACTGATCAGCCAATAGCGTTGGGAACCACTCAGTCCTGCTGTGAAAGCCTACGACGTAGCAGTGTGAAACCTGTCACTCCAATGTTTATTTGTACTTGCAGGCACTCAACAGGTGGTAAAGGCCTTAAAGCATCTGAGTAGACAAAAATGGTATTTGAATTACCATTTCATGTCATCTCTTATTTGGGTAAATTTCCATTTAATCTTAAAAAGCTGATAGCACTTTAAAAATAACTTTTTCTGTCCTTTTTTCTTTTCCCCACCCCAGATTATTTCTCAGTAATTGCAACTAACATGCTCCTCTCCCAGTCTGCATTCTGGATTACAGGTATCTTTCCATAGGCCTTGCTAGGAGCAGTCATCTTCATGCATTGCAATGATTTCACATGTACCTGAAATATCCCTTCTACTCTAGACAGAGCTGCTGCAAAAAGTACTCAAACAAAATACACAAAAAAATGTCTAGCTGTGATAGATCACATAGAAAGTGATCTGACAGACTGACAATCTGGAACAGGTTGCCCAGAGAAGCTGCGGAATCCCGCTCCGTGGAAGTGTTCAAGGCCAGGTTGGATGGGGCTTTGAGCCACCTGGTCTAGTGGAAGACGTCCCTGGCCATGGCAGAGGGGTTGCTCTAGATGATATTTAAAGGTCCCTTCCAACCCAGGCCATTCTGTGATTCTATGAAAACAATGCACACTTCAGCTAACAGCTGATCTTGTTTTGCTCACAAACCTTTGCCTTTTTTTTTCCTTTAATCTTTATAAGTGTTATTCCTATATGCTAGGAAAAACAAACCAAATATAACTAGGATTCAATAGTTTGAAACATGGCAGGAGCTTGTGAACTACAATGTAAGCATCTATGAAACAGTAATTGTTAACGACATGATAGGAGTAGCAGAAGGCCAGTGGACCAGTGATGCAACAGCAGCCTAACATAGCTGACCTTGTGACAGTTTTCTGGGAAGACATCAGCTCTCAGGCCTGATAAACACTTAGCAGATGAGCAATGAGGGGTGACTAGTTGACTAACCTGGCATCTAGGTCTCCCTGCCCAGCACCATACCAGGCAAAACAGGACTTTGCCTAGAAGGAACAAACAAAGCAAATGAAAACAGTTTTAAAATAGATGGCATATGGAAATTTTGCCATTTTTGTTTGCTTAGACTATTTTAGTTCAGAACCTGGGGTACGTCAATGTGAACTATATTAAAGGTGCTTATTGTTGGCTATCAATGGCTATCAGCGGTAAGGCTAACTGACCCACTGTTGCAATTAATTTTTTAGCTTTCCACCCTTGTGTAACAGGATCTGAGGCAGACCAATGCAATAAAACTGTGAAAGATACTCCTGCAGACACAGAAAAATACACAGAGCTTCTTCACTGGAGCTCTGCATTTGTCTGTTCAGCTCTTATGTGTGCACTATGCTTCTTAAGACACGTAGGCCTTGCAAGTACCAGGCACTTTTTTCTCAAAAAGAAGAAAGTTCATCTCTAGATTTACCAAAACATTTAAGAAACTTTTATCGAATTCATGCAGTAAATGAAATTGAAAAACATCCTGAAAAGAACTGTCCAGTTGTGTGTTTACGGATTTTAAATTAAACACAATTTCTTTTGCTACAGCTTGTTACCAATACTTCAGTTTAACTCAGATAGATAATGTTAAAAAACCACTTTGAAAATTAAATGATACATTTTGAATCATCCAAATTATGTTCTTTTGTTTTGTTTTGTTTTAAAACTGCAAACGTATCTTTGGGGATGAATCAAAAATTGTTGTACTTTATAATTTAACTGAAAAATATGAAAATCAAGTATTTATACAGATATACGTCAGATTAATGCTTCTAGATTTTTTAAAATAAAAGGCTGAGAGACACTAAGAGGCATGGTGCATTCCGATTCATATTACTTCGCATAAGGGAGTTACAGACTCGCATATAACCACAGGGTAGATAGTCACACTAATATTTAGCCTGTTTAACCATTTCTTTGGATAAACATGGTATTTTAGTCTCCTATGCTATCTTTGTAGTACTTCTCCTGATTCCTTCCAGTAATAAATAAACCTCTTCTCTGCCTTCACCACAAACTCTTACATCTAAGGTACATTCCATCCCACTTAGTTTAAAGAATAACCCTTAAGAGCAAGTGTATTTCTAGTGAGTCAGTAGTTCTTGCATGTTTTGCAGTAAAAGAACTAGTGGTCAAGGCTCATTAACTGCATGAAACATCCTCAGAAAGAGGATAGCTGGAGCTACAGTTATTACAATTGTGATGTAAAAATTAGTAAGACAGTGGAATCTTCTTTATGGATGAGTGTCGTACATAAGATATTCTTATTAAATAGTCAGAAAGGTTTTGGCTTTTACAGACCAGTACACAGTTCACAACAACACAGCAAAATACAACAGAACATGACTAATTCATGGCATGACATTTACTTATTTTATTGTGAAAAAGCACTTTACTATTACTTACAGTACACTATACAGCAGATATGTTATATAAAGGACTCAGCAATCTACACATTCCTCATAGCAAAAGGCTGAGACAGTGTCTAGAAAATGTTAATAAAAGCTTTATATCCACAAACTGAAATCATGCATCTCCTATGTTATGTTGCAAATAGCATAAAAATATTCAGTACTTTAGAGATTTAACACATTATTTGAGCTCTATCTCTGCCCTTAAAACAGGGCTTCTTAAAAGAATGTCTGAGAAGCTTCCCAGTTGATGAAAGGAAAAAAAGTAGCAGATAAATTTTTCAGATTTTTAAAAACTATCTTTTATAAAATATTCTATAAACCCGGCAACATATATCTTTATTTTTCCAGGTTTTATAGAATATTATGTATTAGATATCATTGAGATGGGTGCAAATGTATTTGTGAACATGTATACTAACAGAGGAATGCAACAAAATGGTGTTATGCATGATATCTCCTCAACTTGGATCATCCATCAAGTGGGTGTCTCCCAGTGGAATACGAAGAACTCTCTGAATGTCCCCGTTTTGGTTCAATATTCCCATCAGACACCAGATCAGTCATCTTCCAGGAGACAGAGCTGCTAGTGGCCTGGATTTTAATCTCGTCTGGAAGGCAGATATGGTTTGCATAGAAACTCTCTGATTTTATGTGAGCAAAATCAAAAACACTTCTATTACAATGCCTTTAAAAACAATCTGGTTAGATCCCATCTCTATTTGAAATATCAGAATTCTAAGGGATACTGCTCAGCCATTTTTGATCATATGATTTGCCTCACGCTCACAATTTCAAATCAATAGCGATATGGCAGAGTATCAACTTATTTTATAATAGGCCTATGTCAGCCAGCAAATTACAAATGTAATAATAAAAATTTTTTCCAACATTCATATACACTTTTCTAAAACACAAATTAGTATTTAAATGTTTACACCAGTGAAGTGATCAGTGACTAAGAAGAAGCTTCATCCATGTCAGTTTTATTGCCCAGCAGCTCTGGCTTTTAACTTGGGGGCTTCATACTGCATCAAATAAAACCCCAGAACTAATTAACCATATAACCTCACTGCATCAGCCTACTACCAACTGTGAAGTTAAGTATCTAACTTGTGAGGTTTTACCTGTATAGATTTTTAATGTATCACAGTACATTTACACACATGTACCTTACCTTCAGCTCAAGCGTTACATTTTAATCAATACAAAATCCATTTTTCTTACATCAAAAATGCCATGCAACTCGCTCTCAACTCTTGAAGAATTTATGATGCACTGTTAAACTTGTGGGCTGGGATTGTTCTGATACATGGTTTTCTACAAAGAGACCTTAGTACGTTCTGCATTCATGGGTATAATATCCAGCAACTAATCCTAAATCAAACAGAGCTGGGAATCTTGGGTTTCAGTAGGATACTCCCAAAATTTCAGAGCAACAATTTTACAAGTAAAGGAAAAAATCATTTGTCATCACCAGCAAGGAATAATAGTGTATATCAAGAGGAAGAGAGCGATGGACCACTATATTTCAGTCTCACATACTTTGACTGGAAGGGGCACACACTACCAAAGCAAGCCTCCCTAGTGCTTAAGCATACGTGAAACTGCATCATGAGTGTGTTTTCCTTGCAAATAAAATATGGAAGAAAGAACAAGAACATTGCTTTTCATTATATGCATTTAATAATACCTGGATAAAAATTATCTATGCTACCATCTTGTGGAAAGCAGTGCCTTAGAAACCGTTGTTAATTTCAAAAGATTCACAATGTATTGGATTATTTTGAGTGAAGTGTTCACGGCTGTGGGCAATTGCAACAAATGGCATTAAATTTATCATATATGAGACCATTATGTAATATAGATAATACAATTATTTCTCTTCATATATATCATGTATTATATTATTTAATAATAACTGTGTATCCAAGGTTTTTTAAAATTTTGTTTACATTTTAGCAATTAAACTAAGAACAACCAGCTACAGCCAGTCCTGTAACACCATGGTGTCAGTAGAACAGTGGCACAAGGCACACACATTTCTGTACGCCGGGGTGTAAAAGCAGCAACAAAGCAATAGGTACCAGTCTGCTCCCGAGCAAGCTGGGTGAAAGGAGTGATTCTGCTTCATGTCCGAAATCCTTGCAAGGCCTGTGGTATCTGAAGTCTCAAACTCCCGTCAGTCATTGCAAGTGTACCCGTTGATTACAAATCAGAATCAAAGCCTTAACATTCCCAAGCAATTCTTGACACTGCACTGGAGACCAAATTCTGAGACAGCGTAACTTTTGGCGCATTGTGTGCTACTGAAATAAAGGCTGGTGGCAAAATTTACAGATTATGTAATAACATTTCCTGACTCTGATGCAAATGTCTGGTTTGTCACTTAAAAAGACTCTAAACCAATCAGATTTACAAAATGAAATTACTGCATATAATGCTTCAGTGCCTAGATTAGCCATGACCTTTCTTCATCTGATGACTTTCTAAACATGATGGACATTGATCTGCAGCTCAAAATTGAAGAGAAGGCATTTAGGATTTGAAAATATAAATTAGGCTAATTCAGATGTGGTGCTAAAGTAAGGTGTGCAATTTAATTTTGATAATTCTGTCAAAACATTATTCAGTTGTAACTGTACCATCCTAAATGTGGGATGGTAATTTCCTTTACAGGAAATCACTCAGAAAGGTTTCTAAGGAAACCAGGCAAGCACACCAAACTAATATCAGGTTTTATATGACGGTGAATGCCACACAAGGAGAGTTGGAAGAGAACTTTCAAGGGAAAATGCTGTAAATGTGAATAAAGATAAAGGTAGGTTTAAACAGTGACTCTGTTAGAGAAACCTCTGTTTCTTACTTCAGATATCTCACTAGGTTAAGCAAAAAGAGGTATCCAGCACATGATGAGGAACATGCATGTGAGCATGAACAGCAGCACATGGGAGACAACTTTTTTGGCAAAATCCAAATGTAACTGAATGAAGGTAAGAAAAGGAAAATGCAGATTATTTTAAGGTAAACACTTACAGAATGGGCAAAACAAGTGAAATGGGAGGAATCTCAATGCTGCGATAACAGCATATGCTTTCAAGGTTTGACTACAGTCAGCTGAAAATACAGACAAAGGAGACAGAAACTACATGTGAGGAAAATAGATGGGAATCTTTTCTCATGTGCAAAGCACACCCAGCCTGAATGCTAAAAATCAGACTCCCAGAAAGAGAAAAGGGGAGCGGACACGTCTGGATTTTTGATTTTTCAAACTTCAGGGGTACTTGAGTGCTTTTAACACAGCTTTGACCATCTTTAATTGACTGTTCCTCTGCAGGGGCTGTTCCTTGCTTTCTTCCCCAGCAGAGCTAAGCTACTCCCTTAATGTGCAAGGGACCAGAGAGAGGGGGGTGGCTCAAGCAGCGTGGGGCACTGATGAGAGTTTAAGGTGTCCTGCTGTTTAGGGTGCAGGTGCAAGATTTTTGAAAAAAAAAAACCAAAAACAATCAGGCTGGAGGTATGAGTTTTTCCCACAGATGAAGGCAAGGAGAAGGGGCAAGTGCAGTCATGCTTGCTGGGAACTGAGAGCAAAGTAGGTGACTGTACACAGCTCTACTACAGCAGGTGCTAACTGTGAGTAATAAAGAGGCTCTGTGCTCCAGACCGAGCATCGCTTACAAATGAGCAAGAAAGCAACTGATGTAAATGTTTGTGATTCCACGACAGGCAAGCTTTCCAGGCAGATTTAATACCTTCCATTAGATCATCTCTTATTGTTGGGAAAAGTTGCACTTCTGGGGGATGCAAACGTTCCTTCAGGCATCTATGGTTACATCCAGTTTAGAGGCCAGATGGGAGATCACCTACAGTGCAAAGCAACTCACTTTCCACCCACCTCCCAGACTTTCTTCCAGTTGAAACCAAGGTGCAGGAATGCGGAGGACTTACCAATCTTAATAACTGGGAAAATTTCTCTGGTCCCAAAGGTATAACCTAGCTTGTGATTATGTAGGTGTCATAGCATATCATATATATCATATCATATTATATATTCTTCTAGATCTACATTTTTCCAAAGATATTTCAGAGTCTATGCCCCTATTGATGGGATCTAGATAAACAGAGAACTAAAAATTTGATATTTGGTTATCTAGGACACAGTCTTTGGGTTTCTTTTAAATAGATTGTCTCACGATTAATAAAAATATATTGCTTTTTGTATGACTTTGGTCTTTCTTTTGCTGGGACACTAAGTACCTAGTTGCATTTCAAGTTCCAGTCACAGGACTCTTTCTAATTTCTACTAGCTGGACAGCTTTCAACCAGTATGATGCATCAAAATCACTCTCAATATCATGATTAATATCTTAAGACCACACAAATATTTGATTTACAATATTAAATAGTTCTTCTCTCATGATAAATTATATGCATTTTTTCATTTACCACTGCTTGTATGTCTTTATCGTACTATAAGCCACAGGGATGCAACATGTCATTTGCAGCTTCAGGTACATGTCCTTTGGATTGCTCTATTATAAAGACATAAATGCAAAATTATTAAACAAATTATTTCATTTACAAACTATTTTATCACATACCATGAACGCAAATGGGTCAAATAACAAGGCTGCTTCACTAAACCTCTTGAAAACATTCACTTATGAATCCCATCGACAAAATTTTTACCTACTATTTTTGAGTTCCATGCTGGAACTGATTTGTAAGTAAACTTATTTTACAAACAAAAATATCAGGATATGTTTAATTACACTCAACAGATCTTTATCCAGGAATTCTCTATGCAGGTAGCAAAACTCTAAATGCTTTGGGTGCAGCCACCCGCAGGGTCTTAACTACTCTGTTATAAACAGGGAGAACATGTACCCTTCACCTGAACTCTGCAGAGAATGAATCCTTTACCAATCTCTACACCTTCAAAGCAGGAAATGGAACACATTTTGCTGTCACGGATGAAAACTTTTGGTGAGAAGAAAATGTTTGTATTTTTGCTCCAGAAAATAAAACAAAACAAAAAGCAAGCATTTCCCTCTCTGAACTTACCGAAAGGGAATCCCTGTTTACCAACTCATCTGCAGAAACAGAGATGTTTATTTAGATCCTGCTGAAGAAGGAAATTAATTACTGATTTTCTTGTCAACAAATCAAGCCCTCAAGATTTATGTCTGATCTTAAAGTAAAATGTACATCCTTGTTCAAAGACATTTTCATATATATATTTGTCCTTTTGAAAGTCATATTTTTTCTCCCTTTTGCAAACATACTTACACATACACATTTCATGATTTTAATCTATGCACCTGGTAATTTAATATCATATGGACACGTATGAGAGGAGAAATTAATGTAAATCATAAACAAAGTACTACACCTCCTCCCCAAAAAAAGCCTTTAGGCAAAAACAATCAACAGTTTAACTAGTAAAGGCAGATGCTAAAGGGTCACCTGTTTTCCATCTTGCCATCACTGCCAAAATAGTTCTGTAGATATAAGGAGGAAGCCACGGAGCCAGACCCTGCTGTTCAAGAAATATGTTTCACAGCCAGGTAATTGCTTTCCTCAGACTGTTGTACTAAAAGAAGGGGAAAGATACACAAAAACCTAACCGCGATGTGATAGACTGCTTCAGGAAGATCCAGTCAGAAAATGTTTTGGGCAGCTTTGCTTTATTGTAACAATCTGTAGCTATACATTATCTGCAATAAATAAACTTTCAAAATAAAACTCCAAGAGTGTTAGACCATAAGCAATACTGCAGATTATAATGTACCACAAAGACCAATAATGCCACTTGGAAATAAAAGTGCTATCAAAAGATAACCAGCTTGCTGTTTATACACACATCTGAGAAAAAAGTCTGCTTTCTCTACATAGAAATATTTAAATAAACTTCAGTCTCAGACTATCTACTTCTCTTTCTTTTCATCTTTTTTTTTTTTATTATATTTTATTCTACACCCTTTCACAAAGAGGATTCCTGTACTATCATTTCACTACAGGACACTTCTATATACTTTCATAAGACACTTCCAAAGCCTAGATGCTGATGTTAAAAAGGAACAGGTAAGCACCCAAAAAAAGTTGCACTTCTTTTAAAAGTTTTCATAAAACAGGCTCAGCTAACATCTTTGCTCTACTCTTCAGCACTCCACCATATCTCAACAGGCTGAGAGGCCATATCACTTGCAGGAATAAGTTGCAACAGGTCATTGCATTCTGTAAAACCCTATTTGTAACAGTGCCACACAGTTAATAGGTGAACTTTGGAGGAAAACAGATCTCCGTCAGACTCCTCTATTAGTGAAGAAACAAAGAAGTTATGAATGTCAAGGACTCAGATTTTCCCATTGGTGAACAATTTACATAAACCACTATTTTCATTTCTAATACTGATTATGAACATTAAATCTGACTAGCCATTTGATGTTCTTTAAAATCACATGTCAAATCCTGTACATCATAAAATTAATTATTTAACCTTACTGAAAAAATATTTTAAAATTCTTATTGTTTTGAGAGGCAGAAATTTTTTGCATGTGACAGATATTCATTGTATTAATGGTTGTTTCTAAATTATGGATTTATACATACAACAGTATGTCAAAATGAGAAGCTCAGGCTTGTTCTAGTGTCCTTGTTTGAAAATTTGGGATTGTCTTGCTACAGCATGGTCAGATGTTGCTCTTTCTCTGTCCTAAAGAACAGGTGAACTCTGTGCAGGCATCATATTTTCACACTTCCGGTTTTTTATTGCTTATGCAAAAAAAATATTCTATTACAGATGCCTTTTTACCAAATGATGTGCTGTAATTTTGCCATAACTACACTTGCTGTTAAGTTGGAGTCTGATATTGCAACAAGGACCCAGGATAGAGCTCTATGTCTACTGCGTCTTCATTGGCACATGCATGAGGAATTCAGTATAACATCTGGTCTTTTTATTGCATTTTTTGTCTACGCAGGAAGAAAAAGAGACAATTTCTTGGATGATAGTTTCTTAGATTTGAAAAAGTAAGAAAGAAGCTTTAGCAGTATTTGGATGCTGCATATGTAAATTGTAAATACCACAATAAGTCAGTAAGTCAGAAACTGGTCACGGGCTTTGCCATGCAGAGCATCTACACATCTCCTTCACACATTACAGACTTCTCCCACTGCTGGGTATCTGTTGAAAAACTGCACAAGTGCCTGTCTCCAGACTCAGATCTGCAGTGCATTGAAAGTTCCTTGTTTGATTATCGAGACAGATAGTCTAGACAGAAGCCAAGCTTCTGGCTCTTTTTTCTAACTTCAGAGGAACAATGTCAGTTTACAATAGGAAAGAAATTTGCCTATTAAAGAAAAAGATGGATAAAACCTGAAAAATTAAAAAAAAAATCTCTGCCTCTACTCTAGAGGTGGTTAAATCAATTTAAATTAAAATTTGTTTTGCAGACTCTCACAGGATGAAATCCCTTTCTAACAATTTTGTTGCTACAATAAAGCCTTGAAAAATCAGAACTTACAATGGAAACTGTGATAGACCATTAACTATAGTGGATGCCACCATAAAATAGCAGGGAAGCTGTCAGTGGGAATACAACTTTCAAGAGATTTACTTTTGTAGTTATATAAGAATATTAAATAAAGGTAATATAACATGGGAAGCCCTACTGTGTTAATTTTACTTGACAGGTTTTACTGTACCTGTTTTCCTTCAAAGTCCTTTTTCTCATTTCTTCGTCAACAGTCTTTTCAATAGGTAAAAACTCTTCAAACAAATTTATCAGATTGGACCATTATATAAAAGCTGAACTCAAAGAAGAATGCTTAAATCTGAGAATTTAAAAAGCATTCCGGTCAACCCCATGTGCTTTCCAATGCTAGTGCTGCCTTGCTGCTGGGACATACCTGATGGGACATTTCCAACAGATGACCAATGTTGGGAAGAACGCATTAGGGGTCAAAAATGGAAGTTGCCTCCAAAACTCCATCAGCTCCTCTGAAGGGGGAAGCTATCTAGCTGTTTCTCAGATCTGTAAGCGTTTGATGCGCAGTAAATGCTTTGCCCACTGTTACTACCTTTATGGTATAAACTGTACTGCCAAGGAGCTGTGGCTTTTTGTCTTTCTCTGATTCAAAACTCTCTAGAGTGAGCGCGGGTTTCATTTATTTTGTGTTTTCTTTCTTTTTTCTTTGTTTTTGTCCAAGCATAGACCTGAACTAAAATATAAGGCAGACGTAATCACGCCCATGGACTGCATGAAGCAGACTGTCTCTTCCAAATCCAAGCAGAAAGCAAATCATAAAGAAATTAAGTTAAATTGAGGAAATTTATAACTTTATCTCTTCTTAAATTTTATCCTGTCCAATCCACATTTTTGCAGAGTGTGGGTGGAAGAAAAAAATAAATAATGGATTGTCATTTAAAGCATACTTGAGTCATCATGGATCTCCAGAGGAAATGAGTTAACAGGTAACAAAAGCCGTTGGGTCTGTCTGGTTAAAGAGGATTTCTGCAGGAGGCTGAACTCAGATAACAGGCGGAGATTGAGGTTCTAATCAAAAGAGATGCAAGTCCCAATGGTGAGGGGTGCTCTCAGCTGAGCTCAGCCCACCAAAAGCACAAGTATCACAGCCCTAGCCACAGTCCTAACCCTGAGAGCCAATTTTTTACTATAGGACTACTTAACTTTGAAACCTAAATGGCCTTTGAGCGAGTTAGGTTGTACTCTGCTAATTGATACAGTTTTTCCTTTTCTGCATTTAATTTCCTTTATGTCCTAATCAATAACCAAACTTCTATATAAAATGGTTGGGAAAACTGTAGTTCAAAATGTGGTGCCATAAGCTTTAAATTACATGTATGTTATACATTACTCATAAATATACTTGATGGAAATCAATTTCTGAAATTCTATTATATTTTTACTATTCTCTGTCTGCTTCTGTTTTAACAGGAGGATCAGGCTCTTCAGGAATTTCTGATGAAGCAGATTCAACAGATACTTTTCACACTCCGTTGGGGAATAAAAAAATTATTACTAACATAATGAACACTACTTCAGTGAACAGGTTTGAGGTTGGGTGTATTTTAGATCTCAACTTAAATTTTGAAACCAGTTTAATTTTGTTTAAAATTTCCAGAAAAAAATACCAAAAATGTATATTAGATATGTGGCTGGGGTTTTTTTAAACAAAGTATTACAGGTGTTTTATTTTTATTTTGCATATTTGTTTTGCCAGCTCAGGGTCTCATCTTTCTTGGACTCCCTTTATGGCACTCAGTTTTGTACTGTCATAGTAAAAATTGCTAAATTTGTTTTTTTCACTGGCGTGTTACCATCACCTCTCTTTGCCTTCACAGGTTATCTGCACTATCTGTACTGTCTGTACTATCAACAAGCAGTGATCATTGTGTTTTTCTCTAGTAATAAGTAGTGCAGGTCACATTTGTCTCAGATTGGAATCATAGAATCATGGGATGGTTTGGGTTGGAAGGAACCT
>Ga0181612_127906_pt1 | contig 15346 bp, 6 predicted proteins | sample HoacroProtozoa21_FD_119630 | JGI IMG/M metagenome (GOLD analysis project Ga0181612, IMG submission 119630) | Hoatzin crop microbial communities from Cojedes, Venezuel. Combined Assembly of Gp0051906, Gp0051904, Gp0051908 | reverse complement strand
TGGAGGAGAGCTTGTGCTATCGACTAAGCCTGTGAAATGGTTGAGTAGTTACATTACTATTGAGAAGAGGGCAATATGTACTAACAAGTGCTTGAAAATGTGACCTGGTAATATTTTTCATTGTACTTTTTTTTTTTTTTAACAAAGTAGCTTCAGTAACGCAATTTTTTTTCCTTAATATTACAAAAGAAAATTCAAGAATTAAAAAGAGGCAGCTTTTCTATTAAGTTTACAATGTTTTCAGTTTAATGTTTTGTTACACTTTCTGTCTCTTCTCTACTTTCCTCCCATATTATTGCAGAGAAAATGGAGAGGTGGGAAGAAGCCAGAATTAACAAAAAAAAAAAATCAGAAGAAAACAATTTAAAAATGTCATTTTTTACTTTGAATTTTGCTTTACAAATGAGGTCAGAAAGCAATTACAAACAAAGTAAGAACACTGCTGCTTTTCAGTTTTATGAAAATAAGTGAATTCTGTTTTTAACTAGGCATCCCTGCAAGTTGCAGGTGTAGCAGGAATTCAGTTTAGTGCAGTATTAAGCTAATGCTTATATTTTTGTGTTCTGTATTTCTAGGAAGGAAAAATCTTCCACCTCTGTTTACACCATCATTCATCCCTCTCCCCAGCCAAGCCAGAGTGCAAGGATTTTTTTTGTGTTAAGTGTTTGGCTGGCCATCATGTTTTTTCTGGGCAGAAATAACAGTTTTATCAAAAGCATCTGCTGACTCAGGCCTGACAACAGTGGACATTTGCTTCTGATTTAATCCTGTCTGTTTTGCTGTAAGAGTACAAATGATTGTTTTAAGAACTTATCCCTGACTTTTATTTTGTGGTTTATCCAGACTTTCCAGGGTGAGGGGACTGGGATGCTCCTGCTGGATCTCCGCGCCCATGTGTACAAGGGAGGGGAGGTTTGAGCCTCCAGCTTTTCCACACGCAGACATCTCCCATGGGCTGAGAACAGACCAGGGCTCCTGCTTCTTAGCTCTTTTGGGTCTCGGCCAGGCGTTGGCTGCAATGATCCAGAGTTTTGCACTCATCGGGGGCATTTAGAGGACAAGTCTGGTCAACACAAGGGTGATGTTAAGTCTCCTTGTTCTTCCCTTCTCCTTAATATACTGTGCTCCCTGAAATATATTGGTATATCAACTGATGGACATGCTGTACCAAAATACCTTTGTAATACAGCTAGTAGGAACCTGAGCAGGGTAGTGATGGTTCCACCAGACTATAATCTTCAGGGCACAGCCAGGCCCAAACCTTCTGGAACTTAAATCGGATTCCTTTCCCCACTTAGCGACCTTTGGGTTTTGCATCTCTAGACCCCATGAGCTTTTCCCAGTTTGTCACCAGTGCTGCTTGTCACACTTCCTCACGTTCAGGTGCAGTGGGTCAAAATCAGAGAGAGTAGATAAAAGGGTTTGGGAAGAAAAGTGACAGTCTGGTGTTAAAGGTTGAATAAAGGAGTAAAAAAGGAGCATGCAGGACATACTATCTTGGATAGATCCCGGAGCCTGAAGTCAGTGGAGATCAGACTGTTGTGCTCCTGTAAACAAATGACAAGGCTCCTAGATTTCCTTTCTAGCCAAGTTCTGTTGGAGATGGCATTTGTTCCAGTGGCTGTTTTGCAGAAAGTTGGTTCCCCCGCTGACTCAATAGTTGGTTCTGTGCCATGAACAAGTAATGGGAGATGGCCAGTCTGCTGCTGGAAGAGAAGTCTCACTTGAATATAAACTCCCAGCCCGTTCCTGGCTAAATGTTTTTGAAAAGATCTTGTGACACATTTTTTTTTTTACAAAACAGAAATTATATCCTCAGTCCATCTGTCTCCTGTGTTATCTGTGGAGTTATGGTACATCATTTAATGAGCAAACCTCTTTCCCTACAGAATTCTTGAATTTTTATTTCTGCCTAAAGTCTGTCTCTCTGCAGCATAGGAACTAATAATAGTACCTGGTTCGTTGTTTTGTTTGTTTGTTTTAGTGCTCAGAAAATTTGAGAGAGTTCCTGCCTCCAGACTGATTTATGGATCAGAAGAAGCTCAGATTCTGGAGTCTCAGTCATTTGGGGGAGACCTGGAAAGTCCATCTTTTCAGTGCATTTCAGGTGAGGAAAATTCTCAGACAATCTGTAAAGACAACACTTACCCATCACAGAAAATTATGTGATGAGCTTATAGTTAAGTTCCTAGATGAACTGCAAGATATTTACAACTTTCAATGACCTTGTTTCAGGGAAGAGATTGGTCTTTCTTCCAGAAAGAAGTCTTCTGACTTTGCATACCACTTCAGACAAGTCATCAGACTTTAAAGCCAGTTGGTATACTTTGCCATATGGATGGGAGCTGAGATTCAGACCAGGGAATTCAGACTTTTCAGATGTGCAGACAAAAGAAGGATTAGGTGTTCAGGACATGTGAAAATCAAGTTTTCACCTCTGCCCAAATTACCTGACTGGCACGTAAAAGAGGAATAATCATCCTTGCTTAGGTCAGAAGGATATTGTAAGGAGTGCAGAGATATTCCTGTGCTGATCCTTACAGTGTATATGCTATAATTACATCTGGATACCTCATGTTTGCTGGTTTATATTGATTCAAAGTCATCTAAAACCAAGGGGGATTACTGCACTGCTTGCAGGGTGCTTTGAATCAGTGCCTTGCCTTGTGTCTCCTAATGCCTGGATTTGTGAAGGGAGGTAGTGTGGGCTACGTTCAAAATGAAAACACCCTGGCAGCAGTAACACAGCTGGCCTGTTTTTAGAGTAGACATCACCGAAGTCTGACAAAGTCAGTGGCTTTGTCTGACATAACCTGGTCTAGCTGGAACAGTCATCTTATGCTAAGAGGTGAATCCATGAAGCCTTATGCGTGTCACTGGAATTGTGATTTTCCTGCACCACTAGCTGTACACTGCAAGGTTTGTTGCACCTTTCTCTGAAACTGGAGACTCTCAGAATAAAGCGTTGAGCCAAAAGGACCATGGGAATGAGGTTAGGGAAGAGAAGATGCCCCTTTGACAAGCAATCTGATTCAGTGTGCGTAGCCTGTGTTCTCCCTAGAAGTTACATCCACTGTCAAATGGCAGCGCTACTGCAAAATATTACTGCTGAGGTGCTCACTGAAAATTAAGGGTTAACCCTTCACTCTGCTTCCCAACAAAGTCAGACAGCTTAGCTTACATTGATGATGATGTTTTGTTCTAAGCTGATTGATTGATTTTATACTAAAGACATTTGGAAACTTTGAACCACTTTGCCAGCACATCACATCTGCATGATACAGTAACTCCATGGCAAACAGGCTGTGACAAATATTGGAGTGATAGGAAGGAGGGAAATATCAAATTTTTTCAGTCATACCATCTGCCTCTGCAGCAATCACCTGGCCAGTGCAAAGGAGCAAACACCCATCCCCCTCCAGATTTAGGAATGGCTGAAGATGCTTCTGCCCTTGCACACGCAGCACTAACTTGCTCTCACAGCTCTGCCCCAGAACAGGAGGTGAAGTTTTGCCTCAGGCAAAGTTATGCAGCAGACATTAAATATTTGGGTGGGTGGTTAGACCTAATTCAACTGTTTTTATCATCAGGTGGTGAATGTCCAAACACCTTTTTGCATTACTTTAAGTTAATTTAAATACCTATCCCCCTACTAAAATAGTGGAATACTAAAGTTCATCTAGCTAATGAAATTCATGTGTTTTCAGTCTGACAGAGATATGAAAAACTAGGTAAATAGCAGTAAACAGTGGAATTTCTAGCAGAAATTTTGCACGTGAAATGCTAGGAAACCTAAGGTTTCTTTTTTGTTTTTCAGGCTGTGAGAGCGAAGAAGCATGCGGTTTTGCCACTGTAACTCCTGTTGGTGCTGAAATGGTGTGTGAATTGTACAGTGCTGCTGAGGTCAACTTCAACTGCACCACCTCTGGTTTGGTAAAAATGATCATGTTTAAATATATGTGTTTATCATAATACTGTAACTTCAATGTAAGTAGAAGGCTTCAGAGAAGAAAGGCAGGCTGTTGCCTGACTCCTTGAACATTGCTCTTCACTATGGCAGTAAAAAATTCATGCAGGTTGCTAAAAAAGCTACACACAAGTGTTCCCAGAACTGACTTCAGAATACCTCAGTCTTTGGATGAAATATTACACAGCGCTTTTGTTCTTAAAACACACTGAGCTCCCACAGACTGGGTATCGGGTTAGCCTGAAAGGGGAATTCAGCTGGATAGTCCAAACTGGAAGTATCCACGTGGGTCATCACGTCACCTGAAACAGCTGTCATTTCTCAGTCCCTTCCTCTGGTCCAGGGTTTGAATCATGTACTCTTTAGCAGTGTAACAGCTCCCTATTCCCTACTTTTAAACATAGAAAAGTGGCACTGAGGAGTCGAGATCTCAGTTTGATAGAATAAAATAATAACTGCATGGAGCTGTGGCGATTATAAATCGTGCGTGCTAATTTCTCCACGTGACTTTCTGAATAAGGAAAATGTGTTTTAGGAGATGAAATCAGTTAGGTTGTATTTATTGTGCATGCCTGTTTTCTGTCTCAGGTGCAAGGTGTTTTGGGGAACCCGGCAGCCACTGGCATTGGTCGTCTCACCTGCCTGCTTCATGTCAGGAATCCAGAGGCAGATTCAGTGATGGTCTATTTGAAGACAGGTACCAGAAGCAAATCACTCATGTTAGACTGCTGGGCCCAGACTTGTACTTCTATGTAGGATCATGACTAAATGCAGGGGAGCATCTTTGTTCAAGAAGGTGTAATACATTTTGGAGCTGATAGCCAAGGAACCTCAGCAAATCATCCCTTCATGTCTTGTTCCCTAGAAATTAGGAATATATCTCTTGTAAGCCGTTGTGATAGCTGATAGTCTCACAAAAGCTCAAATTTTATCTAATATGTTATTCTGTATTCTATTCTGTTCTGTTATATTGTGATTTCTCTTTATTAAACAGTTTGTTGTTTGACTATGTAAGGCATTATTAATAACCATCTTGTACATAACTTCACAGTTTATGTTAATTTTGACTGTAAATTGTCCTACCAATATACCAGCTGAGGAATACCCTGCTCTCCAGTGAATCCTAAAGTAGTTCAACTGATCTAATGAATGTATAAGACACATGTTTTTGGCCAAAGTGTGATTGATACCCCTGCACGTCCCATCCAATGTGTGTCCAACTTTAAGCCTCATGCCAAATTTGAAACAAGGCAACCAGATGTAGAACGCTGCAGGGTTTGAGTCAAAACTCTCTGCTGTCACTTCTTTCTTTTTACTTCTATCCAAACGTTTGAGTCACCATTTAATAATAATAATAAAAGAGCTTAGTCTCACCTGAATAAAGACCCCTGAGGTTGTTGCAAAGTACTCTTGTTGATACCAGATCTACTCTGGATTGCTGTTGATATTGCTGATTAGATCCAGGATTATGTGAGTCATGTCCTCTTACATATGTGTGTAGTCAGCAGAAGCCTTAGTTGCAGATGCAGTTACGCTGGCCAAATTACACATTTTACTTTTTTAACGAGAAATTTGTTTCATTTATACCTGGTAGTTATTAATGTAGCAGAATGTTACCAACCATACTGTGTACTTCGATTTAGCAGCCTTTAGCTGGTACACCGGGCTGTTTCCTACCCTGGCAGTACATTCTGACCAACTGCCTAGGTGTAATTGCACCAAACCCTCTGGCGATCTCATCTTGCATTTGAACCTGAAAGTCCGGTAAAAGACTTTTAAATCTGAGTTTTTATCATGAAAGTTTCAACCACCTCCAGTCTGCAGGCAATCCAAAAGCATCCCATCTCTTTCTGAGCTCTTTTGAACATTTCTTTCCTGTTCTGTCTACCTAGGACAAGAATTTAACTCATCTGGACTCAAGACCTTTGAAAGGACCAGTTTTCAGAATGTGCTTTCTGGCGTGTATCACTCCATGGTGCTCTCTGCAGCCAGCGCATCTCTGACTGACGCTCAGCTCTTCTGTCGGCAGACTTGCAGCAGGGACTCTTGCTGTGACGGCTTCATCTTGAGTCAGATTGCTCTTGATGGAGGTATTGTCTAACTGCAAAATAAAAAAAATCTGCAGTAGAATACCAACATTGACTGGGTAGAACCCATTTTTGGACAGAGTACACCTGCCTCTACATCATATCAGGGTTTCAGCAGCCTACCTCTACACCACTGACATTTTTGGGTGTAGGCAGAATTTGAGTAATGCCCAAGACTTGGCCTGGAGAAATAGAGACCTGAGATGGAAAGCTGATCTTGGAGACAAACAGTCATTTGGAAAGGATAATTCTTTTGACTTGCTTTAGACATCTGTATCCGATGGGATAAATCATTCTGAAACAGCCTCTCTCCTTGCATAATGCAGCTCGGTTGCCAGAAGTTGGTGCCTTTCAGCTGATGGGGGAATTAAGACCATGCCTCTAGAGTGCTTGTAGTGCGAGCGTAAAGCAACTCCCTTTCTGGAGGAGGGAGAGAGGATGCTAAACAGGGCATTATGTTATGTTATTGCATGCAGGAATGGTATAATCTCCTAAATCAGAGTGTCTAGCTAGGAGAACAGGTGGGATTGGGATGGACGGAGTCTGGCAGAGGTGGGACCTAGGCAGAGCCCAGATTTCTGCCAACAAATTTAAGCACTTTATGTCAGTGCCTGCTTTTTGCAGTTTTCACGCTCACATGGGATCAACTTTCCCACTGGAGGTGCATTTCCTGTGGGAAATGTGAAGTTTTAACTGAAAATATCTCAAGTTTTTACAGACAGGGTCTTAGAAATCCAGGTATGTGCAACTGGCTGCTACGTGGCAAGCACTTCTCCAGTTTTGAGTGGAAATGGATCCTGGATTTGAGAAAACTTTCTCTGTGGGAGTTCTTAAGCAGATGTTTCCAGGAAATTATTTTCTGTTTTGGCATCTCCAGTGTTTTTACATCAAAGTATTCTAGGTGACCTTGTAAAGTCCATTTCTCTGAATGTTTACCATCAAATTTTTTTATTCTCCATACTTGTGAGTGTAGAAGCAGCTGTGGAGAAGATTAATGTTGTAAAGTCCTCTGTTTATTTTAGGTGGCCTATTTGGATCAATAATAGCAGCAAATATATTATTTTGACTAGCATTTTGTTTAAAAAAAAAAAAGAAAAAAGAAAACTAGCACATTCAATTTCTCATGTACACGGTCCATAAAAAAAAAAATAAAATCAATCAGAGTGGTCATTATAAGACCATAGAAATGCCTGAGCCATGACAACAAGTACAAAGCAAAAGCTGAGTATTGTGTAGGTGTTGTGGCAAGAGACTGACACCAGAAAACCTGGTCTTAAGTGTGCTGGTTCCCCAGCTCACAGCATGATGGTAGGGGAGACTCAGGCCTGGGCTGACTAAAATCAGGCACCAATCCAGGAAACCATCCCAGTAAAAATATAAGTGCTTTCTTGGTTCAGAGCCTCAGATTGTGAGATTGCCAAAGGATTGAATATGTCTCCATGATGCTATAAAGTGCTGAGAACACGGTTGGGTATTATCAGATAATAGTAATATTTTATTAGGTGGTAATAACATGTGCTTGAAATCTCTGAAAAGCAGGCTACAAATGTTTGTTTTAGGTATGAATAGCTGACCTTAGTACTCCACTTTGGACGTATGGCTCTGATTTTTTTTTTTTTTTTTTTTGTTTAGCCCTAGTAAAGTGTATCTATCCCAGTGACACAGGTTCAAGCGGCATTTAGAGAAAGTACTGGGATGCTTCGGTGAAAAGCCCTGTGTAGGTGTATAGCAGCTCTCTCTTTGCCTGAACCTAGGTACCATTTTGTGTGGTTTGATGAGCTACCCAGACGTGCTGATCTGCAATGCAAATGACTGGAGTCCAACACCAACCTCTGTCATAGATGGGATATGTAAAGGTGTGAGCTATGATGAGAAAGAGACGTTTTCCTTCACCCTGGGGGAACAAGTGTTCGGTGGAAGTATGTCAACGAATTATCTCAATTTACATTACTTTTTTCTAATTATTCTATAGAATCTGCCTTTTCACCAGCCTGATGTGGTACTTCAGTGCTTTTTCTCAAGTAAATCCATTTCTGTACAATCAAAAGAGAATAAGAACTCCCTAACTGGATGCATTGTTAAATAGACGGACATCTCACACTTTACTTTGTGAACATTAATTAAAGTCAAGAATATGCTGGTTTTAGTATGTTACCCTGTAATACTTCTAATATTTAATATGGGCAGATTCAAGCCAATAATCTGAAATAAAGGTAAATTCTGAAGCAAATGCAAAAAGATATATGCCCAGAGCTGCACAGATAAAATAGTGATGAAAAATAAAGTAAATCCTTGACACCCTGGATCCAGACTGGCACCAGGACACCAGGGTTCTTTTTCCTTAGGGTCTTCTCTTGTAAATAAGTTGATGCATAGTCTAGTGATGTGTTTTTAAGGCACTTCAATATATTGAGCATTTCAAAACTACCTGTTTAATTTGAGCAGCTATACTAACAAAGTTTTTTCTTTATTAGCTTCTGAGTTGGCAGAAGAGGCAGAAAGAAATTTTACTACCTTTCAGCAAGTTTATTTGTGGAGAGGTGAGTTATGCCACAGAAGTTGTTATAAAAGCTTGGGATGAACTGTAGGCAGTGACTGATGTTTGTTCTACAACAGAAGTGTCATTCTCACTTTATTTTGTACCGTCCAAATTGAGACACTGCTCAGAAGTCTTTTCTGGCAGGGGAGGATGTAATTTAGAGTAATTCTACTACTGTCAGTTTCGTGAAATTTGGGTAAATTCTTGTCTCTTAGAATATGCTTTATAACTTTTAACACCTGGTATCATGGAGACACTTGGCTTTGTCCCATCAGTGTCCAGATACCATAATAATTTGTCACAGGTTATTTTTATTAGCATGATAACCATGTATGTGTTGTTTTTGCAATTTTACTTTCTGAATGCCTCAACTTACTGAGCAGGACCTGCACAAACGATTTGTGATACGGCTTTGAACAGGACACAGCGTCCAGAGCACTGATGCTGAATGCATAGTGACAGTGGATAGGACATGTGCTTTTGTCCTCAAAACAGCACGTTTTGGTTGGGTTTTTTCCTATAGAGTTATACGTAGATGGTCTTAGTCCTTTGTGATTCATCAGTTGGTGGAACTACCTCAGGAGTTTCCTGAATGCTGAACTTTATAATGTTTGCTAAATTTAGGGAACTAAATGATGACCCTGTCTTGTGGATGAACGGTAAATGGAATTTCTGTACTCTTTCATTCCAGGCTCTGATATGATCACCCGGACTAAAACCTCTGCATGCGATGCTACTGCTTTGAAGGCAGAGAATGATCTAACGTTATCAGGTATTATAGTACGGGTGGACAGAGGGGGCAGCAGAAGGGGGTGCAGATTTTAACCAGAAAGTATCATACATTGCCATATATATATTGTAATGACGTAGGTACTGTGAAGTCCACAGGAGTTCTTTTAGGTAGAGAATACGATACAGGTTTTGAGAGAGGTGTTAAAAATGTGAGATTCCTGGAAGGCCCTCCTGTCTTTCTTTTTTTTTACATTCCCAGGCCAGGCTGGAAATGATAGTGTTAAAATGTTCTGTGAAAACTTGTTCTTTCATATTTACTGAACTGTAAAGACCTCAGAAATATTATGTGGCTGAGATAAAATTTTGCTTAAATCCAGGAATCAAATCCTTAGCCTGGGTGCCTGGGCATATTTGCTGTTACTGACAACATGACTGTAAATATGAAGCTCAGAGGAACTCAGGATGAAACTACAGTCACAAGTGTTTCTTCCATGTGTGATCAAAGTGAGGGACCTCTGAAGTTCTCTAGCTCCTTTGTTATTCCAGGGTCTGCTCTTCAGACTAACTCATTTATATGTCCACAATAATTTGTATTAAATTACTAGATTTCCTTTGGGCCTTCAGCATTATAATCCTAAGAGAAAGAGAGCAGTGGAGCCTGTTAAGAGCACTTTGGTTCATCTCTAATGAACTGTAATCTTTGATGAGGAGCCTTGATGAATACCTGAGCATGTGGTTTCATAGGTGTCAGATCCTAACACAAACGGAGTTGCTGCTTTTGTTTATCTAATATGAGTGGAAGGTAAACTAAAATGCCCATTTTTCTAGTGGCACTCCTATATAATTAGTCATATCAAAGTCTAGACTTAAAAATAAGAAAAAAACCTACATTTAATACATGGGTGAAATTCTCTTGTATTTACCTGCCAAGGTGTGAGTGCAGCCCTCAGGGTTCTCTATTTACCTTGCTGCAGCTGATGATATCATTAAAACCTCAAGTTATGCAAGGAATGCAGCTTCTTCCTCCATCCCTTAGTCTTAGCCATGACACAAACTGTTTTAAGAGAAATGGAAGGTTGAAGTTAGGACGTGAGATATAATGAGACTTATGAGTCACCTTTTTAAAAAAGTTATGGGTACATCTGTGAAAATGTCTGCAGAGCTTTTATTACTTGATGATCATCCTTAAAGAACATGGTAACATATTTTTTCTATTTTCTGATAGAAAATTCAAAGCTATTGTGCACTCCCAGCATATTAGTAGGTCCTTCAGCATTTCATCTGCAATCATTAGCATGTCTTTACTTTCCTGTTTTCATTTTTGTCTGGCTGTTTCAGTGCATATAAAAATTAAGTAACAGAATCTCTCACAATGTTGGGGATGAGACCTGCTGATGGCATTTGATAAATAAAATGGTGTTTGGGAAGAAATTTGTAAGAGATCAGTGAAGAGTATCCACTTCTTTCAATATTTTACTTGGACCCTTATTTAAAGGCATTAATTTGGAAACAGCTTGAAAAAGCTGTGATTGGTTCAGAGCGAGCTCAGGAGATATAAAGTGTTGTATACATGTCTAAAGATCACAGGCAGGTGGCAGATAGGAATTATTTAATGTGGTCTGTGGGAGCAACTAAAAGAAATAAGGTTAAGTGACTGAAATAAATATTAAGCTGTTGAATTTTAACACTGAGAGGTGTAAAAGCATCCTAAGAGTATACAAGGAAGTTGCTGTACTTTGGAGTAAGCAAACTAGATTTGTCAGGGTATTATGAACATCCTCTGAGGGATCATACTGCACTGTTAGGCAGATGTGTTGCGTGACAGAGTAGAGAGAAACTGCTTATTTCTAGGAGCTGTGATTTTCATCTGGGTTTTGGGTGGTTGAAATAGTCTGGCAATGCAGTGTTGTGCAGTACGGCTCAGTGAGGAGGCATTGCCTACACAGGCATCAAGAACGGTGGATGGACAGTTCTGTTATTACAAGGAGTCTTTGGTGTGTGCTAGCCCTACAAAACAGTTGCAGCTGTTTTACTGTGAGAGGCAGAATTTTATATATAAATAAACTGATTTTATTCCAGCTCATAATTAAGTTTTTGTGTGTTTGAGCAGTTTGTTTGTTTGTTCGAATCTCAGATTCCACGAAGGATCTTTTCTACCTAATGGACAACAGCCGGATACAAAGTGACCAGGACTATTCTCTCCCATACCAGCAGTACTGGATCTTTAGGCAAAAGTACTCAGCAGAGGAAGCTGTGCTTTGGTGTCTCACACGTAAGACATCTAGGAGACTGTTATTCTGTAGGGAATAACAATTATTCTGTATCTTTTAATAAGTATTATAATAATGATTAGTAAAACCTGTGGACTTAGAGATTTTTCAGGGTAAAAACAAAAAAATTTCTTTGAAGTTGCTAATGGGGCCACCAGTTTCTTCCTTACAATCTTTGTCTACTGTGGCAGAAAGGGTACCCATCATTCTCCATCAGGGCATCCCTGTTATGGGCAAGAGAAGTAGAAGATACAGCTTAGGCAATACTCTGCTGTTATTGAAATGTAACCCTCCAAATACATAGATGACGTAGTGGCCAAAGGAGAAAGTAAAATTCAGATATTTAGGGTTAATGATAAAGTATATTTTGATGTGATAAATAGAGAAGAGTTTCTAGCTCGGACTACCAGGAAGGCAGAAGCAAGAGTACTGAACAGTGCACAACATCACTGTCAGAAACTGGTTGAGCTATGCCTGTTTAAAATTGACATTAAGCATTGACATATATATTTACTGAAGCCATTCTCACAGTAATTATAAGAAATGCATTTGACAGCTTTGTTTGTTTTCTCAATGTATATTGTTACCCTGGGGCAAGTTTTGGTGCAAATCGCCACAAGCAAATGCCTGAAGGGTTGATTCTGGAAAAGCTATTTATATTTTTGTGTAACACATGAACACTTCAGAAATATTTTTTGCAAAAACTTTCTAAGACATTGTAGAAAATACTTGATTTTATTGTCCTTTTTATTTTTTAAAGTAAGAGACCTACAACTAATGCAGAGTTATTTTATACACATTTTGTTTGTGAAGTTTGCTAAAAAGCAAGAGAGAGATCTTTATGAATCACAGTGTTAGAGTGACGCCAGTACACTAGGCTAATGCTTGTCACAGCTGGGGAACATATCTTTCCAATTAGCTGTGGTGTAGCTCCTTTTCTGTGCTCTCCAGGTAAACCTGCTCTTCTGTCTCCCTAGAAACAGAATCTGTCCCTGTTTCCCTTGAACCATAATAGCATAATCTCGACGTTGTCACTTTGAGCTGTTTGCTGATGGGAGCTCTAAGTGTGCTGAAGTCATAAAGAGGAATAGAGAGAGGAAGAAGCCCTTGTGTGTATGTAACTGTGGGTGGTTTTGCTTCCCAGGTTGTGCACAAGAAGATGAGTTTTGTCGAATGGCAGATCTTCAAAACGCCACAGACATATACTTTGTGTGCACCCTCTATCCAGAGGCACAGATTTGTGATGGCAGCATCAATCAAATACCGGAAAACTGTCGAACCGTGCTACCCCGACAAACACAGACATTGTATCATAAAATAGGCAAGTTTTGGGATTTGGATGTATAATGTGTGCTCTAACCCTGATAATGCAAGCTAGTGTTTTGGCCCTTGATTCTGAGATAAAATGTCTGAGTGTATGAATGAATCCTGGGATGTGATGGGGCAAGAGGTTAGGCTGTTCTGAATATGTTTTTTCATTTTTAGTTCAGAATCGAAAGACGTTAACCAGGATTTCCACTCTCCACCTCAGTTATTCCCAATTCAGAGAGGCCAGGGGTAGCTCAGATAACTTGTATATGAGGTCTTAGATCTTTTTATAATGTGAGTGAAGTGGGAATGTCATTGGGACGTTGTCGATCTCATTTTCAACATAAAAATTTTTATGGTAGTTAAGCAATGCAAAAATCGAAAGTCGTTGATTGTAATTTTTTTTTTTTTTAACAAATCCAGAGTTATAGACATGTGGATTTTAACCTCTGCTCTTTGAATGCTTGGGAAGTCCAATGATATTCTTATAGGGCTCGTGTGGATGCTGGACAAACGAGCCTGTCATCACTGTACAGGAACCTATGCTTTTCCTGTGAAAAATGTAGTGGTCCACTGAACTAAACTATTAATTTGTGTCTTTTGGGGGAGCTGGAAGTGCAGCACAAGTTGACTAATACATGAGTACGCTGGAGTCTTCCAGTCTGGAGTTGTTCTCCGGTTTTTGGACCTTGAGGAAGAAGTAATGTCAGTACAGGTCTCAGAAACAGAAGCCCTGTGTTGGAAGTGTTTCCCCAGTGATGTACTTTACTAAGTTTTTAGAGCTTTGCTGTTGGATTTCTCTTCATTTTCAGGCTTAACCATCAAAAGTTTACAGTAATGGTGTAAAAATTACCTTTTGATGGATCAAGACCGTAGTAGCACAGAAACATAAACTTTACCCTTTCCGTGTGATTACTTGTTCAGTGTATGTAAATTGCAATGTTAAGCTGATTTTTCCAATTATATTTTTCTTTTTGCTTCCAGTCACTCTAAAAAGCTCTGTGAAGAGCTTCTACACACGTGTACCATTCAAGAAAGTAACTGGGATCTCAGTGAGGAATAAGACTGACATGAGCCAAAAAGCTGTTTCAGATGGGTAGGGCATAACTATTCCTTTTCTTTTTTTTACTGCAAGTATAATCATGCCTGGAATACCAAGGCCCTGTTATGCACATGAAGGGGGTCAGATGTGTTGATCCAAAAAAAGCATTATTTGAGAATACTTAACAAGGGAAAAAAAGCATAAGATTTAAAGGAAAAGTATAATTGTGTTGATAATAATATATATAAATAGTAATTATATATATGTGAATTATTACTTATACTGCTATTAAATTGCTGGTTGGCCAGTTAAATCTCTTGGCAATAATACACCAAATTAGTGTAAGCTGATATTTTTAGGGCAGATATCAAAATTCTAATCAAAATTATTAGATGTAGTTTGGTAGATGTACACTGGTAGAACATAATTTCATCTACAAATGGAAAATGTATGGAAGTGTCTATACAGTATGAAGAACAATGAGATGTTCTTATCACAAAAGGCATCTCTGCAGGTTCTCAGTGTCTATCCCCTGTGCAGTATCTGCTCTTTCCTTCTCCATGGCGGAGACAGATTACTACTGGCAATAAAAGTAATGATGTTTTTCCTTTCCTAGCTTTTTTGAGTGTGAGCGTCGGTGTGATGCTGACCCCTGTTGCATGGGATTTAGCTTTTTTAATGACTCCCAACTACCAGGTATTTTTACACTATTTTTGTTTTTAAAACCATTTCAATCTTCCTTCATTATTACAAATGTTACCATTCTTTTGCTGTGAAGGGCACTTCAAAAGCCCTTGCAGAGCTTATGTGACTCTGTTTAGCACCTTTTTGAGTAATCATAGCCATTTCTAGGAGTGTAGCCCAATGACATGCTTCATATCTCAGAAATTATTGAGAAAACTTCATGAGAATGAGTCATTAAGAGGGTCCAGTCACAACAGCATGAAATTAAAAACTGATAAAACTCCAGGGAACTGTTACTTCTCATTTGTCAACCTCTCTTCCAAAATGCGGGTTGACTTCTTTTTGTGATTTTTTTTTTGGTTTTTGTTTGTTTGTTTCATGTTTTAAAGCCTAAGGGACTTAGATGCCTAAATATTACTGAAATTAAATGCACGTTAAGCGCTCAATGTCAGTGGATACTTCGGGGCAGCTTAGCCTTTTGGCTTTCTTGGATGTCTGAACTTCTCTGCTCCAAAATTTTAGTCTTCTGCTTGAGAAGATTGGTTGGGAGTAGATGTTGCCTATCTTCTCCTCTTTAGCATTTTAGCTACATAAGACATCTTAAGTAGCATTTTCTGTTAGTCAGAGGAAATCAGATCTTTAAAAGTATGCATGACTTGAAAGCCATTAGAGTTAAACAGAGATATTTTACTCACCTGACGTGGCTAAGTTAAAGGG
>Ga0181612_181091_pt1 | contig 15347 bp, 3 predicted proteins | sample HoacroProtozoa21_FD_119630 | JGI IMG/M metagenome (GOLD analysis project Ga0181612, IMG submission 119630) | Hoatzin crop microbial communities from Cojedes, Venezuel. Combined Assembly of Gp0051906, Gp0051904, Gp0051908 | reverse complement strand
TATTCTGTGATTCTGTGATTCTGTGATATCGTATTGGGCTGTGTGCCAGGAGCTCACATCCTGGGGCTGAGGCAGAGCAGGTCAAATAATCTGAAACTTAACATTTCTCCACTCCAAGGAGCAAATGAAGAGATGGGACTTTTAATTTGTAACATTATGTTAACTTCATATTAATATTACGTTAACTCTGGCTGCACCAATTTTAAATCTTCCAAGTGTGCGTTAACTATTTACTTTCTTCCAAGTTAAAGCATAACTAACTGAGTAGTCTTGCTCTCTGCTGTTAACCATGGGGCATATTTGGTTCAAGGGCTGGATTCATTTTGGAGGTAAAAGTCATAATCTCTCTGTATAAAGGGACAATTTCTGCACTTTTGGATTCTTTACACGAATTTAGGAAGAATTTACTTGCTTCAGCCTGTTCCCTTTAATAAAAAAGTCAGTTTGGGAGTCCTTACAAGTACAGAATTTCTTGACTATCACAAGGTTAAAATAATTTTAATATACTTTTGATTTGGAAAAGTACTGGAAGCAGAAAAAGTAAAAAAATGCACCAGACTGAGTTAGACTTAACATTACAAGCAAAAAACCCAAGCTTATAATTATTTGAAATTTATTAGTTTGAAACACAAAATGGAGTTTCAAATCACAATCAGAATATAATCCAGATATACACATTGATTTTTAACCCCATTTTGCATTTGGAGGTAAGCATAATAGAGCACCAGAAACTTAAGTGTTCCATTGGGCTTATCTTATACCACACTACCTCTCTTCTGGTGAAATCTTATATGAATATGAAACATTCACTGCTGAGATAGCAATTTACACATGATATTGAATCAACAGACAATTTATCTAGTGCAGATCAAATTTATTACAACTAACATAGCATTTTCAGGTTTCCAAAGGCATATATAAACATGTAACTGATGTGCCTGAGAGGTCTGATACAAGTAAAATAACAGCTTTGATTAGTGTAGATGGTACAATAGGCTTATTTAACAACAGATTTATGTTGTTGGTATATTTTGATACAAAAATAAAAATAATTATAATTCTTAAATTATTAATTAATGTCTTCATTTTGAGCAGCAGGTTACTCTAACAGCAGTCATTTCCTTCTAGCTCTTAAGAATGAAAGGGCTGAACAGCTTTTAAGGCCAGACCATCTAGACTGACTTCTCATGCAAACCAAATTCAGATGCTCCTGTACTGAACCTCATCGTTTACACTGTGTTGAGTTTTGGTTCAAAAATAGCTAATGTGTCACAGCAAATTATAGTCTAAAGTAATCATTTTTTGTTATCTCTCATTGGCACTAGTCATTCTTTATTCAACATGCAGACATGGGTTCTAATTTGGCTTCAAGCCTTTGTTTCTTGCCATGCTTTTTTCTGCTGATCCCCACTTAAATCTTGTCATTTCTTTCCTTCTGCGATACCACAGATGTAAATCAATTGGCAGGTGGAGAGAAGACACCTAGTTGGTTGATTTGAATAAATTTAACAATTGACCTCTTAGATTTTTTTATCACAAGACTTTTAAAGCTCTTCTCTCTACTCAAGGTTCTATCATCCTTTCACAAATCTACATGGAGGGAGCAAATGCAGCATTCCAATATCAAGTTGAAATCTGCTGTGTACAGAGGGAATCTCCCTCACCACTATTCTCATTACAGTTCTCAGCTACGGGATAAACTAGGGCTCAACACGATTGTGAGTGCCATTCACCTTCCTCTGACCTAAATCATTACTGACAGATATTTGAATCACTTGCCACCCTTACAATCCTCTCCAGCAACATCATGTTTAAAAATGCCAAATCTTGAAAGGTTTGAGTTCCATTATAAATAGTTCCCAAACCGAGTAATTCATCTCCCCGTTCCAAAACTGTGTTTCTGTATAAAAATCATCCACACTGAGCTACATTTTAGAGTTTAACATCTTGTCCTTTTCAGGCCTCCAACCACCCCTTCTTCATCTTCAGTAAGACAGTCATAGGCCCACCTGAAATCATTAGAAAGATCAACAACAAGCAGGAGAGAAGAAAAAAAAATATTTAAAATCTTCTACAATAGCAAGTATGCTCAAGTTCTTTCTTCAGTAAGAGCTACTGAGACTTAAGAGAATTCAAGGGAAAAAACTGAATTCATTTAAATGGACTTTGGATCTGATCCAGACTGCCTTCCTCAGTATGCCACTTTATTCTACATTACCTGATTGGTGAGGGTTTTGATTTTAGTGTTTCAGCATATAATGAAATCACGTGGGAAATCTTTAACAAATGAGAGTATTCTTTTAAGCTGTTTCTACCAAAGCCACCAGAAGTAAAAGGTAGTATTTCTTTTTTGTATATGAAATAGCAGTGGATGAAAAACAGTCTGTTTAATTAGCGCTCACTTTGCAACCACTTTCATTAATCTGCCAAGAGCTAACCAATATAAGATTTATTATCTGGGTTTACCTCTGAAAAGCCACATGTCGTTCTCCTCTCTGTGTAACACCACCCGGGGAATTAGCAGATCAGCAGGCTTCTACTCTGTCAGTCTGAATCTGCTCCAACACCAGTTCTGCGTAAATGTGACTGCATTTGTTGCAGTAGAGTGACTTCTGCTTTAGACAAGTAAATCAGAGAACAGAACCAGGCTTGGTGATGTTCGGTCAAACTTGCTTGTGTCTGACTACAACATAAGTTATTGAGATTTGAAAAAGAAAAGAAAGAAAAAGGGAAACAGCTCTGTACCTTTTTTACAGAGGAATAGTTGAGAGAAAGTTACTATCAATTGTAACTTCAACATCTGTACATGATTGCAAATGCAATAAGTAGTAATCTCTTAAATGCAGATTTTTTATTAAGTTCCCTTAGTATTAAACAAATAGATTCCATGTTCCTCCATGAAAAGTCATCTGGGAAACTGAGATCAACTGTGGTGTAGCAGTGCAGTACCAGTATCCAGATACTCAATCAAACTGCAGATTGACAGATGATCACTCAGGAGAGGTCTTCCTCTAATAAATGTCTGTCTAGTCAATGCCCACCTTAGTGACTAAAATGCTTTCTCATGGAAGAAGAATATTGTGGATGACATATAAAATTTACAGGACTGATATACAATTGTTCTTTATAACCATCGTGCCACTGCATTCCATTTGGGTACTGGTTCTCGGGACCAGCTGAAGTTAAGCCTCAGATCAGAAGAGTGCCCTTGCTGTAAGGTAATCCTGTACCTCAGGACTTCAGTGACTAAAGGTGAAAAAGCATTTGAAGAAATACCTGGCACAAAAACAATTAGAAGGCAAGGCCCATGATTCCCCAAATCTCAAGTCTCTTTAACAGCAGAGTCAAGTAACAAAAAGACGGATAAATAACAGTACTATTTTCTAACTAGAGAATACAGTGCATTCTCTTTCAAAATGCAATGTGAGAACTTGTTGATTTTTATGACAGGTTCAGTGGGAAAAGTCTACATGAAATCTTGGCTTTTGTCTTTTGGAAACGTCAAAATGCATTGTTTCAAGAAGGTTAAAATAATTTTTCAGTTCAGTTTTATCAGGGTGATTCATCTCATTTAGGCATTTGTACTATGTTCTAGTATGCTAGAAGCCTTACATGAACACTAGGATTGTACTTATCTATAAGCTATGAACTATTCAGTTTTTTAAATCACCTGTTTTACTTCTGGGTGTTTTGAGACTATATGTAATTTTTGAACATAAAATGCATTTGGCACTTGAAAAAATTTAAATTCAGATCAAATTACTGAATAATCTCATTCAACATATGGGAAAGGAAATTCCTCAAACATTTCAGATTTAATTTTATACTTTCCACTTTGAAATAGTATTTTAATTAAATTAAAGAGAGCAAAACAACTCAAAGATGCACATTTTGCATATAGAACAAGGAGCTTAAGAGTGAATTTAAATTTATCATCTTTCTCATATCACCAGAAGAAGAAAAAGCAGAAACAAGAACAAAATATAGCTGCAAAATTTCCATCAGAATCTATTTTTTAATTTAATTTTCACTGCTATCATGCTCCACATACTTATCCTCCAGCTCTAATCAGAGTTAAGCAATCCCTGGTCAGATTTTTTATCTGGATTGTTTTCAATCCTAATACAGAACTTCTACAAGGAACATGCATAGAGTGTACAGGCAACCCTGAAGACTAAAGCATACAATTCATGTCTCATGCTTCCTTACTTCTACTAAGTAAACCCACACACATTTCTCGATTTTAGTCACCTCATTACTTGAAGGTTGTTCAGGGGAAGTCAGTTCTGAAGGATAAGTGCAAGCCTTGCTGAAATCTGAGGGGCAATGCTTTATGCACAGAAGAAAATGGAAATACTGCTGTAAGAAAAATGAGAAATAAATAATTGTGTGTGGGAAGAGGGAATAGAAGGCATCAATCAAAGCAGAAGCAAAAGGCACAAGAATCAATAACTGCTTCTTAACAAATCTGTCTTTATTTATACTTGGCATTTGTGACTAGTCCTGTCCTACATCTGCTATTTTCCCAGTCACGTGTCTATCCGGCAATCTCTCTGGAATGATTCTGAAGAGCAGGATTTGCTGTATTCCCTGGGTATATGTTTGCTGGGTTTGGTTTTGTGGGTTTTTCTTAATGGACATTCCCTAAACCACTACACATTCATACATAGTGGTTGAATACCTGCATCTGCTATCAGCCTGGAAATCCTCAGCATGCTGCGGAGAACCCAAGCAGTGGTTGCAAACATATGCATGGTAAACATATATTGATCAGACCTCGTGCAGTATACACCTTATTATAACCCTTCTCAAACATGAGAATCACCATCTTTAATCCTTCCAGACAGCCAGAGTCTCCACTGTCACTGCATCCATCATAGAAACTTTTCCCTATGTCTTGTAGAGAGAGGAAAGACTAATGTAGGCATATTATGTGGCCATTATACAGTCTGCTAAAATTTCAAAGGCTAATTTCCTCGTGAATTGTGCTATGTAATTTAAGGCAGATGAAGACTCAAAACACAGACATCAGTCAGACCGTTCAGGTGAAGGACTTACCACAGGAGAAAGGTTTTATAGGCTTGAGGCTAATACTCTGAGCTTTCCTCTCTGTTTTAACTCAAACACTTAAAGTGCAATTTGATTAAACTTCAACTCAAAATGAAGTTCTTCAAAAGTGAAGGAATTATACCATTCTATTTTTGCATGTTGTAATTAGAACCTTCTTATATGTACTTTCATTTCAATATTCTTTCAGGTAGAAAATTAAGAATTTTAAGCTTTGCTTTTATTTTAAGGCACAGTGAAATAGTGACAGAAAATGCCAAAAAAAATCAGTTACAAAGAACTGAATTATTAAGTGCTACTTCAAAGAACATTTCCTGAAAACTCAGCCATTGTGACAATTTGAGTAATGGAATTTAGACAAATACTCACAGTTAAGAATGATTTTGTTACTTGTTTATAATAGAAAAGAAGTGACTCAGGTTATCACAGCACCTAAATCCAAAGGCTTCCAAGGGCAGCCCTCATTAACTGCCACACTATGATCATTTATATTTGTTTAATAAAGTTAGATGCCACTAATGCTTGTAACTAGAATTTAACATGATTTTCTTAACAGAAATTTAGCATTTATGAAAAACTTCTGACATCTTCCATTTCTATATAATCCTATTTTTTTTTCAGAAATGGTAGTTACAAGTATGCATATTAAGGTGCCGATAAGATTTCATGTTAGAATAAGGTAAACTAATCAGTTCATGGAAACCAGAGTCACTAGCAGTCTTAATAAGAAGTCCTAGGAAATCTAACCGTCGCAATCATCAGCTGGGGGCAGGGAGTGGAGGCAGAAAAGAATCAAAATCTACAACACAGAGTCTGCTGTATCATTGTTTTTAAAATCCAGGTCCCAAATACTTCTACAGCACGTTCATAGACCATACATAAATTCAGTTCCTTAATCATACTATTCATGTACCTTTTTATACCTTCTGACATTACCCATCTTGCTTCCACAGGCAGTGGAAGGAAGCAGCAGAAATGCCTTTACTTTTGCTCTGTGCCAAAGTACAAAATACAGGAGCCATATAATATTCAAACTCCTTATCTAACTAACAAGACCAAGTATGCATATATATATGCTAGAAGAGACAGAAAAAAAGATTTTAGGAGTGCTGGACCAAGTCTTATTGGACCAGAATTCCATACATGACCTCGAGTGGATTATTGCAGAACAAGTCCGTAATATGCAAAGGAAGAAAGACTAGGAAAGTAGTCTGAAAATAAGATTCAGGGTAGCCCACTTCTATATTTTAACTTTTTTTTTATGGCCTATATTCTTACAGCATGCTTGGACTTCTTAGCGTCATGTTCAGTCTTTTAGAAACTGTCCATTTTCTGAATCTCCTGGAAAAATCTTGTTACATTTCCTAAAAACACTAAGGGGATCTAGTACAGAAGCTTTTTTTTTTCTCTCGAGAATCAAGCAAACACTACAAAGCAACTGGGTGTGGAAATATTTTTGGCTGCTTTTATCTTATGTGCAGTGGGAATACATTAAAAGTTAAGAAAAAACTTCAAAGTCCTTTCCTTTTTTCCTGCAATTTCACATTTTGTGTGTCTTATACTAAAATGATCAGCAATCCAAGAGATATGAAGTCAGATACACAACAGTTGACAGAATGTAAGAACGTACCAAAAACAGTCATGAGACCACAGTGAAGGCAACAGTATCTCAAGCAAAAAAATAAAAAGAAAAAAGTCAAGTTTCCAGTAGTAAGCCTTGAATTATTTCATAGAGGTATGACCATTTCTAACTCTTCTCTTCTTTGATGCTACCCAAGCAACATAAGAGTGCGGGGGTAACAAAAAGTAGGTTTCTAAACTTCAAACCCACTGAAGGCCAGACCTGCTTTAAGGCTAAAACACACAGAGAACAATAATGTCCGATCATAATCCCTGGTTTTATAATAGACAATAAGATAGTACAGGAATTACATTCTGACACGAAATCACGGTGGAACATCAGCGTTTCATTTCTGAACTGCAGTATGTAGTCTAGATTGCACCAGTGAGTATCTGCAGATAACTATGATAAGAGGCTAATCAGGCCACTGGTTAGCTGGGTGGAGTCACTGGCCCAGCTCTGCATTCTAGCGCCTGCACACCTGTTTATACTGCTGTGGATAAGCACTGGCATCTGAACTGCTCTGCAAGTTCACAACTACTCGCGCTGTTATTTGCTAGCATTGCAATGTGGGAATATGTGTTTTACTATTTGTTCTGCAGTTATTTGCTTTTGTAAATTGATACTTGTATTTCTATGAAGTGCATCAGTTAGCATAAGATGTGTAGGCACCAACTGTTTTGTTCACATTATATAATGCTTAGCATAATGACAGCCTGGCTCTAGTTAACGAAGTTCCAAATAAACTTGGCTTTTTTGCATCTGTGTTAAAACACTAATTAAAATATCTGTTCAAAATAAATTGTTTCAAAGAGAAAGATTTAGAGTACTGCTATTTATACCAACATAATTACATCCTTCTCGGTGAGGTAGAAGGCTTGCAGGTAGAAAAAAATTCAGCTATAAAATTAAGATTAATAAGCTTCTTTTCTGAAATAGTTGCAGGGGCTCAACCTTATATTAAGGCCAAGTATCATGTTTGGGGGTGCTACAGAGATACAATGCCTGAAGTCACTCCCTCCTATGCCCTAACTACTCTCCCACTGCTCAGGTCCCCTCAGAAGGTTCATGATGCTCTCTGCCATGCAGTCCACCACCTTTTCTACTTTGCAGGAAAGGATGACTGTCACCGTCACTCAGAGCCATGGCCACACCTTTGGTTCTGTGTACTGTGACTTCCCCAGTGCTGACCGGTCTTGTCTGCCTGTACTGTGCATATGAAACCATTCAGTTCTTGAGACACTGCTAATTGCTGATACCATTGCATCTCATTCATTAGCTATTCAGAGACTGCTTGCAGTGTCCAGGTAGGAAGGTCACTTAACCAGTCTACAGACAGGGCAAGGTATAATCAGAAAAATAATTCATAGCATCGCTAGCCATAGAAAGTTCATGCAAACTATTCCAATCAACTATATTCTTTACAGCAGTTTCTAAAACTAGATTGCTGCAGGCTTTACTCCTTTCTCAGAAAAAACGTCATACTGCTCGAAAAATAAACGGTCATGTAAAGGGAAAAAAAAAAATCAAACTGCCTTAAAAAATATTAATCCTAGTAGTTATGCAATGATTTTGGCTAAGATCACTAGAAATGCCTTGGATTAGGGATTCACTTTGCTATTACCCTCCAATTCAAGTGTAATTCAAATTATTTGAGTCTGTATTGAATATCTGAAGTATTTTAGAATGAAGTTTGCATAATTTTTTTGTTTAACTCAGTGTCCAAATTCACACTCTGTATATAAATTACATTGGCTTATGAGCACCCAAACTTTTTGCACATCTATGGAATAACAGATTTTTGAATCCAGATCTCTTTCTGTTCATAACTGCATTGGTTCCCTTTATCCTCTCACAGTTGTGCAAGGTCCCAAGACAGCCAAGTGTGTTAGCTTCCAGAGAACTAACCTTGATGCATTTTAAACTGTTACTGTGCTAAGTACTTCTGTCCTTTTTGGCATGAAGCAGTTCTGTAGCTTCCTTCTTATCTCCTTCCACCTGTTCTGTTACTGTTAGCTGAAAACAAAGATGCAGGTGGCAGCAGCATTACCTGACAAAGCATTACACGTTACTGTTTGGAGGTACTTTGAGACCCACAGACTGACGTTTGGCTTTCAATGACCTCAAAGTCTAAATAAATTTATTCCAACTCCTTGGAAAAAGTCGCACTTAGAACACACTTAAAAACTACCAGATGACACCCCATCCAATCCAAACTTGCATTCTTTTATTTTTGTTTTCCATTACTCAAAATCTTTATGTCTGCAAAAACAAACGATTCTCTCACTGCTGCTGACAAGGACAGATGACAATGTTACGAGCACGATCATTTTTCTACTGATGTTTTTAGTAGCCATACTATTCTGTCCTTTCTCATCTTTTACTCACCATCTCAGCTTCTCTCCCACACAGCCCTTCCTGCACATTAATAGTAGAATTCTTATCTTTTTAAAGAAGACTTAATACTGCAATACAAATAATGTACATGAATTATTCATTTGTGATGACACCAGTCACCTAGGGATAAAATGCCTTGCAAGTAAGCCATTCTTTCAACAGGATCCAGTGCTTTATTTGAGGTCAACCAATAAGTGCTCACACAGGAAGAGCTCTAATGGGAAATCGTCCTTGAAGACTAAATCTTTCGTTCATTAGTTACTCACTATGGATCAAGCCACCTGCTTCCACAAGGTCCAACTTCCAACATATAAATACTTTTCTTCCAAATTTTGCTTTGTTACAATTCAATAGCCTGTTTGCTTGATTTTGCAGTTGCTACTCCAGGATACCTCTGTGTCTGAATGAATTTCAATGAGTAATTCTTACAAATGTCTATCATCTGTTAAGCCAGCATTTTAGTTATATGCCCTTTTTCAAACCTGTACAGGATTAATGCACTAAGACAGCTTTAGAAAACACTGACAGATATATTTTTTTATTATTTGAAACATTAAAAAATCATCCAAAATAACGGTCTCACGGGCACAGCAGATTTCCTAGTATTCTGAGAGCGCAGAGGAAAATCAGCTCATACCCATTTCCACTGACACATGAAACATTTGAGTCTGTGAGAATCAGAATTTGCTGCTCTGTCTGTATCAAATCCATGCGGAAGCTACAGTCCTACAGTCTTACTCTTCATTTGGACCAGTGTTTTTGGGGAAGGTAGCACTCCAGGACCGGGCAGAACTAACACTATCCTTGACACACACAACACATAATATCAAAGCCTTTATCCACACATGCTGCATAAAAAAATTCCCTTCGTTCATTCCTTGTGCTTAGAACTGCAGAACCCTATTTACAGAGCATCATCTGGCAATACTTCTTCCCCCCTTGCTACAACTTCATTGTCAAGTGAAACTCCTTATAAAACTTTATACATACATTCATAATTCCTTCAGTTAGTTTTCTTCTATAATATAAATACCTTACATTTTTAATTAAAATATATGCGTCACAGAAGAGAAAAATTTAGATAGTGTTCTTAAATGGCTATTATTGATTTCCTTTACTGTGGGATGTATCCTTAATATTACTGAGGCTGTATTTTAAAGAGCTGACGTATGCATAAATCTAATTTCTTTAAAATGTTTATCAAAAGCATAGGAAAATTGTTTGCACAGCTATCCTTTCTTGAGCTTGAATCTGTCCCACAAAAAAACACAGCAAAACTTCTGAATTAATCAGGAAGGATCAGGCTCTTCTATAGCAACTGAAAAGTGAAATTATATTCTGTGTTAAAGTTGCTAAGTCAGTCTATGCAAATTTTAGTCTCTAATTCTGCAGTTAGGTGCCAGTTCCACACAGAACTCTAAAAAGGTCAATAGGGAATGGAACTCCGTACAAGACCTGGTTTACTTCATATTTTGCCTATTAGTAAAACGGTGGATGAGAAACTTTTGTCCTTGTACCTTTTCGAGCACAAATCCACCCTTGTTGGCTATTAGAAGATTCTTCCCTCACTGGACAGACTGGGGAAAGTTTTCAGTGCTACCAGGGGTCTTACAGGTGCAACGCCTGGCCTATAAGAGAAAGAATGTCAACCCTTGGACTGTCTTCTCATTGGCATTTCGGATACACTTTTTATTCAGAGGAACCTCATGAAAACTTTGATAATCAGGGTATACACAGCTCTGGCTCTCATAGACCCAAAGGATTTAGGCTCCTCCTACCTCCTCTTTTCTCCCTTTCCACAGCCAAAATTCATTATGAAGTTACAATACAGTTCAACATGAGTAAGAGGATCAGTTTCTGATCCCATGTTTGATGCTCCAAGCCCAAATGTCTTGATCTATATACCTCTCCAAAGAGCAGGTATGTGTTGCTTTTGATATCCTTTTCCTGCTAGAGCTAATATATCTCTCCCACACAGCAGTTCAACAGCTCTTAGATGTATAAGCCTCCCTCACTGCCTGACATACAGGAAGGTATGCAGTTGTATGACGTTTCTGGCAATCTGGAGAACCAGACTGTTGTGGCACTGCTCCTACTCTTCTTAAAAGCAAGGCTACATCTCTAAGGGTTCCTTATCCCTTCTCTTCCACTGTTTGATATGGCTTGGCAGGTTCCTCACTTAACAGTGATACATCAAAAGCGCTCTCAGTTGGCATGCCATTTTCCTCTCGTTTTCATTAGATTCCCTTGATGGATTCTTATCCAAAATAAGAGGGTCTTCTAGTTGCTTTTACTGGATTTATTGCTGTTTAGATAGCACAGACTCAGTGCTCTGCAGAATATTTCACAGAAACAGACAGGATTCTTGCCATAAGGAATTACAGTGTGTACATTCACTTGTAAGAGTAAAGATTTCCAGCTTGTCTGCTGTTAGACAAGGTAAAGGCTTGGGAGAAAATTCAAGATGAAGCATCCTCCACTATTGTACTTCACTTCCTCTTAGGAGTCTGTATTTGTCCTTCACTTTAACATCGTGTTCCATAATGTAAATCAGCCAAACTCACTCCATCTCTCCAAGACAAAAATCAACTAAAATGTGCCATGAGAATGACTATATTCATCTGTACTTGCACACACTTTAAAATACACTTCTTGTCTCAGATTTCACAACGATTTCTTAGTCTTCCTTACTGACCTTCTGGCTTTTGAACATTCAGGACTCATATTGTCAAACTGTTTCTGTAGCCAAAGTGACACTGCTCCAGAAGCTGGGCTTTACTGAACTACGCACATCATGAAGTATATGACATGTTTAATGCTCTTTAATCACAGAATACGTCTTGAAACTACATAATTGCTACTAGTAATCAGGAAAAAACACATTCCTGCCCAGGAACAAAAGTCAATCCTAAACGCAAGTCCCATTAATTTTCTGGGAAAGAAAAAACTCATTCAACTCAAAAATCTCACAAGATAATATTTTCAAAAGGAAATCTTGTATGTTCACAGCCCCTTGTACAAAGGTACTACTTTACCTATCAAAATACATTAAAAAGATTTTTTCTTTAGTCAGAAAATAATTGCTCCCAGAAACAGAGATCCACATTTGAGTAATTCGGTGTGAGTCTTCTATTCCTCATATGTACAATATGAGTAAAGAAGTACTGTATCATTCTCTTTGGGGAAAAAATAAGAAGCAACAGATTGTATTCTAAGAGAACTTCCTTAAATAGCAAATATCCATATTTGGTGCTAACTTGCATTGAAACAGTTTACCCAAATGAAAGCACACAGAATTCATTTCATTTTTCACAATGTTTTAAAGATACTATTTTGCCACTTACAAAGACCAAAACACCAGGGTGAAAAGATTTTAAAGCACATATTTGACTAGTATGAAACTAAAATAGATAGCCCATTTGATTTGTTACTACGTACACAGCAATGTTAAATTAACTCAACATTAGCAGAGCTTAGACAGCTGAATACCATGTGAATAAATGTTACTTTGTTCAAACCAATACAAGCTTGACGATGCCCTTTTCTCCACATACATTCTCCAGCCCTCCCAGCAGTGGAGAAGATGCTGTAAGATAATACATAACAACCCAAACTCTGGCTAACATGAGTTTTGATTCGCTTGATCATTACATTAGTCTTACTCTCCTGTATGCTATGTCAATCATTTCAACACCTGTGTACTTACTACAGCACATATTAGGAGGTCACCTAACCCAGCCTATGGGTTTCATTAATTCTTTTTTTCTCTCCTTCTCACCTCTTTAACCCAATTTTTTTAGAACTTAATTTCTCCACTCCCAGTGTTATCTCCTTTACTAATTATTTCTGTAGCAGCTTAAGCCAACTATTTCTTGAAGCCTCAAAATCAGACTGATCACAGGATCTCAATGATATGCTGTTCAGAGAAATGTATTACTTGCACCACAAAAAATTGCACTTTAAATTCAAGTCAAAGAAACAAGCAGACAGAAGCCGGAAGTAAAATATGTTTAAAAAAAAGGTATAGTAGCCAATCTGGAAAATATTAAAGTGTCAACAAGCGATAATCTATTCACAGCTTGAATTCACTTCAACAAGGTTTCATATGAAACCAGGAGATATAACTAAGCTGAAAGCATACTGTTTATGAAAGATAATGAAAATACTACAATCTAGAATACAAGATTCAGAACTTCAGTGCAAATAAGTAGGATGAAATCCCAGCCTCAGTGAAACATATGCAGTTTTATTGCAGGATTTTGTGCAGAAAATATTCTTTTCAACCTTCAGCCTCATACCACTCAGGAGCACGAAACAGCGATATTCATCTAGAGTCTTGGTTTGAATTTGGTTATGCGCACAAATTCTATTGCACCAGCCTACTCTAAAATGACTCTGAGCTTCATTCCAAAGTACAAGAACATTTGGCTGTCATGCTATGCAATATGACCACAAAGAGGGAGGAAAGAAATTGGAAGCAGAGAAGAGTCTTTGGCTCTAAGTTTCAATTTCTAAGTATCTCTGTTATATCAAAAGAGAGGCAACATTTATTAACACAGAAATCTTCCACTGCCTTTCATACATCTCAGCTTCTCCACCTAGGCAAAGTGAGCAGAAGTGAAGGGGTGGTCAGCAACATTTTAGCCACTTAAGAGCTTTCATAGGTCTTGCAGATACAATACACAACACGAAGAGGAACTCGGGCTCCCATCACTTTGTCACGTTCTAGACCTATGCAGCCAGATCCTGATAGCCTCATACTATGTACTTGGAAGTCAACAGAGCTGTGTATGGAGTAATAAGCAAAAAATGAAGTAAAGATTGCAATATCAGCCTTTGCTTGGTAGTGTTTCATGCTCCTGTGACACTTTAAGAAAATGTTTCTGAAGTGTATGTTATACACTTACCTATTTTCGTAACCAAACTAATTACAGAATTGAGCTTTTACATACTCTAAAATTGCACTCCTGCTAACGTCTTAAATAAGTTAATATCTGCATAAAACTTATTATATAGAGTATTTCATAATTAGAAAATGTTTTATGTAAATATTTTTGTATTTTGAATTGCAAAGTAATTAACTGAAATATCCCCACATTAAATCCAATCAGCCCACTACGGATGAAAGGAAACAGGATTTAGTTCCCTAGTCATTCCAAGTGGTTGCCAAGCCAGAGAAATTGGCTCCAGTTCTCCCCTAACACCACATTGATTTAAGTCAGGAGGAACCAAAGATTAGAAGAATAGATTCAGTATAAAAGTAATGAAAGATAACCAGTGCTGACCTGTTCAACAGAAAGTATTAGAAAAACATACTTTTATCTGTCACTTATTTATATAGCTACCTTATTTTTACATGTACTTGACAGCGGGGACTTCATCTCAGGTGCAACATTTTGAGTGAAAACTCAAGCTAATATTCAGCTTGTTTAAAGAGACATTTCATAAGCTTTCGTTGTGGAAATGATTTTTTAAAGACACTGAAATTCCTTTACTTGGTTTACTTTAGAGATGTGTCATTGAACTGAAGATAATCCAATTATCATTAAATATCCTGTGGGTAACAAAATAAATACTATCTATTTCCTCATTCTGCAGTAGTTAGCTTTATATAAATTAGGTGATAAATATTGTAATCAGATATTATAATCCACAAAAGACACTACTGTTCGCAGGGAAAGTCTACTATTCTGTTGTTTCCCTAGATAAAATAAATTAAAATGCTATGCTCTATTTTTACATCAGTAGTATCAAACCTGTTTTAAAATGGTGCCCAGAAGTTTTATCTGATGCTGCACCTAGAGGTGGGTTGGAACATTTTTCCTAAGGTGAGTCAAGACTTTAAAATATCCTTATTCTACCATGACAAACACCTCCAAGTTTTCTTTTAAAATGACAGATTTTTTCACACCCCCACACAAAATGCTTTTCTATAGAACAGGTTGTAAGATTCATGGCCTTTCACTCCAAACAATTAAAAAATAGTCTATGTAGCCTATCTTTAGTTCTAGCCCCTGGCCCAAAACACGTTTTATCAATGTTGTCCTGGTTTCGGCTAGGATAGAGTTAATTTCCTTCTCAGTAGCTGCTGCATTTTGGATTTTGTAAAAGAAGAAAGTTGATAACACTGTTTTCAGTTGTTGCTATGAAATCAAGGACTTTTTCCAGTTTCTCATATTCAGCTAATGAGCAGGAGCTGGGAGGGAGCATAGACAGACAGATAGCCAAGCTGGCCAACAGAAAAATTCCATACCATAAATGT
>Ga0181612_175548_pt1 | contig 15348 bp, 10 predicted proteins | sample HoacroProtozoa21_FD_119630 | JGI IMG/M metagenome (GOLD analysis project Ga0181612, IMG submission 119630) | Hoatzin crop microbial communities from Cojedes, Venezuel. Combined Assembly of Gp0051906, Gp0051904, Gp0051908 | reverse complement strand
TTCCTGTAGGTATCTCCCCAGAGACCCAAAATATGAACCTGCAGTGCAGTCTCATTTGGCTGTTTTCTGCGCCCGTATTACTTGTTCAGCAGGGTTAATTAAGCACATGGGAAGAACAAGTGATGTCTCAGTATATGTGACATTTCAAGAACTGAAATGGCTGTGTTATAAGTAATCTTTCTCTGTCCATTTTCTGCATGTAGATTGTAGCATAGAAAAGCATTACTTGGCTCTGGGATGGAAACTGTGGTCAAAACCAGGGCTCTGAAAAAACCACCAATCTGATGGTCAAAGCATTTACTGGTGAAGTGGAGCATCGGCTTCAAGTCCTTGCTCTTCAGACAAGAGAATCAAGGTCATTCTTCCACTAGCAGGAGAATTACCTACCCCCTATGACCTGCCTGCTCTGAGCTGGGGGTCTTGCACGCTTTGGCTGCTGGAGATGTTTCCTTTACATCAGTAATTATCCCCTGGAACAGAGATGCTACAAACTTCCTCCTGTCCATCTCAGACGAGTGCCTTAGCCAATAGGTTGTAGCATCAGTGTCTCTCTGCCCCAATATATATTGCATTGTTTGTACACACTGGCGTGATGCCAACTGAAAAGATGCTGAGGGAGTTGTACTGAGTGGCCCAGAGCCTGGTGGTGAGAGCTCCAATGTGGGAATGTGAGCTTCACATCTGAGCCCTGAATGGCCTTGCAGGTGGATGCCTTGCTTGTGCTGCTCTTGGCTGTCAGGGTGAGGCATGCTCATTCTCTCCCTATCTCCTTCCTAATTTCTCAGTTTTTCGTGAGAAGATTCAGTAGACCATAGACTTGTCCCAGCCTGACAGAAACGATATCATAACTTGCAGGACAGAAAATCTATTTCCTGCCCTGCTCTGGAGCACACCCTGATTGAAGACACCAGCGGGTCTGTAGGATGATCATCTGCATGTCACTGTAAGGCTCTGAGTGTTCGACTCCCCTGGGTGGTTTTGATGTGAGGGCAGAATACAACTGTTTTCTCAGATATTCAGCATGACAGCTCTTGCACTTTATTAATGGATTTAATTCTTCATCCTATCCACAGGCACTTTGTGCAGTCATATATGAGCTGTTCTTATCAACCTTTGCATGAACAAAGGCTTACACACCCAAACCTATCAAGGCTGTCACATCCAAAGGCCAAGAAAAGACACCAGGACATGGACTAAGAATAGTAATGACTTTCCAGACTCAGAAGTTGTTTCTGATCTGAAACCTACTGATTAAAGATGTGTTTGGCCCAGTCTCAACTTTGCCGTGTCCACAGCAAACAACCTGCTGGCACAGCCCTACCTGCTGCCCAAATTGTCCACATCCCTTCCAAGCACGCGCACTGATACTCATTATCACCTGCTTTCCTACTCTTGAACCCAAGCAGTGACACAGTCTCCTGTCCGAAGGGGCTGCTGGATGCCCTGGCAGCAGGATTTCTGACCTGACAGCAGTGCCATTGCAGTGCTGCACAGGACATGTCACCCATGTCCTTGCCCTCCAGCTCCTTCCATCAGAGTCATGCAAATCCTTTCTTTCAGCAGCAGGCCCCACTACCTAATGGGGCTTAAATTTTATTTTTCATCCTGTTGTTGTTATTGCCCTGCTACATAGACTAAATTAGTGTAAATTTAGACAGGCTTCAGAGAAGATTCTTTTTGTATCCACCCCATATGCCCAGCTACTCACTGCCAACTCTATAGATGAGAGTTTTCCTTTGTAATAAATACCCAAGCCCATCTTTCAGCCTTCCTGCTTCCCTAGAAGCTGACAAAATCTTGTTTGACCCACTTCCTAAAATCTCTGCACAGCACTAACTTTGGGAAGAGCATATTCTCTCAAACCCTTGAGTACCTAAAGCCTGGCTCTTTAAAGCTGGGAGCTGTAATTGCAAAGCACCTGACCTAGATTAAGCAAACGACTGGTGGCAGAGTAGATATAAGTCTTCCAGGAAGTGAAGGAGTAATGAGAGGGAGTGTATGTGAGTAAAGGTATTTATTTTTTTGTGTGTGTTAGAAGAGCTATTTTTAAAAGCATGCTAGTAGTTGTGGGATGGAAATATAGGAAGGGGTAGGAGGCCTTTGTTTATAAAGATCTTGGGTACTTGTTGAATTAAAAGGTGTTGTGGTGATGAAGAGCAGGCAGAGGAGCAGTAAGGTAGCTTATCCTCAGACCATGTATGATGATTTATTTTCTTGTTTTCTGTATTGGGTTGGAGTCCTGGATGCCTCTAGCTCTTGCTGTGGAGAAACTGTTGGAAGAGGACTCTTATCGTAGGATTTCTGTTGAAGGTCATACCAGGTGTGATGGCCTTGCCTTGTTTCTGTTTCTCTGTGAGTAAATGGCACGGAGATGGGTAGCTGGAGTTTATCAGTCTGTCAGTGATAGCTTCTGTGTCCTCTGAGCAGCGTCAGTGAGGCTCGGTAGAGGGCTTGGAGGTGCTGCTGTTTCTGGAAATGGCTCCTCGGCTGGGGAAGAAGACAGTTTTTGGTTTGTTTATTTTCCCCTTCATTTCAGCCAAAGGCCTACAGCGTGACCTCAACAGTCACCTGCTCTGTTTTGCTGTCTAGCCAGCTGGTACATGTGTGTGTCTGATCTGCAGGTGAGTGGGCATCTTGTCTGGCTGTAGGGGATTGGGAGGTAGAGTAGCTGGGACTGTGAGGTTAGGAAAGGTGGAGGGGAGTTGAGATGACATAGGGTGAAAGATGAAGTATATGGATGAGCTGGGGTCACTGAGATGTGTAGAGATGTGGTGTGCTGCTTTGTTGGAAATAAAACTTTAATTTAGCCACTGATGGAAAAGCCTGCCCGGAAGTAGTAACTTCCAACATCTTGGAGGCATCTTCAGTAATTAGTGCTTTGTAGCTGACTTGCTAAGTTGGGTATACATCGATGTGCTCAGTGCGTAACCCTCTTTGTGAGGGGTATGATATTATATTGGTCTTCAAGGTGTGAAAAATCTGGCTTTCTGTAACTATGTACTATGCCTAAAGAATGCACCTGTGTGCCAGTGCTGGGTCAGAGTTGAGCAAGAGCTGCTATGCTTGTAAAATAAATTCTTGTATCAAAATTGCTTCTTTCTTTGTCTGGTGGTCACAAGACTCGACATTCATGCTCTTTCTGTATAAGAGAACTAAAATCTTTTTGTCATTAGTAGAATTGGAAAATGTGGAAAAACTGTTCACCAAAGCGTAGCTCAAATCTTTGGCTTTGATGGTCAGAAATGCCAAAGCCACTGGAACAAAATTTCCAATCTCTTAATTTGGGAGTTTTCTTCCTTTGGGTAGGGCTGCTTTACTTCCATTGACTTCAGCTGAAATCAGGGATGTAAGGCACATTTGAAAATTGGTTACAGATGCCAAAGCTAATTAACATGTTTTTGAAATTGATGCCCATTGCTTTCACCTCTTGCTAAGTTCCCATTTCTTGCCCTCATCTTCCTTCCAAATGTGAATGCTTCCACTGGGCATTGAGTTTGTGTTGTGTCTCTTACCAATAACGTACAATACTGAGCGATCTGGTGCCATAGACAAAAAAATGGTTTAGTAAAACTGTGAAGGCTAAGCTGGATTTTTCTCTCTAATGAGCTGGGACATGAAGCTGTGATCCCATGGTATGCTTTAGTCTGCACCATGGGCCTAAGACTCCAACTTTCCTGCTGCTGTTAATGGAAGGGAAGAGGGATTTCTCCCTGAATCGGACACGCAGTGAAAGGAAAATAAATGAGACTGCTAATGTGGAAACTAAGAAATCGGAGGAGAAAGAGTGAAGGAAGAACTTATGGAATAAATGATAAACAAATAACTTTGTGTTCACAAGCTTGATGTGCTGACTGTTACTCCCAAGACATGCTCTTGTTTCAGTTTCCTGGATGAACTGTAAACCATGTTTTCTTCCATGTCAATAACTACAAAAAAATGTGATCTCAAGTTGAAGAACACCCTTAGAGCAAAATTTCACTATTAAGATTCCCTCCAGAATACTGAGAAAAGGTGGAAAGTGTGGGGTGAAACAATCAAAATAAAGGCAGATAGAATTTCCAATCTGAAAAAAACAAATCTACCTTCAGAGAAAGATTAATGAAATTCTTCTCTGTGCTTATTTCCAGTAAATTTAAACCTTTGGGTTTCAACTCTTTTCAAAGAGTTGAAAAGGGCACGAAGTTGGTGCACGTATTTGTTTATATGACTCTAATCATCAGTGCAGAAGCATAGGCATCTCCTTGACACCTGTAATTTTTTTTTTTCTTTTTCAGGATGACACTGAGCCATACTTTATTGGAATATTTTGTTTTGAAGCTGGTATAAAAATCATCGCTCTGGGGTTTGTTTTTCATAAAGGCTCTTATCTCCGAAATGGTTGGAACGTGATGGATTTTGTGGTGGTCCTCACAGGGTAAGTGACCCCCCTCTTGCCCTAAGTTTAAGGGGCACTCTTGCTTTGATTTGTGTTGTTTTTTTAACTGTGGTTTGGTGTGTGAGTGATTTTAGTGAAATAGTACTATAAAAATGCTTTGCTGACCATACTGTCTTTAAATAATGGCTATTGTGCTGAATGAGTCACTTTCAAAGCACTGTTGGAACCAGCTAAAAAGAGACTTCAAAGATATTTATTTGCATATATGCTGGCATGTATCTTATCCGGGTGCTTACTGACATTTGTCAGACTTTGCAGGTTCTAATTGCTACTAGGTACTTGAACCTTATTTAAATCAATCTATCTTCTGACATTACAGGATGACTTTAAAAGTCAACATGGAGTGAGTTAGTAAATTAAAAGCATCCCATTTTCAAGCTATTACAACTCTGTAATCAGTAAAGTTTCTGCAGGGATGAATTTGGTCTGCTAGAAAATAACTTTTCTAAAAATAATTCAAAGAGGGTGCATGTCCTGTAAAGGATGGAGCGGACAATGTTATGTGTGCTTTTTGTACCATGGTTTGAAATGATATCAGTCACTTCTTTCTTAGAAATGCTTACAATATTTTTGTTGTATATTGCAACAATTTCTATACCTATTTATATAAATGTAGCCTAACACTACTGGATAATGAAAACACGAACATTGAATGACACTTCTGGTCTACGTATTGTGATTTAAAGCTCCAAAGGTCTGTGTGAGGTCCTGATCTTGCAGCCTTCATCTTGGAAGGATTTAAGTTAGTTTTTCCTCCAGAAGGCTGCGGCCCGGCTCTTGTTATTAATATGCACTCATTTCACACACCTTCGCTGCCATTGTGTGTGATGTACATATATATTCTTTGGTCTGGTTAGTGGAGTAGAGTAGGATGCTGTTAGGAAACTGCTGGCTTACATATACAAATGTATTCATTAGATACATTATCACTGTAATTCTATTTGCATTCAGTGTACCATGTGATATAGCAATTGAGAGGCCAAAGAGATTTCTTTACGTACTGAGAGGAAGAAAATAAATATGCAGGGCTTGATTCTCCTGCTGCTGGGGCTGGGTATTTAATCAATAGAAACTTCAGTGGAGCCACAAGGAGAATCAGATTTCCATAGTCGGAAGCACAGGGGGTACCAGGATGAAAAGAGAATTAGCACAGATGCTACAATTATTTGCACTGATGGTATGTTCTGATTCCTAGTTAGCTCTATGCCCTTTTGTGCGTTAAAAAAAAAAGGAAATCAGGGCCCTGATTCTGGGAAGGACTTTGGCATGTGGTTCAATTTATCCTTCAGCAAAGCTTTCAAGTACATGTTTGAATTCAGCTGATGTCAGCGGTTCTATACTTAAGGTTATACGTAAAAGCTTTCCTGAATTACAGCCATATTGCTATTTGTTTAGGCATGTTTTAGGTTTGTTTTTTTCATAAACACAGGCCAAGAACCAAAATAGATTTTTTTTTTTAACTGCCTTGCTGTGACCGAGACGTTCAAAGTTTTGCTACAGCATCTGAAACATTGTGTGTGAGTGCCATGCTTGTGGAATCACAACAGAGTGTGCGATGCTCTAGGTGTGACACCGGCATCTTACTGGTGCCAGCTTTATTGTGAGCGCTGTTTGCAGCGCTGTTTGATCTCTGACCATAATTGTGGAATATTGGCTTGATTAGACAGCTGTAATCAGGAACCCTGTTGCCATCTGCGAAGATGTGTATTCTTTTGAAGTACAATCCTGTTAACGTCAAAGTTGCTGGTTTCCAATGGTGATACTAGCTGGGCTGTATTGAAATTGTCTTGTACATGGACTTCCCACCAGGCAGGCAATGCAGGGAAGGCAAAGGGTAAACTAAGTGACATTAAGTCCAAGGAAATCCACAGACCTCTAATCCTGAAATTTGAGGGCTGGATTCAGCAAGGCACTTGAGCTCGTGCCCGATTTTTGGTGTTTGGGGAGACCTACTGAAAGTAACAGGGTTACTGGCATGCTTGGTTAGATAAATGCTTTCCTGAATCTGGTGCTGTGTTTCCAAACCCAGTAACGAGGCGGAAGGGCCTCTAGTAGAGAAATAACGTTGAAAGATCTGCAGCTTCACACAGGGGATTGAATTAGTGTTTTCTCTGTAGCCTGTTGTGTTTCGTTCTGATTTTCCTAGATCCTTATTATGTTCTGCGCTCACTCCTCTGTTGCCATGGGTCTGTGCTAGAAAGCAGGAGCTCCTCTTCCTTGTGTTTCCTTTACTGGCCAGAAACCCTTTCATCTGCCCATTGCCTGCCCTAGCTAGGCTAACGAGGGGAAGTCTGAGCGAGGCCTTTTACTTGGAGACAGATATCATCCTGGCACTTCTGCACTGAGACTTTAAAAGCAGGTTGTTGAGGAAGAACGTTTAATACTGATAAACCTGGCTGTTTCTCTAGGGAAGGGCTACGAGGTGATAGCACAAGTGTGACCTTAATTTTTGTTTCTGTGACAGGCGGTCTCAGATCTGTGTGTTTCAAAAGATGATCAAGCATGTTCTATAATTTATTAGAGGATAATAATAAAGGACAGTGCTAAAGTTGTACCTAATGTGTTCTTATAAATATAGATAGGTAGGACATCAGTTTCTGAAATTTCATTTTACTGTATCAAAAGCTCTCCTTTTCATATGTGCAAGATTTCAACTTGAAAATGTTCCTTCGTGTTTCCTAGGCAGTGATCAGCATTCAGTTCCTAAGCTCAGTTTCACATTGATCTTCAATATTACAGAGGGATTTTAATTTCTCTTTTTTCTGTGTAAGCATGAAAGATCACAAAAATGCATTTCATGATACCACGTGCAGAGTCGTACACCTGTTCATCCTGTGGAGTGCATATTTTTATGAAGGTAAATGGTGAATGTCAGAAAATCTGATCTCATTTGCAGCTTTTAGCTAAAATCCATAAAAGCAAAGAGCAGCTTTGCTCTTGTTAGCTGTTTCCATAGGAAGCAGGCCAGCCAGAGTCTGGGTGTGTGTCGGAGGAGGGTGTGGGGGAAGGCTCTGCATTTACTGAACTTACCCTTACATAAATATTACAGTGATCACGCAGTAACCCTTTCCACCTCTTTTTTCCAACCCCCTTTTTTGCTACTCAATGCCTCCACAATGGGATTATTGATAAATACGTTGGGGTTTTTTTTTTTGTTTGCCTGTAAGGATGCACAATTTGTTTGTCACAATCAGACAGTAGAACTTGTTAAGCAGAAAATAAATCAGCTCTGTGTTACGTGCAGCCAGGATCAATATCCTACAGAGATAAACTGGAGCCTAACAGATACTGGCCCAAAATGGCTTGGTTTGTTGTTCCAGAAAACACTCCCTCAGTTTCTTTCTACAGGAATGCTGTGGTGTCGTCTTCTCACTTACTTTCAAGGAAGCATGCTGCTTTGCTGTTAATAGAGGCCTGGGAAAATAAGAGATCGCTTCTTGAAAGATTTTGTTTTCTCTGTAATTTCTTTAGTTATTTCTTGTAAACTCCTCCAGTTGTAGATGAGTATCGAGTAAAGCTGCAGTGCTGTGATGCGCCTGTTGCTATTGTGGAGAGAGATATGTATATTTTATAGCTCCTGCTCCTTTTATTTTCACATTTTTATGGGATTGCATTCACTTCAGTGATGACATCACACATTAGCAGTGCTAAATTGCACAAAAATGCAGTTTCTCTACTGGTCTGGGACTATGCGATCTTAATGCACATTTCCCAAGGGAGGAGCAAAGGGACTTTTTACTTAATTCCTGCAACCTGTCTTGAGGTGGGATCCTCAGATACCCGCAGTTGTCTTGGGAACAAAGTTCTCCCTGCATCCAGACCTCTCAGATGGCAGTGGATGGAGGGTTCGGACCTGGTCCTGTTGGAGTTCATGGGAAGATTTCTCCTGGAGCCATGGGCTTTGGGTGCAATAGTCTGAAGAATTGCTGTACTGGCTTAAGCTACAAACGTATTCTCTAGCTGGAGCTGGTGTAATAGGGTGGCTGCTAAGGGGAATAATGGAGAACAAGGCGTGGATAAAATCATTCTTACCTTCCTGATTCCAAAAATCCAAATGTCTAGGGATTTTTGAGACAAATATGGATCTGATGGCTTTTAAACTGTGTGGTCAAAGGGGCTGGTTCTCCTTGGTCGTGTTTTGGAGCCTACTTATACTTTTGGCTTCATCATATCCTGGGTAATGCGTCTCATGGTTTAATTCAACATTCATTCTAATTACATACCACAAGAAAAGGTGCTGCTTATCCCTTTTTTTTTCTCACTAGTTACCTGAGATTTCCATTGGTGCCCGCTAGATTTTGTATAGTAAGATCTGGAGAATAATTATTCCTTTCTCTGCATGCTTATGGTTTTATGAATCTTCAGCATTTCCCTGGTCAGAGATTTATGCTGCCCAGTCCCCCCTGACCTGAGAGCTTTTCTGTGCTCCACTGACTCGTGCTGTTGCTCTTGGTCCTTTCCTAGTTCTGTCATATCCTCTTGGAGGCAGTGACCATGACTGTGTGCAGTGTTTGTCCAACACCAAGCGTTGCTGAAGGCTGGTATAAGCAAATGGAACAGTTGAAAGGATCATGCTCTGTCCTTCATGACCAGAGTTAATTTTTTCAGCTGTCAATCAGCCTGGATTTAAACACTCTCGAAGAGTCCTGGTAGCTTCTTGAGCCAGTTGGATCAGCTGCCTGTATCTCTGGGTGGGACTGGCAGAGACAGTGTGTGCCAGGCCTGGAGCTGCCAAACAATGTGCACAAAGTCTATGTGCTGTTACTGATGTCTCAGGCTGTCGGGAACAAATTACAAAAGCTAGAATTATCTTGATTGCCTGGATGACTGAGAAATGTGCTCCTCGCTCCTGGTAATGCTAATTATTTGGAAGGTAACTCATTTTGCAGCATAATAAAGACCTGTTCATCCTTGATGTTAGCTTTGCTAGTTACCAGGATCATCTTAGTATGTGGGCAGTCTGAGATGCTATTCCTGGTGCGACGTATGAGGAGCAGCAGCAGCCTTGGTTGCAGTGATGACTGTCAAAGGGGGAGGCATAAGAACCATCGAGCCTGGTCTGCGCAGCAGGCTATGGGCCTCTGATCCTTCAATTTAAGGTGGACATACCTCCTAGTCAGTGTGTGGGATGTGATCATGAAAGAATTTGAGAAGTGAATGTCTGGTTGAGGTCTGGGATCCTTAAAGCTGACAAATATACACAGCTACCTGTAGTCTCTAGCATTTTTTTTTCTCCACATGCATGTTTCTGTGCATTCAAGATCCCTTAGACTAGGATGTCTGAATTCTGGGGTCTTAAGTGACTGGCTTTTGTGTACTCACCAAAACACCTCAGTCTTCCCACCCACAAATCAACATTAAACACAATAATTTGAAAAGCAAAATTAAATAAAAATCCTTGGATGCCCTTCCAGCACCGTTTTAGAGAGTATGCTTAGTACTTTGTTTATAAGCTTTAGATCGCGATACCTATGGAGTAACGGGGCTTGGAGCAGGGAAATGCAGATTTCTTTCTGCTTTTCCAACATGGAACTTCTGGCTCTTCTATGCTAGAAAGCAAAGCTACGCAGCTACAGGAGTTGGGGAAATGGATACTTTGAGGGACAAGCTTCATCTTGATTAGTTGTCACAAGGAATACGAGTAAGCCTCTTTTCATGGCTATAGTGTATAGGTGGTGGTGGACTAAGGCTGATTGCTATTCGCACTGTACATGAGTCACACAAAGAGCAAAGCCTCTATAGATTTTAGTGGAGTTGATCCTTGTTTTCAGTTTCTTTTATGCTCTGATGATGGATGGATACTTGCTGGCTGAGAAGAGCTAAGGGTACCTTCTGAAAATAAATAAAATAAAAAAAATTGGACAAGGAAAAGGGAATTTACCTGTTTTACTGAATGCAAGGTAACAGGTGATCTTGCTGGTGTATGTGGGCAGTAATGGAGGAAGGCAACCAACCAAATATGTTTTTTTTTTTTCTGAGGCAGAGAAAATGAGTGTTTAGTAACTGGAAGGGAAGAGGGCACATGAGGACTCAGTTTGAACACCCAACAAGAGTTTGAAGTTCTTCTGTTTTCTGTCCCTTGGATATCTGGACTCTCGGGGAGGTGAAGAAAGTTTCCTTCTAAGAAGATGATGCTGGACAGGGAGGAAGTATTTGTGGGCTCTAAATCCACCTTGGCAAATGTCTCTGTTTCCATTTATGCACTGTTACAGCCAGTTTTGCCCAGTGGGGTGGCAGGTTCCTTGAGACTGGAGCTTGCTTTCCCTCTGGACTTGTTTCACCTAGCAAAGGGAGTCCCAGTCCATGCTGAGCCTGTTGGAGTGTTAATTAGGGTTAATGTCTTTTTTTGTTAATTATAGTGGCTTTTGTGCATTGATTTTTGTTGGGGGTGGGTAGAGGCAGGTTGAGTTAAGCAGGTGGGTGTGTAATTGTGTGGCTGGCTGCTAAATTAGAAAGAGACTTTCCTGAGCAGAGGAGGACTCAGGGGTGTGCTTAGAGGAAGGCTGCAGATGGTCACAGACCCTCAGGACCTGCAGGTGGGGATGGCCTTTCCCTGGGAGAAGTTATCCTTGGTTCTGCTCTGGTTGTGGCAAACAATGTTTCAGGTCATGGAGCTTCTCAAGGGCAAATAGATGAGATTGATGTGCTTCTCTCTTACTTTATTAGAAGGGACTGCAAGGTATTGAATACCTGCTGTGTGAACTGAAAATGATGGTACTGCACAACAAGAAGCTAGAAAGTTGAAGCGTGGACAAATAGCTTTTCTCTGAAGAGAGAGTAAAAAAAAAAAAAAACCCATTTGTTCAGATTTCCATCTTGTGCTGCTGTCCATGTTTCAGGACTGTTTATGCTTCTTTGAAGCTTTTTGTTCACAAAGAGGGGAGTGTGGACACCATCTGAGAGTGCTTACATCTTTCTGGACTGCATGCCCTGAAGTTGGGCAGCTGTAAAGTGAAAGTGGCCATCCCATGTGAAAGGGAGGTATGCCTTCTCATCACAGCTAGGGCTTTATCAAAGCCCGGCAGGATCATTAGTCCAGAGTCTAGTCAGAGTTTTTAGCTTTTCATGGCTCTCAAAGGAAGGCTGGTGGCAGGGAAATACTGTGTCTTGTGAAGGGACCAGCTGTACCATGCAAAGGCAACTGGGGAGACTGCAGGTGGGAAGAGGACTCTGGACTCTGTGGTCTGCTACTAATCATGAAATGCTAGCAATCATGTAATGTGGGCATCTGCTTGACTGCTTGCTTTTCTCTATAGGTGGAAAGGACTGTATACCTAGCTGCTCTTATAACTGGGTATGAATACTAGGAATTCAAAACCAAAACAACAAATAAAATTACAGCTATGAAGTGCTGTAATGCTAACTTTCTTCACGCTTCCCAGTTTAAACACAAGAAAAACCCATTCCAAAACACCCAAGTCCTCTGTGTGGTGTTGAGTGCTGTCTCCCGATTAGATGAGGAGATGCGTGCAGGATTTCTCAGGCTTCTGTTTCACGAATGTTGCTTCTGCTGCTGTGTTTCAGTTCCCAAGTGGCCAACAAAGTGATAGCAAAGTGCCTGCTCTTCTGAGGTGACAAGAATCTGGCTGTGATTTTTGAAAAGAATGAGGATTTAGAAAATCAGTCAAGTTTTAACTATAATCTAATCTTGAGGGCTAGGAATAACAGTGTCATGTTTGCACATGCATCCTTGGATCCACAACTCGCCCCAAAGGTTTTGGGTACTTTGGGGCCATTGTCTTCTTCAGGGCTCTCTGAAAACATCAGGGAAATTTAGAGCAGGTGGAAAATAGATGATTTTTTTTTTTTTTTCTTTTCTTTCCCCTGAACCACTAACACAATGTGTGGGACGTTCTGGCCAGGGCAAGGCTTCAATGCTGGAACCAGGAGGATAAGTGGTCCAGGTCTTTGTATAGTTAACCTAAGCTCTAGGGTCATCACTTGGCATTTGGGTAGCTGGAGATGCTTTTTGGCACCAAGGTTAGGCCCTTTGCTTAACTTCAGCCATCTTGGATCTTCTCTGTGCTGACAGATCTGACTGAATTGGGGTGGAGGGAAGGGATCTTCTGTGAATGAGTTCGATAATACCAAAGGCTGTAGGATGAATGGGGTAGAGACTACACTGCATGAACTTCTGGCTGCATGGGAAGGCCAATTTTGTGCCCTGGGGAAGCCTGGCAGCTTAGGCTGAGAAAGAAGTCCTGCTTCCTACTTGTGGCCCATGTCACACCTGTAATGTGAGCTAGAGGATTTGGAGAGTTGCCTGATCCATACAAAGGAGCATGGCCCCCTACACAGTGTTCTTCAAATATATATGTGAAATGTTTCCTTCCTGGCATGGTCAGCACTAGCTAAATCAATGGTTGACAATAAATAAAAGGCTTTGTGTTTCCTCTCTTCTCTATTTTTCCTGTATGCTAATGGTCAGGAAAATCACCTTTCATTGTTTTTTTTATTAATAAATGAAACTAACTTTTATGTGCTCAATGATCTCAGGGTCTTGAGGAAACAAATTGGGTTTTTCCGGTGGATATTCTTATTCTGTCAGGGCTGGAGAAGATGTCTTGGTTTCAAGAGCTGGCTACAGGGGTGTGTGTGTATGTAGGTGGTTCTTGTGATCGTCTGTAGGCTTTTAAAAGCATCCCTCTGGAGTGAGGATTTCGGGTCACTCCTGAGTTAAACCCCAGGTTTTAGCCAATAGTGAGTCTAGCTGTTAGTTCAAGTCAGTTCGTGTTTTGAGCTGTGTAAGATTTAAGCAAGCAAAATGATCAGAAGTAGAGATAAGAGTGGTGCTGTGCTTCACTGAGAATAGAAATAGTACATGGGGCTCTCAGAAGAGAAGAGGGCTGCTCTAAGCGTGTCGCACCTGTGCCATGAATCTGTTTGCAGATGCTGTGAAGATTGTTCCTTATGGATGTTTCTGGAGAGAGGCTAAAGTTGAGTCCCTCCCTTTGTCTCATTAAATGTGTAAAAATTCCCTGTAAGGGTCTACAAACCAGTAAGTGCCCAGTGTCAGACTGAGGGTTCAGGAGCATGTTGATGGTCCATGGCATGGTGTAGAGGTAAGGGAGTGAAGGAGACAAATGAGCTGCTTGGAGGAGACAAAGACTTTCCGCTACAAAATGTTCCTGTGCAGAAGAGTTCTCAAACTAAACTGATAATCAGAAATACTTGGTTGTAGCTTGGCTCTGCTTCAAAGAGGACTTAAAAGAACTTGAATTGGAGCTCTCGGCTAATTTTCCAGCTAAAAATAAAAAAGGAAGACTGAAAGACTGAACTGCCTTTTGGCTTAACTCCCCATCTCAAACATCCTGAACCAGCGTTCTCAAATAAAGTACGGGCATGGGAGCTTAGGTGGAAGGTTGTGAAAATGATTAAAGGGTTGAAGAAATGTTCATTTAAGGAGAAATATAAAGGCCGAGAGAGTTAAAATTAAGAGGAAAGTCTCATAAGAGTGAGATAGATAAAGAAAAATAGAGAAGAAATCATGTTTCCCCTATCTATTTTCACAGAATTCAAAAAGCATCAGTAAAGAAATTGAAGTTTTAGAACTTCTTTATTCATGGAAATGTAATTAACTCATGGAACTCATCACAAGAATTTGCTTCAGCTGAAATGGTCTGTTTTGGGTCTTGAGACCAAAGGAGCCTGGAGATCATCTACAGATTCACCAGAGAGGAAATGGATTTTTGAAGGAGGATGATTAGCCCCTTTCTGGTGCTCCCTGAAATAGTTAGGTGGAAATGTGAACAGGCTGTTTCATAATTGTCCTTTCCTTTATCTTGTAATTTCTTCTGAATCATGCTGGAGACACGACTCCAGAGAGGCAATCCAGTCTGTTACAGCATGACCTGTGAAATACAGCAGTAGGTGTCAAGGCTAAACTTTGTCTTTTTGTACATGAAACAATATCAATAGGAGTAGTGGTGTTCCATCATTTAATGTCTGTTTTAAAGATCAATTGTCTTTTTGCACGCTGTGCTATAGCTTAGAGAGAAACTTCAGTACTTCAGTGCTGTTTTAAGTGTGCCCTCAAAACCTGCAAGCCTAAGCTTCAGGTGAAGATCTGGGTTTGAAAATTGTCTCTAATTTAAAATGAATCCAAGGTGGTTTCTAATAATGTAGATGCCCCTTTGATAAAGGTGTTCTGGTTTTGTAGAGGACTGAGGTCTGGCACCGTCAGGCCAGGTGCTGCAGAAGTGTTACTGCTCTCTTTCTATGGTGGAACATCTCATTGACCTTGCTTAGGGAGAAGAGGGCTCTCCTTGGCTGCAGCCTCCAACCTTTGCAGGATTTGGAACATGGAAGAAGATTCTGGCAAGTGAAATTATCTTGTCAGAGGGTGGCCCTGCCCTGAAGGAGACTTCAATCAGACCTGAAAACACATCCAGCTGCCAGAAGTCAGGCACCAAGGCTCTCCCTTTGGGTAGCAGTGTTAACAAACATCCCTCCCAGTGCCAAAGACCAATCTCTGCTGCTCTTCTGGCCTCCAGTGTTGGGTGCAGAGTAGTAACCAAAAGCCGTGTAAAGTGGCAGTGAGCTAATGCTGCACTATGAAAAAAATATGCAGTTTTGGCTGGTTTGTTTGGTGGTAAATGGGTAGTACCTCTCTTGATGGACATCAGAAGTAGGTCTGGGGAAAAGAGCAGATGAAAGCCTCAAGTCTTGGCTTGATAAAGACGTGAACAACTATATCCTGGCTGCTATTGCTACAGGATAAAGACTGAAGTCCAGCAAACTCCTTAAATATCTTTCAAATCCAATTCTTTTCAAAAGCTCATAGCCAAGTGCTCCAAGTCAGTGATGCTGTATCAGTCCAAAAACATTTAGCTGATAACATGTATATCCTCATCATCGATCTATGAGGACAGGCTGAGAGAGTTGGGCTTGTTCAGCCTGGAGAAGAGAAGGCT
>Ga0181612_158566_pt1 | contig 15349 bp, 11 predicted proteins | sample HoacroProtozoa21_FD_119630 | JGI IMG/M metagenome (GOLD analysis project Ga0181612, IMG submission 119630) | Hoatzin crop microbial communities from Cojedes, Venezuel. Combined Assembly of Gp0051906, Gp0051904, Gp0051908 | reverse complement strand
GAATGCTAGAAGAACCCTCGCTAATTAAGTTCACGGAGTTATCAGGAGGAGAGTTAAAGAGGTGGCAAAATCAGACACAGGTTGAAAGTGAAGAGAGCCACATGGCACAGGGAATATTTCAAGAAAAGGTCGTTTTGAGAGGAAGCCTAGAGATTCTTAGGATACAAAAAATAGCACTGAGCCAAACAAAATCGTCAGAGCTGTGACAGGTGACAGCACCAAGCTGACGAATGCAAGGGCTGGAAAGCCAGAGGAACGGTCTGCACAAGTCATACAGACCTGCAGCCCTTGCTGAAATTAGTAGTACGTTCGATATAAAGACCAAAAATAAAGTCAGCTCTAGCTGATTTGGAACAATATGTGAAAAACTACAGAAGAAGGTTGTTGTCTTGCTGCTGCAGCACAGACAAGCGCGCGCTAAACCCTCCGGCTGCAAGCAGACAGCTCGCCGGCCCGAGAGGAGCGGCTGCAGGGAGAGCCTACCAAGCTCGACCCACTCATCTCAACCAACAGTCAGTTCTTCTGTGAAATCTACAGTTCTAAATGCTGAAGCAATAGGAATGTTTTCATTCTTCCTCTCTGTGCTCTTCAGAAGTAAAACATTGTGAGGCAGAATAGCTGAAAGACAGCCTGAACGGTGCTGCAAGTGGTTTTATGCAGTAGAAAATGGGAATAACACGGGTTTCATCATATGGACTCAAACCAAGATAGTTTTTCTCTTCAGGTCTATCTTTAATAGAAATTGATTATGAAAAAAAGTTCTTCTGTTCAGCAAGAGGTTTTTTTTAAAACAATTTATCTTGTACATCCATTTCAAGCAGCTTTTAAGAGAGCTCCCCTGCAAGAGGAACGTTTTGAAAGAAATAAAAACGAACTCCGCCAATGCCAGAGCTGTGATGCCTTTGTTTCTTTTGCAAAATTTATACTGAGAAACAAGCCAACTATCATATATGCCAAGGTCTGCACGGATTTGCACGCCACCTTAAATGCGATTTAGAGAAGAATCTGCTCCATGCAGAGCTTCTCTCCCCGCGTTGCTGAAAGCATTTACGTGGTGGGGCATTCACAAGCAACTGATAACTCGGTCTTAGCACAAAATTAACGCCACAGTTATCCAACCAACTGCTTTTTGCTAGCTGAACTACAAACAAGAATGCGTTATCAAGTTGAAGACTGCACTGTTCTTTCATTAACAAGGACCGGTATTAGATTAATCAGTAGGCTTGTAGTGTGCTTCTGCGGTAGCAGGGTACCCAACACAGCTGCCTCCTGCAAATTCAGCCTTCAGAGGTACAGTTCCAGCATGGAGCTGCAATTTTCAAAATTGTCTTCTTTGATTTGGAATGTCTTTTGACTGCTTAACAACACAGAGATGGGGAAAATATTTGGAATATTTAAACTCTTACCTAGCGTATTTCTCTCCTCCACTATTGGAAAGTTTATCCAAATCACCCCAGCTGACTGAAATGCTGACACTTTGGCTCCGAATGTATTTAACAGTTAAACCAGGCACAGCCAGATGCAAACCCAACCAAGCACCAAACCAGGCACAGTCAAATGCAAACCCAACCAAGCACCAAACCAGGCACAGCCAAATGCGAACCCAACCAAGCACCAAACCAGGCACAGCCAGATGCAAAACAAGAGCTCACACCCTTCCAGCAGCCCTTTCTAGGGCTTCACTTGAAGTCCTTATAGGCAGACTCTTCAGCTCTTCAAAAAACCAAGCCACAAAAGTATCCCAAACTTCTCTTAGCATCTTTGATTCCCTCTCCTCCACTCTAAGAGGAAAACGAAATCCACCCAGATCAGCAGATGGCATTAGCTGGCATTATGTGCTCCATGTGCAAAGGCTGCGGCACTCACGTCCACCAGACTTTCCCATGACTTCTGTCATTGCAGCTTACTGGGAGAACTTCCTCTGAAACGATTCCAGGCGGTCCGCACCGCGTGCTGGCACGCCCTCGGGGTGGGCTGCCGCTCTCCTCCAGCTAGGGATGAGCAACAGCAGCAAAAGTTTAAAAACCTCTTTTGAGAAGAACTCTGCTGGGAGCACGAGGCCTGAACAAGCAGACCCAACGTCTCTAGGGGTTTACGCCAAACCAGCAATGGCAGAAGTAACTCAGAAAACACATTTAAGACTTGTTAAAAGTGAACTGATGTCCGGGAACAGTAACCTCGTGTTCATGCAGCGCTGGAGTAGCAAAGGCAGTGCAAAGCCCCAGAAACCTCGGCAGGAGCGGTGAAAGGGAAACCTCTCAAGTGCCCCAACAGACGCATTCACACACAATCTTCACCTCAGTCATCAAGCAAGAGGTAGGGAAGAAATAAATTAACTCCAGGGTCTAAATTCCCTTAATTTCACTCCATCTTCCAAATTCATCCTCCGATGTCCAGGTGCCACATTGCAATGCGATGCCCGAGACGGGCCGAAAAGACTCGGTGCAGAACTCGCCCACAAGCTGCTGCACGCGGAACCATCCAGCGTCAGGGTGCTTCCACGTGCCCAGATTTGGTTTCGAGTATCAGACAGAATTCACCTTTTGCTGACGTTTATAACGCAGTTCCTTTGCTTTAGAAGGTAAACTTGAAACGATCTGTAGCACACTGTTGAAGTAAAGGTTATCATTTCGTCTTTATTATGTTTCCAGTTGCTGGCAGGATTATGTAGCCGACAGTGTTTAGACTTCAGGAGGTGGATTTTAGAGCTTCAGAGTATTTTCTGAATGCAAGCTCACGTTTAAATGAGTATTTCCCTTATTTCTATTAAATTTTAGTAGCAATGGAACAAGCAAGTGCACACTAGCTGCTACCAAAACAGGTTCTTTCCATGTTACCTATTTTACCCACAGATCTGGTAGAAAGAAACGGAAATACATCAGTAGATGGTTTTATCTCCGCACTCATTTACAGCAGGGGCTGTAAAAGTAGATTTATATTGTTATCCTCACCGCAGGGCGAAGTTTAGATGCTGTCAGCGCATACTGAAGAGTTGCATTGTAAAAGATAACTGGATTTATTTATTTTTTCCATATACGAGTATATATACACACAGGACAGTAGCTGGGTGAAATTAATCTAACTCATGGCAAAACTTGCAAGAAACAGCTACTGTAAAGAAACTGCCCCGGCAGCCTTGCTGCTCACGGCCAGCCCACGCACGTGCCGGGCGGCCACGTCAACCTCCCAGGCCACGCAGGCAGGAGGGAGAACGGAGCCTGGGGCCCCCCTGCAAAGAGCGTTTCTCCACAGAGACGAGGGGAAAAGTAGTATTTCCAGTTTGCAATTACTTCACAGCCCTTCCACCATCATCCTCAAAGCCCTCCTAAACAGGAGGGAGAAGTCTGCACAAGCCCATTCCCGTTTCTCTTCTGCAATACGTCCTTTTTGGACCTTACCCACCCTTCACTTTCAGTGCAAGAAATGTGGAGATCTGATTTAAACATTTATTTTGTATTTGAATTTCATTAAGTTAAGCACTTGTATATTGGTGTTGGCTTAATGAAATCTTTCTATCATTGTAATTAGCAACTGATTGCTTTTTTTCCTCTCGTTTTTAGTGTGGAATTGGATTTTAAACAGCAAGAAGATAAACTACAGCCAGTTTTGAGAAAACTTCATCCTATTGAGGAAACTCAGGTTGCACCTTTGCCTTATTCTCAGGAGAGCTACTCCTCCACTCCCAAGCAAAAATCCAAAACTGAATCAAAAAAGCATGGAAGATGGAAACTCTGGTTTCTTTAACCCAAGTCCATTACCTGTGGAGTTCAAGGCCTTCTTTGAAAAAAAAATACTTGGAGTTCTATAATCAGCTATAACGGGATCTCGGTAGACTGACCAGTGTTACCGGCCGATGTCATCCTGACCGTTCTGGCAGCGTTCAGTTCTCACCGTATGTACCAAAAAGGCCTTTGTACCTATGAACTCGTGTCCGGAAGCAAGGCGTTGGGTAACACCTTGCCAGCTTTTATTTGCAGTTCACCAATGTGGGATGTAAAACCTGAATTGAAATTTGTACAAAGATGGAAAGTAAAACTATTCTCCCCCCCCCTTAGATCCGAAAGCGTCACCTTCTAACCTGTTAAATTGTAGGCTGTCATCCTGTACACAGCTAAATATCACTGTTCTTTCAAAGCCTTTTGGGGGTCTGGTTTATTGTCTTTAAACAACGAGGGGAAAAAAAAACCAAACAAGCAAGCCTTACGTTTGCGATGGTCTTCAGTTTTACAAATCCATGTTGATCGGGGAGTGCAGTTTTCAGCACATATATCCTGGACAAAGCACAATTTTTCATGTGGTCCGAGACCACGAATAATCTCTAAGATGTGACTATATGTATATTTGCCTTCACGCGACGTAGACTTCAACCGAGCGATCCCATTTCGACAAGGCACCATCATTTCTAATTTCGATATGTCCTCGTCACCAGGCGAACAAGTCCGCTGCTCATCTCCGAGGGGGGAGCACCTGGAAACCCCCCCGAGTCAGGACAAGCCTTTAACCACAGCGGGCTGACAGGGTCAAGGCTACGGGACAATCAGCTGTCCGCTTCTAGCCTTTTGGTACCCAAAAGGCCTAAATGACACGTTCTGGCACAGGAAAAAAAAAACAAAAACAAACAAAAAAACCAACACAAGCCCACAAACAGAATAAGTAAAAGCTCCACGGATTGTTGGCATTTGCCATAATTTAATATCTTTTTGCAGTGCAGCCTTTGGAAAGCCTCTGCTGCAGAAGGCACCAGAAAATTTATGGTATGCATTACGCTCTCAGACCTGTCGGGAAGGAGCAGTGCTTTTAAACGCTGTTTCTTTACGAAGCTTCTCAGATGGGTTTCCCAACGTATTATAATTTATATCTTCAATCTATTAATTGTACTTGCTAACCAACACACTTAGGGAAGAAATGTGAATCCATTCGCCCACCACCACCACTTTTTTTTTTACACCACAATTAAAATTTTGCTCTGAATCACAGCCTGCAACTTTTCCCTTAAGTATTTGCTCCTGTCATTAAACTTGCCTCTGGAATGACCGCTTGTGGAAAAATTTCTCATGCTACAAGTGGCCACGGAGTGGGAATCTTTTGGTCTTGTTTTATTTTGAAAGGATTTCAGATCATTTGAGTCATGAAGTGTCATGTGACAAACTGGCCTACTGAGAAGTGGTTTTGAAATTGCTTACCCTGCAGCATCAGCAACACACAAATTCTTCAGCCTTTAGGTGGAAGAAATGTAATCCTTAGCAGAAGAGTTTAACATACCAAAAAAGTGGAAGTGTTTCCACTGACACTATTTTTCCTCTTAGCTCAGCATCAAATCGATTACGGCAAGAAAACTTGAGGAAAACAACTTCTTTCCCCCTGCCCCCAAAGGAAAGAGCAAGCAAAGGGTGTTCTGTTGGGCACAGAGATGCAGCAGCTGCCTGCGCCCACCTCCAGCTGAATCCCAGCAGGCTTTAAGGGAGAGCGGTCACCTTGGCAGGCAACCTGGAAGAGAGCAGAAGCAAACAATATCCTGAAATACTCTGGAGAAAGCTGGAGGATTAGGAAAGGCGATCCTGTGCACCAGGGAGGAAGTGCCATGGTCTCGCGTGGAAAAAAATGGTTCATGTATTTTCTACCGTTTCTAATTGAAAATATAAAAACTGTTTACAAGACAGCCTGCCCTACATGTTTCAGAAACCCACAAGTACTTCCAATCAAGAAAATATATATATTTTTTTTTTCCTAAACAGAAAGAAATATCAAATACGGACATAACAAGAAAGATACAAGAGTACTCAGTATTATTTTAAAATAGTGTTAATAATTAACGGACTCATCCATGCTAACATGCCTAGTGTTTGTGGTTTCTTTTTAAAAGAAATGAAATCAAGCAGCTCTCGACGGCGATCAGTCACAAACCGTCAGCGACAGCGAACCAGTAGCTTTCCCCATAAACCCACTCCCAACGTTCCTGTGCGCAGGGACTCTGACACAAAGCTGAACTGCGTTTATGTGCGGTTACTGACTCACTCCGAGACCAATATTCTGTAAGCATTTAAAACGAGAGAGGAAAATTCACTGGTGAAACATATAAGAGCTAAAAGTGAAAGTTCTCACGGCGTGTTCTGTACATGTCCAGGCTATTTTCTTAAGAAGTTGCAAATTTTTAATTTTTTACATTTTTTTAAAACTGGAAAAGCTAACATACATATAGTCTTGCTTAAAATTACATATCGTGTTCTACCGTACCATACAATGTAATTTGTAATAAAATGTTTTTGCAAGTGTGTAAAATGTATCATATTGTATTACATTTAGAGTCACTCAGGCTCAGGTCAGGTAGACACCGAGAGAGAAACCGAATTTGTTAGAGCTTTTAAATGTGACCGACAAAGCTATTTTCACCCCGATGTAGAAGATCTTACAAAACACAGGTATGGGGTTATAACGAAGAAAATGCATCTTCGCTTCCAATCCGGCACATAGCGGAGCTTTGCTGAGTTCACTGACAATACCGTGCACTTCCACACACTAATTTGCTACATGCACTTCTCCCATATCATGCTTAACAATACTTTTTAGTCAATAAATACTGCAGTGCTTTTATATTACTTGCTATTTTCTGAGTCCGTATAATTCCCATTAAGCAACAGTTACATTCTTTGTTTTAGAACTATTAGGAAACACTATTCATGTGAGTATCACTTGTTTTCTTACAGGAAAAAAGTCACTGTAATAATAGTTTAAAAATCAGGATAACCTGAAAAAAATAATGATTAAAACTGAAAAATCCTACCATCGGTACAAAGTGTTTGCTTTTTCTTGCTTAAGATGAAAACCACCATCTACGCCTTTAATTTTACTCCATGCTTTAAAGGTTAATCACTGTTTCAAAATCAAGTATGTTCATTTTTCATGAACACTTTCAAACCAAGTATGCTGTCAGATTATTCCATTTCTTTCACTTCTGTATAACAGCACACACTCTCTGCTACTACCGGAATTTGTTAACTGGATTGCCACTAAAGCTCTGACTGCCATACCGACACAATTCTGCTCTGCTAGAATGAAACAGACTGCAGGAAACAATTTCTGGTATCACTTCAGCATCCATAAAATACAACTGTGGCTTATTAAAATAACTGGAGTGCTAGAAATGAGCTGTCGGTCGGTTTAGGAGGCGGTTTGCTCCCGATCAACGCTGGCAGGGCAGGCTCCGTGCCCACGCGCGGCGGCGGCGGCCGTGCTGCGTCTTACAACACGGATCGGCTCAGTGCGAGTGACGGAACAGAATCACGACCGTCACCCAAATACTGCTCGAGTTCTTGTGACATTAGTTTGCAATACTTAATTTCAAATGTTTTTGAAAGATAGGAAAACAAGCAATTCAATAAAACTAAGTATAATTTTTCACATCATAGAAGCCCGGTGAAGAAAACGAAGCTTTCTCCCCAACGTTTTGGAACCCGTTAACCCTATACCTGACAGATTTTAAGGCACAGCAAGACAATTTACATCTAGCTTCAGCTCTGACATAACTTCATCCCCAGAACTCTCTCCTGCAACCCTCAATAACTCATGTTTTACTTGGACTTAGACTCATATTTCACTGCCTTCCAGAAAGGCGTCCTGCCTGGAAGACGCCAAGAGATGGAGAATCCACTGCTGTCTCCGACGGGTGGATTACTCCGGCGCTGGCTTCCCATGCCAGCACCACGCTTGCTGCTCTCCACGTCTCGCCCTCCAGTGCTGCCACCAGCTCCTCCTCTTTCCTCTGACAGGCGTCAGCTTCACCCGACAGAGAGTATCCTTCACGACCACCCAGGGGCACCTCGAAATCTCCTTTCTGTTAACCTCGGGTGGCTTTCGCATCTCACACCACAAACCACTCACTGTCTCCACTTTGTGATGGTTTCTGCAGCATTTCTGCTTTGGTTTTAAAGTGTAGAGGGGGAAACAAAAAATCGCTGTGGAAAACACTCCACTCATCAGTAAAGTCAGAAAGTCCTCTCCTGTCCGCCGCTTCCCAGCCACACATCCCAGGAGAGCCTAAACCAGCATTTTTCCCCCGATCACAGCAGATCTTCACGCTGACTTTGTTCACCACGCACCACGGTTTTCAGAGCCACCGCTGTTAAGGACAGAGTCCCTTGGGAGCAGAGCCACTGCCCACGCTCTTTGCCCTTACATCTAGGAGCTAGATTTTTTTTCTCTGTATCAAAGTGGAATTTGATTTGTTCCACCATGTAAAGGCACCAAGACTGTCTGCTTCGCCGACAGTGACCACACGGTCGCACAAACCTGCCAACAGAGGCAGCTTCCAAACATCGTACGTGCAGGGATCCAAAAACCCCATCTGGCTGTCCTTTCCGAAACGAAAGGGTTCAGCAACGAGCTTGTTTTTCTTGGCTTTCTAAACGAAAAACGGACCAGGCTGCTGACCACGAGCAAGCAGGGAGCAGTCACGATTCCTTCTGGCCCCACCATCGTGGCCGGTCAGTTCTGCTGTGCTGAAGGAGGCCAAGACGCCGGCTCGCGTGGAACGCGACGTCCTGCTAAAGCTACTCGGCATGGGAAGAGATGGTTTGCAATTCTCCTTCACAATCGACCCAAGGAAGCATGCTCCATCTTTTTATTTTCAAGCGACATGTTCTCCAGTAGGAAAGACTTCGTGATCCTGTTGCAGGTGCCATAGCAGGAGCAGGTCGAGGGGCGCGCAGAAGCGGCCCCAAGCAGCCAAGCCCTGGGAGCAGGAGTGGTCCCCGACCCGGCATCGGGCCGCACCTCGCTCCTACCTTCCCTGCAGCCACGCACGCAGAACCCCCTGCTCAGGCAGCAAATGGAGCAGGTGAAAATCATAAGTAATAGTAAGTACTAACATGGTGACTACATTTTTTTTCCTTGCACGTTAAAAACTCGTTTGATACGGCAGGCTGGAAACTAATGCTAATTTCCAAGTATATAAATTCACTGCTTTCATTGAAGCAACCTGTATAAGTCACCAGAATGTGCTTAATCTTCGTTAATACAGACACCGGTGAAACTAAGGGTCTGGGTTTGTTTTTTAACAAGTTCTGGAGGCTAGAAGAGAGTTTGCAGTATCATAAATGTCAACTTCAATTCATCTTGCTACCAACTTCTCCCAAAATTACAGCCAAATCAGATTTTCATCTATCAGTTCTACTCCATTTTATTTATTGTCTAGTTTTTCTTACAACTGGTTTATCTTATTTCCAGATAATTCTCTTTTGAAGGCATATGATAAAAATAGCTTATGATTTTTATCTAGACACTCACACATTTAAGGAAGCAAAAATTCAAAGATGTGCAAAGTCAAAAGAGACAACTGGAGAATCTTTCACGTCTGCTCAACACAGGGGAAAAGGCACCTCCTGTAATTAAGCACGGCTAACTGGCAATTTAGCTTGAGAACAGCCCTGGAGAATACTGAAGACCAAAAACCTTTAGAAGGTTGTACCCAACACCTCCCATATTCAGACTGAGACATGGCAGGCGTCTGGTAAGAGGCATAAATTAGGGAAGAGTTACCAAAATCCTTTCTTCTCTCCTGGTTTCTACGTTCTGCAGCGAAGCAGCCGCGTTTAAGCAGCTGACTGTGCTGGGACGGCCATCGCCGCAGGCTGGTCCCTCGCCTGACCCTGAAGGACAGGGCTTTGGTCAGGTGGGTACCACAGCTCATCCCACCCTTCACGAACATCCTTCCACGGGAAACGGACCCGGTAACAGTCGTGCAGTATCAGACACACAGAACCCTATCCATAGGTTATAACGCAGAGAAAGTAATTTGAATTATTTATGATAACTTTAATAGTCTCTAATTGCATATCCTCCTGAAACAACAAATTTGGTGTCCTGTGTTCTTGTTACATTACCACATCCAGCAACCTCACCCCCTACCGAAGATTTCTGTGCACTGATGTACAATCACGTTATATTTACGCATTCGACTTCCACCACCTCTGTCCCAAGAGAACTGCGTTTTCACCTGACCGCCTGGATTCCTGACAGTCCTCCACCGACCACGCAGAACTCCAGCCTCTCAGAAACGCCAGCTCTCACTGACGTATCACACAGTCAAAAACAACAGGAGTGTAAGCCATGTATGCCTCCAACTCAGAAACGTACACAAAGAATACTATTAACACAGATATTGAAACAATTTCTACAGAACAGTTGTCTTCTGATGTTTACCCCTACAGATGCCAAGGTTCCTGCATCCCAACCGCCACAGCAGTTCAGCAGTGGTTAGCACAGAGGTTTATAAAGAACGTGAAATTAAGCCAAGTTGACTGACACTGCAAGGGGATTATGAATTTATGTTTCTGTATTGCTGCCTAACAGAGGAGAAGTCTTATCTCGGTGAGGATGACTGCACCTTCCCTCCACTGGAGCTATTCAAGCAGGGTCCTCAGAGAAATGTTGCCGGAGCAAAGCTAACAGCTGATAAATCTTAAGGGATATAGTTCGTGTCTACAGCAGAAAATACCAATTTTTCAGAATTTTTGACCCCAAGGTCTTTTTTTATATTCAAAGTGTATTACGCAATGTGTAGGTTTGGGATGAAGATGACACAGCTCAGCATTTCTTCACGGTGAAAACACGCCAGCTGTAGCACACTAATACAGCTACATTTATAGAAGAAACAAATTGCTATGCCCTGTACTTAACTTCTTTTGAAAAAGTCATCGTTCCCTGAACTACGCCTCTTCAAGGTTCTATGTTTTTAAAATTCCTTCCTTCTACTCATCCCCTATGGTTAAATCTCTAATATAATTGCCAGGCAACACTAGTCTAGTATTGACAAAATACAAGTTAATGCCCAGTTTCACCCTGATCCTGAGCCAAGAGGGCTCAGGTTATGCTCGCTCATTATCGCTCGCGTTTTACTCTTCCTACTTTGCTGACGCCACAAAAATGAGTTGTTACTGGCTGACAACAGGAGGATCCATTCAGCAACAGAGTGAATTTTAAGATAGGAGTAAGTACTCCTCAAAAATACCCGCTCCTAGTAATACTCATCACATAATTATAGAGTGCAGATAGAGTGATTTCAAGCTGTATTCATGATCACTATGGATATTTTTAATACAGCTGTACTTAGTTAAAACATATACATGAGAAGTTTTCAAACATAATTTGATAAATGCAAAAGGAATAATTAACATGTTAAAATATCACCTAAATCATCTTCATCAAAACAATAATTAATTCGCATTCAAACCGTAACTGAAGAGGTTTCCTGTATGTATGTCTTACAAGACTACACCTTCTGCACAACTGGGGGAAGAAGTAAGGTTTCGTACCCTTGTACAGAAAGATATTAAAATATTAAGACCTTAAGGTATCTGTTCTGCATATTATTAGTAATTTCTGTAGTAACATACAAAGTAACCATAAGAAACTTTTTGGCTTTCACTGTCAGTGCATCCCAGCACTAGAATATTCTGCAAGAATGATCTCTGCTTATAACCATTCCTTGCTCCAGCAAGGGATCTGGCGATCCACTGTCACTTCCTTACAGCAAAAACTATTATTGCACATCAAAGAGATATAAGTGGAAGACAAAAAAAAGTTAGTGGATGGCGCACTGAAGACAAAACTAAAACTGTAGGCTGTTTGCCGACACAAGCACCACCGCATGCCAAGTAAATGGGACAGCAGCAGGTAGGTAAGATGTGCTGAGGACAGAGAAACTCGTCATAAAAAGTCAAATGTCACTGTGTGCAATTATACAGAGAAATAAAATCAGAAAAGGGGAGATAAAAAAAAAGTGCTGATGGACTCAGATATATCCGACCAACAAATAAACCCTTTTTTAAGAATGAAATCACTGTATTGAACCAAGCTGAACCAAATGTAGACGAGAAGGCAGCTACTCAGCCAGAGGAGAAACCTGCTCCACTTTGACCCGTCCCTTACACGCATTAGTAGCCAGATGTAGACGCCCAAGGAAGAATATAAGGTCAAGGCACACACACGGTGAGACCCCCAAAAAACAGCAAGATCTACCCCCGTTTTAGATATCAGTAGGCCCCACTATTTTTTTCATTATTTAGACCAACATTAGTGATACAGTCGAAAAATTCAAACGTCAGGCTTTAACACCACAGTGCCACGCCACCACAGTGGGACATGGTAACTTGCAGCTGCTCTATCAGTCCTTCTGCTAGATTTTCAAAAAGTAACAGTTTGGGGCTCTGTTCTAAAATCAAACTCTGCCGTTGTCTTGGTTATCTCAGTCGCAGTCAAGAAAGGCAAGTAAATACTTGTGGAGTCAAATGATGGCTCACACTAGTAACAAATGGGCAAGTCTCTCATTCCCACACTGTTCAGCTCTCTAATTACAAATAACCCATCACTCTGGTTAACACAAACCTCTAAAATCTGGCTAATCACCCGGCCATCGATATTTTTAAAAAATATTTCTTCTCCCCCTGTGTAAACCGCAGAAAAATTACATGCTGATGTTTTACAGCTTACTGAACAAAGACAGTGACAGAAGGTTTTGATTGCTTTGGGTGACCTGGGATTTAAATTCTATTACAGTCAGGCTCGAAAAGATGTGACAGAGATATTTAAGTTGACATCAAGAGACACTTACGATGAGCTCCGAATCACGTCCCATGGAAATGACTGTTCTGTTCACTGTCCTCAATAGCTTTTCCATGATTATCTGGACATGTCGTTGTGTTGGCCCCTAAGGAAAAAAAAAATAAATTAGTGGTAACTAGATACAACAGACACCAATACAATTGAACCACTTTAAATCCGCCTGTCTGGTGGAAGTTAAACAAAACATCACTCACTGCCGTTGATCAAAAGCAGAAAATTAGTCTCTCATTTTAACAAACACCATGCAAAATCTATTTTATTAATACATGCTGCTGATAAATTAACATGTACTGTTACAATTATTTAAACGAAAAGCAAGTCCCTGGAAATATTTGAATGAAAAGCAAAGCCTATGACATTTAGTTACCCAATAATTTTATTTTCCTAAGTCATTTTTCCAACACCAAAAGCCCATTGGTGTCGGGGGGCTATTCTGCAACAGCTCAATTAAAAGAAACAGAAAAGCAAAGCAAGACTTTGGTCAAGGAATTTTGATTTCAGCCAATTGTTTCAAATTAATAGTTCTATATTAGAAGTAATCTGCCACTATCTTTGAAAGACTTGAAAATTAAATACTTAGTGCAACCAGCTTTTAACAACAAGTTCAGAAACCTTATGCAAAATGATGGCTACAAAACTGAAGCCAACAACACATGGCAAGGAGAAAGCAACAGATGAGCTTTGCTCCCACCCTTTACTTTATAAACAGGCTCCTTCACAGTTTTCGTTGGTCTGAAGGAGACATCAAAAGGGGTCTGTGAGATGGAAAGGGAAACAATTCCACAGCCAACATTTGCAAGTGATTTCCTAGGCAATATTAATCTACACAAAGCAGCTTCTTGAGGTTGCTTCTCGACCATCGAACAGCCTGATGAGCCAGTTTCTCGCTTGCCCTTGGATCCGTGTAACAACCCCCACCTCATCACTGGATTATGCTGAATTACCAAAGGCAGGCTTGACTACATGAAAAATGCATTTGCGTATTTGAAGAGCGAGCCAGCACCAGCACGGACCTGCACAGCTACTGCTCCAGCACAGACTCCTCTCCCTGCGGCCGCCAGGTCTGCCTCTGGGAGAAAGCCGACGTCTGCAGGGAAGAATCCATCTGTCTCAGGGCCCTGCTCCTCTCTACCCTTCAGCTCTCCCTGCTTTCCCTCCTACCGGGTTTTTCTAAGACTTTCCTCCTCTCTGCATTCCCAGCACTTGGGCTGCTCCTGCCCACTTTCCATTTTACTTTACGTTGCTTCTCACTCGTAGCGCTTCCTTCCTTTCCCTGCCCTCTTCCCAATCCCCCTGCCCCAATGGCAAATGGGTACCTATTTTCTGCAGCCCCCTCGCTGCAGGCCACGAGCCGGGGCAGCTCTCGGCTCGGCTCCTACCACTCCCGGACAGGGAGAGCCCAGGAGACGCTGGAGCTGCGAGGGAGCTGCTACCGGGTGGAGAAATGCAGCCAACCAAGTGCGAAAGGAAGCAGCTGAGCTGTCAAAAGCAAATTGCGTTTTTTATAATAACCCACTCTCCGAAGCAGTCACACAGAAGTACTTTACAAAAGAAACAAAATCAGAACGAGCCCAGAAAACATAATCAAGATGCTCGACAGGATGTGTGTAGCTGGCCCCTGAGGCCTTTCCAATAAGTCAGAGTACGATTCTGCATCGGACTGAAGGTTCAGACAGCAGCCGCATCAGCCCAAACTTCACTTCTCATCACATCACTGCAGCTCTCCAGCAAAGCACCAATATTTGCGTATTTGTGTGAAGTCAAGAGAAGACAAAAACGGGGCTGTTGGGCAAGCTACACATCTGCACCCCAGCCCAGGGCCCTGTGCAGGTTCTCGCGTGCAGCCACCTCCTCCATTTACATTCTGCACGGGTGAGACAGCTACGCTTGTTAGAATATTCATGCAGAAGCCACCACTTTTCAATTCAGATTCTCTCTTACTGAGGCAGAAAATTCTACTCCCTAACTTTAAATGGCACTTAAAAAGGCTAAACAAGTTTGCTGTGTCGATAGAAGTATACATTCATATATATATATATATGTATACACACACACATTCCCCTTCAGGCTGGCCTTGCAGACCAGTATCAATACAACTCAAATGTGCATTTCCCAAAATACTCATGAAAAAAAACCAAACACAAAAATCCTCCAAACATTTTCCTCCTGGCAGAGGCTAGACACCACGTATGACAGCGGCTGAACCAGTAAGAGTATCTATTTACTCACAATCCAACCAGTGTCTGGAAAAGTGTTACCGGGTAACAGTGCTGTATTGGACGGGCCTCAGGAACAGTGAGAAACATCCCGAGATGTCACACAACGCATCCTCACCAGTGGATGCGCAAAAAGAAGACTTAGAAGAGACTGGTTAGGGGGGAAAAAAAGAGAGAAAGGGAAAAAAAAGAGAGAAAGGGAAAAAAAAGAGAGAAAGGGAAAAAAAAGAGAGAAAGGGAAAAAAAGGAGAGAGAAAGGGAAAAAAAAAAAGAGAGAAAGGGAAAAAAGAAAGAGAGAAAGGGAAAAAAAGAGAGAGAAAGGGAAAAAAAGAGAGAGAAAGGGAAAAAAAGAGAGAGAAAGGGAAAAAAGAGAGAAAGGGAAAAAAAAAGAGAAAGGGAAAAAAAGAGAAAGGGAAAAAAGAGAAAGGGAAAAAAGAGAGAAAGAAAGGGAAAAAAAGAGAGAAAAGGAAAAAAAAGAGAGCGAAAGAGAGGGGGAAAAAAAGAGAGAAAGAGAG
>Ga0181612_106114_pt1 | contig 15350 bp, 9 predicted proteins | sample HoacroProtozoa21_FD_119630 | JGI IMG/M metagenome (GOLD analysis project Ga0181612, IMG submission 119630) | Hoatzin crop microbial communities from Cojedes, Venezuel. Combined Assembly of Gp0051906, Gp0051904, Gp0051908 | reverse complement strand
GTCCACTGATGTAGTTGCTCCATCATAGAAGGCCACTAGGTTGGTCAGGCAGGACTTGCCCTTGCTAAAGCCATGCTGGCTGTTTCGAATCACCTCCCTCGCTTCCATGTGCCTTAGCATAGCTCCTAGGAGGATCTGTTCCATGATCTTCACAGGCACAGAGGCTGACAGGTCTGTAGTTCCTGGGGTCCTCCTTTCTACCGTTTTTGAAAAAGGGGACAAGGTTTCCCTTCTTCTAGTCACCAGGGACTTCACTTGACTGCCTTGACTTTTCACATATCATGGAGAGTGGCTTGGCAACTATATCAGCCAATTCCCTCAGGACTCTGGGTCTCATCTCACCATGATAGACTTATGTATGTTCAGGTGGTCACAAATCTAATCTTCTCTTACAGTGGGAGGATCTTTGCTTCCCCAATCCCCATCTTGCAATCCATCCACTCGAGAGGTGTGGGAAGAGAGGTTGCCAGTGAAGACTGATAAGAATCCAGGAAAAGATCCAGGTGTTCTTTTTCAACAGTATACTAGGTACATATGCATTGTTTCCAGTTAAATCATCATCTCAGTGACTTGCCTTATAGTAGCATTACTAAAAAAAGTGTTAATGAAAATTTTTACTGGCATATAATGGAATAGATAATGAAGAATACATACAGATTTCAACAATTAGAAGATAGAGGTGAAATCATTTCTCCTAATGAATGGCAGAATCTGCCCCTGCAGCTTTTGTTACAGTTCTGAGAGATGGTGATAATGGTGAGATTTAGCTAACTGGAAAACGCAGAAAAGAATCCCATAATAAGCTCACCTTCATTAAATACCTGTATAAGAAGTAAACAAATTTTCCTCTTTAAGAACTACTTTAAATTGGATACACTACAGATCTCACAGCATCTGGAATTCTTCATTAATAAATGAAGCACTCAGCATGTTCATAAAACATGCTCTTTTGATTAATTCAGATGCACTTAATGCATCTCAGTACTTTGCTTTTATTTGAAGGAACAGAATAGCATAAACTTGCTGCTATATTATGTGCATGTTACACAGTCCTGAAGAGATGAAACAAATATACAGAGCTGCAGAACAAGCTACCCAACACACCACATCCTGGCAACTTTTACAAATAATATGAGCAAGACTAGATTCGCTTTGCTACCTACATTTTACTACTTCAGCAGGAAAAGGAAGGTCTAATTTTATGTCAAGGACATGATTGTGAGGATTTATTTTGTTTTTAACTGCTGTTCAAAATATGAATGAACCAGTAGGAGAAATACAGTGCTGAACGATCAGATCTGGAAGTTCCATGAAGTATTTCCATGATTAAAATTGCTCCTAACAATGGATGGGGAACTGATACAGAAACCCTTCACAGTCTTTGAATATCACACAGTCTGGAGAGACACAGCTCTATTTGCTAGCTGGTTTGTTGCAAGACAGATCCTAGCATCTTAAAGCAAATGTCTTTGGTATTTTGTCCACACAAGATTACATACAGCTCTTGACTGGGTGCTTGTAAAGGCCCCTGAGAAAGTGGTTTATGTTAGTCAAAGCTCTCAAGCACTAGTGGCTATTAGAGGATGGTGAGTATTGTAGTGAGCAGTTATTAATTTCCTTGTGATCCAGTAACAAGTTTTTCACAGCAGCTGGCTTATTTTAGTGAATTCTTGTGTAAGAAAGTGTGTCATTTGTAGGCAGAAACTCTATAAAGTGTCGTAGCATTTGAAGACTGGAGCGGGCTGACATCGTCCAGTCCTGACAACAGGCAGGGAGAATTCCAACACCATATGCTTTCATCTGCAAAACACCTACTTCTGTGTATAAGTGCCCCATAAAATTAAAATTATCTTCCTGTCGAATTCAAAGTCATTTGCAAATCTGCTTCTGTTAAACAAGCTAAGAAATAAGATGAATGGTGTAACGAAATTAACTCTGCACCAAACAAGTTTTATCTTCTGAGTCTTTCAGCAGGTTCTGAATTTCCACAACTTCTTTGCAAATATATATTCACAGGACTCTAGTGAAAACTGTTAACCACTTTTCCTGTAGCAAACACAAGTTCTCTCTTGCTATAGTATCATCACTCTTTTTGTGACTTCTGGAGATCAAAGACAAGCATCATTTTAAAAAGCAATACAATGCTTAGCTTCATTCTTTTTTCACTGTTTCTTTAATTACTTCACATCAACTAGTTTGAAGATTTGAAGTGTATCCTAATAAACTCACAATACCTTGGAAAAGTGATGCTTTCTAGTTGTATCAGGTTGTGTTATTAGCATCATTCTTGTTCTAATTACCAAAAGTACATGCTGCAAGCAGGCTGCGACCCTCCACAGTGCCTAGAGGCGATACTACAGGAGAGGCACAACTCGCTTGTACAGTGTATTCACGTGATCTTCTGTCACTCCTCTGGTAACAGGGAATCAGTAGTAAGTCAATTATAAGTGTTAAAGCTATTGTCAGGCTAACAAGTAAATACTGACATCGTGGCAAATTGAGAACCTCATTTTGGTATCAAAGCAAGAAGGATGGTTTAATGGAGGTATAAGAGAGGGCTGAAAGCTACCGTGGAGATAACCAAGGATGAAGCCATCCTGGGAGTGCAGACTACAGTGATGTTAATTCTCACTGTTGTGAGAATCCAAAAAGTGAAGCACACCAAGAACCCACTGTGTTTCTTGAGCGGAGGAATTAACAGTGCAAATGCAGACTTCTGAAATGTGACATTTATGTATATATATATATATGTATGTATGTATGTATGTATGTATGTATGTATGTTTCTTGCTGTATTTTTCATTGCAGGGAGGGTAGAACATCTATTACATAGTTGTGGGTTTTTTTAAACTGAGTTTGCATGAAAAGCTTGCAGTATCTGAAAAAGCGGTGAAAAGTTTTCATTCAGGCTGTATTATCCAGGACAGTTTGTGGCTTTCCAAAATGGTCTAAACGGGACAATACAAACCCAGGGATCGTTGTTCCTTTTCTCTGACTGACACAAAAGAGTTGCAATGGGAAGGAAATTGTTCTGTGACTCACACACCATCAAACAACTGTTTGTGGCGCATAATGGGTTCCATATACCACCAGGAAAAAGAGAATGGCAATATTTAAAACAAACAATTTTCACGGCATTATCAGCCCATCAGGAAGTGGTACATCTCCAGAAAGTCTTCATTTTTATTTTGAAATCAGAATTCGTCTCTGTCAAACCCTGGTCAGGTTCATCTTTCTTTTCCATTGCAGCAGACTCAGATGCCTGCAATGCGTTATACAACTGCTTCCCTTAAGCCCAACAACTGAGCTTTGTTATCAGAGCTCTGTTCAGAAACACTGCTTCAGCCTAAAATTGAATGAAAATCTATTTTCACCTTTTATATTGAGTTCATTTGCTTCTCCACTAGGGTAAGAAGACTATTAGAGGAACAGAGTGCTTAAAAGTACTATTGATTTTTAGAAATTAAAGCCAGTTTCATAACTCTGGGCTTCAATGAGTCATAAAACCCCATAAACAGTGAGTTCAGGTTGGGTTTTTGTTACTGGAAGACAGAGATAGGTTCCTGTGAATTGACAGGTGCAAATGTATTCAGTGTGAAAACTTCTGAATGAATTTTTGAAGTGGGACTCTTAGCAGAAAGAGGTTGATTTTAACTAACCCACAACCAGCTGAATACAGAGACCAATTTGTGGTGAAATGAGGTCATCACATTAGGGAAGTCTGAGATTCAAACCCGAAGATGTTCATGCTGGATGCTTCTCTGAACCTCTGGAGTCTTCAAAGCTGTGCTTTAAAAAACGTATTTCATGAAAACAGGGACTTTGCTTTTCCTGTGACACTTCCACATCATAGTAATGCAAAAAATTCTCAGAGCACAACCTCCAGGTCAGAACTTTATCATACTGTTTGTTTCAGGATATGCAAAGATGGCTGAGGTAGAAACATGATTTAAAAATTAAAGAAAAACTGATTTAGAGAAATCAAACCATATATTTCTTAAGATCAAATACTTTAAATTTGCTGATGCTGTTTCTATCACAAGATGACTCCACGCCTTCCTTTAGCAGATGTTCCATTGCATACGTCTATCTAGAAAAAACATTTGTTTTCTCACATGAAACACGTAACAGCCCCTGCTTGAACTCAGAGACATTCACATATGGAATATGTCTGGTTTTATAGTATATCAGTAAGCAAAATACTATAATTACTACCACCAAAATAATGTTGTTACTCAGACATAGGCAACCAATTCTCAGTGTCCCACCCTGCATGAAGAAATCATCAGGCATTCTGAAGACAATGAAATGCAAAGCTGCCCAGAAATGAGTGAGAAAGAATCCCACAAATATTTCCTCCTAGAATTCCTTATAGATGGTTACCTCTCACCACCAACAGGCAGTAGTTCCCAGACTGTGTGGGAATACTCGTAGGATCTATAGTTATATCTGGAGGACTTCCTATCTGGCCAGGAGTTAATGGATGTCTGTCTCCTGCCCAACCCTAATGTCTAACTCTTCTCCCTTTCCAGTTAGAGACTGTCTATAAGATCTTAAAAATTAGGTGAGTTTTTCCTTTCCCTCTTTATAATCTTTGCTCTTGTCATCATTATTGTCATCACAAGATCCAGATGGCAAAGGATTCTCTTCTCAGCATATAAACCCTCACCAGCATTTCATACAAGTGGGTGCTTTGCATGGTTTGGGCTGCTGCTGGTAGCCTGTTGGGACATCCTAGCAGGTAGCAGTATCATAGGACAATTAAGGTGTGGAGGGATCTCAAGAGGTCTCTAGTCCACCCCCTACTCAAAGCAGGTTCAGTTATGGGGTTCCTCAGGGCTTTATCCGGTTGAGTCTTGAAAACCTCCCAGGACAGAGACCGCACAATCTTTCTGAGCAACCTGCTCTACTCCTTAGATGTTCTCATGGTGAAGAAACTTTTCCTGTTACTTATATTTATTTATTTTTAATTTTTACTTTATTTTGTTATTTTTATTATTCCTTTTATTGATTTCTTTTGTTCTTAGTCTGGCCCTCTCATTTCAGCTTATGCCTGCTGTCTCATATCTTTTTGCCACACAGCACTGTGAGGAACCTGTCTACATCTTCTACTATTCTGCACCATTCTTCCACATTCAGACTTCTGGACCTTCTGCCATTTGTCCATAAAGCTCTGCTTAGGGGTTCTCTCATCTCTCATCACATCTTTCTAAAGGCTGTTTGCCTTTTACTGTTGATCAAAAGAGGAGACTTTGTTCCTTCCCCTTGCTGCGCATACCAGTAAGTTATGTAAGTAATTCTTCATGGATTTAGGAAACTGCCTTCTTCCCACCTGGGAATAGTAAATTTATAAGAGTTTCCTTTCCAATGTCGAGCTAAAAATTTTAGTTCTGAGTACAGAGCAACTTTGAAGAAATGCTGAGAACTCCCAGGCCCCATAAGGTGAGGCAGGGCTTGTTCCTGCACCAGGTAGCAGAGTGGTATGCATACGCCTCACTTCACATTGCAGATGCAGGAGAGCAGCTGCTGAGTTTAAGTATGAATATGCGAGCAGTCTTCAGGTTTCATGTAAAGAGGATGTTACTGAAGTTCTATCATTTGCAAATTTTGCATGGTAATAGCATTGTTCTACCATTTAGTTTAGCATTCAGACATCCATCTGAAGCTAACACTGTTTATCTTTCAGATGGGCTGAAAGCACGGGCAGACTTTAATGACAGCTCGTTTGAGAAGTGGCAAGCTGCTTCCCTCATTTCTATGATGCTTCTTAGCCTCAGTTTTGTGCTCCAGACCCAGGCTTCAAAAGCACACCATTAAAAAACTTAAAAGCAAGCAATTACAATTTAATACTTCAATAATCTGTATAACAAATGGATCTAAGACAATCTATAAAATGGCACTGAAGGGACAGCAGGTCCAGGGTACACACACTGGTTTCAAAAGCTCACTTTCAGACCATATGAGTGATTTGCACACTTGTGTAAATCACTGCTTTCTCAGCAAGTACATTCCTGTAAACCGGTATTAATGTCAAATTTATACTCATAAAAGCATGCAGGCTGAAAGAACAAGTGACAGGCATTGATTTAACTCCTTGTCATGCATATATTTGCATAGTATTTACAGATTAATAAATGAGACATACCTTGTGTAAATCAATAGCTACCCTCCTTCTATAGTGTAAACTTTGTTATTCATCATCTTACACTATGTTGAATGAAACATTAAAGATACAAGTAAAATGACTATGGATTGCTTTGGAGGACGTAAGGAAGGTCGTTGTCTTAGAAAGATGGAATAAGGATGTACAGCATTTCACAAATTTCACTCTCTGTCCTTTTCTCCATTATTTCATATTCTCTTACCTGTTTCCAATTCTGTCACGCACAGATGAAAGCATCTCAAAGGGTCATTGTGAGGTGTTTCTAAATTTCTGAGAAAAGGAGAATTATTTCACAGGCATGGATGCCTTCTAGTTTACAGCGTCATTAGGCCATTTCCTAACCTTGTAGATTCATATGAAGTGATTATTTACATTTCAAGGAAAGAAGGCTACATGATAAACAAAGCACAGCATTTGCTTCCCATCTCCCCAGAGTGCTGCATCACTACACATTGATATCATGATTCATTTGTGATTACTGTTATAGATTAAGATAACATAATTTTGCCTCATTTCACTCACTTTACTCAAACAAGCCTCTCTGTGGAAGAGAGCAATATCATCATGCCATGACATACAGTATGCTGCCACCAATCTACAGACACTCCATTGAAACTGCTGTGCCCAGAACCCCAAATTCCGTGTGTATCATGATTGAACTGTTCTGATTTTCAAATCTTCAGTAAAACTAGTAGAAGCCAACCCACAGTATCTGGGCGAGTTCCTTTAACATGGTATTGATCAAAGCTGTATTATTTCCAAGCAGAGAAGTGTTACCACATTGAACCTGGAATTAATTTTGCTTTTTCACAACTGAACAAAACCAAAGCTGACAAATCCTTGGGGCTGAATTTCAGTAAAGACAACCAGGAGAAGTCATAGAGCCTTTTGGAACTTGCCTTTCACCTGAAAATGTCAGCTGGGGAACAGGAGGATACTGAAAGGGTACGCTGTTCTGCTCCTAGAGAGAATGCAGTGGAAACTGTGAGCCTTCATTGCCAAAGTCAAGCACAGAAAGCCAAAGCTATGAATTTATGAAGATAAAAAGCGACCAGAAAAACCCTCAGCACACCCTCCCTGATCCTATAAACCCTGGCACATTGCACCACAAGATCTAATCTTTTATAGTTGACAGCACTATTGGTGCTTCATAATATGAAAGAAAATAAATCCTCAAGAAAAAAATAAAGCTCACATAAAAGCGTGGTTTAACTTTTGTTTTACTTCTCAAACACCTTTTGCTCACCCTGACTGATCTCAGCCTGATCAAATGGAAAACAAATCTCCACAGAAATAACATCCTATGGAGGGGTGGAGAGGGTGCTCAGAACTTATAAGTGTTGTTTTTGTGCTTCTCTCTTCCCTCCTTCTCAATATCCCAAAAAACAGAGTGTAGAAAGGAGGTTGAAACCCTTAAAGATAGGAAGGGCAAAACTTCCAAGTTTCTTAGCGAAACGGAGAAGTAAAGAGAAGGTTAAAGAATACTAGTGATAATGACAGCAGGAAAATTCAAAGGACCTTTCTAAAAGGACTTCATTATAGAATTGCAAGCATGCCCAGTCTTAGTATTTTGCCATCAAAGGACATGCTGGGGACGTGAGAGGGGGAATAAACACAATAAGAGAGTTCAGAGGTCTTCTGCAGTTGTTTATCCAGGAGAGGAACAAGGATGAAAAAATAAATCGGCAATAGATGGGCCGTCTGGCAGCAATAAGCATCTGTAGCTGCACTAATTTAGGAGGATGAGCAAGAGATGGGTAAACGGGATGGCAAGACTTCACCCATTGGATTTTACTGCATTTTTCATGCAGTGTGAATGAAAATGGCAAAAACAAATGGAAAATCTCTCCTCTGGGGCAAATACGAGACTGCATTGACAGAAACCTAATACAGGAACTTGAGAACATTGCTAGAAAACAAGGGGCTAAGAGGACAATAGTGCAGCATTGCAGGTGCTAAACTAAAATCAAAGTCAGAACCTAGGCACCTGAAGGAATAAAAAACATGAACTCATTACAGCCTACTCACATGCACACTCACCCTTTCAGGAACCCACCATTACTCAAATAAACCACAACTGCAACAGAGAAACAAATAGTTAGGTACACAGCCTGACTGATCCTATTCCAGGTGAGGCATCATAAGGCTCTCAGAGGAAAAAAAAGAACAAAATATTTCTTTTTATCCCATCCTTCTAATGGCTATTTTTGTTATTGTTCTTCAGCACAACAACAAAAACACTGGAAAACTGTACTGAACAGCAAACTAAAACATGCCTATGGCAAGAGACAGCTTTTTAAACTTCCATCTCAGTAGTGTCTGTCTATATGAATAATGTCACCATGTCGCTGCCTTTCCTGCATTCTATTACAGTATATTCTTCCCTCACTTTTATTATGCTATTCTATTTCAATTTGATGAATTATCTATATTTCATTTTTTGAGAAATGTTCCCTCTAGGGATGGACATACTTAGTTTATGAAGTTTACAACGGAAAGAGGAAAACAAAAGGGGAAGAGAAAAAGAAGCTTCCACAGCTCCAATTTTTTTAAGCTACTCTTGGTAGTAGGACACAATTATCCACATTCTGCAAATGCCAGACAACTCCTAGCACAGTTAATGTAATTAGGGCAATTAAAATTAGTGGCACTAAGAAGTAATGCTCAGACAAGACCAGACAGAAGGAAAAAGGAATTTGTTAGCAGAGAGCAAGAATGGGAAGCTGAAAACTCAAGATGGGGGGCCAGGTAAATAGAGTCATTGGCAATGAGTTTGTTTTTCTACTCTTTTCTCCACTGTTGCACAAGTGATATGCTTACTCTTTCAACCAAAGATAACAGACTCAGTAACGTTCTCTCTGAAAGTGGCACAAAATATCAAAGTAACTCGCTGCACAGTAGCCATCAACAGGGAACTAAGAAGGTATGCTCTGGGTTACATAGTAAAGATTTCACTAGAGACCAACTTCAGGAGAAAATCTGTGACTCTCTGGGTGTTTTTTTCACTTTGTCCTCCTCTTCAACATGAGGAAAAAAGAAAAAATTATGCTATGACACTTTGTGGGCATAGTTACTGATAGATTTTTGTTACATAACTGCATTCCCGCAGACTTTAAGAAACACTCTTGGTAAGACCTTTTCTCCCCTCTGCAACGCTAAGGACTGAGGACTTGACAACAGGTCAAGCATGCATGGTTTAGCTTGTTTGCCGCTGTTGCAGCAGCCTGTAGTATCATGTGAATATGGAAAACCATTCCCACGGTGTCAGTCTTCCATAGAAATCCAGTGCTGAACATGTAAGCTTCTGTTCTATTGGGTTACTACAGAAGTGTTTTTATACTCAGAGACCTGTCTTGTCACTCTAGTAATCTTGGACAAGGAAACCCCATAGACAGTTTTCATTAAAAAAAAGTCATTTTGGGAAAAGAAAGTTCCACCAGCTGAGCTGAGTTTCAAATAAATCTGTAACTCTCAATATGTGTGTTCTGCTACTGTGAAAATCTTTATAGGAATAATCAGTCCTTAAGGAACAGTACGCCAACTTTGCCACGTAGGATGACTGCTATCTAACACCCCCTACTTACCCTTTCTTCACACTTGTTTGTTTTAATTCAGTTTACTACTAATGGTTTTTAATAATTGTTAATACCTAAAATTCAAGAGTGCCTATTTGTTTAGAATAAGAAAATTTCATCCTATGAATTCAGTTAGAATATAAAGCATTCTGCAAACAATTTTCAAAATTCAGCATATATCACAAAAACTCTATTTTCTCAGTGCCACACGTTTTTTTCCTTTTCAAAGATATGGCTCATTGCTATGTTTCATTACCTAAAGGGAATTGTCCACCTAGAAAGCCTGGTAGCTTGTCCTTGCTAAAAAAGTGTTCAAGGCTTAAACTGGAATGAGGTAGTATGAATTGTCCTGAACGCTGCAACAATAATTCTTGCTGAAGACCCAATATGATAAGTTGTAGACTCATAGTCTAGCTGTAATTTTGTCTCGTCATTTGTTTTAGGCCTGTGGACCTTTGTCTTCTAGGGAAATTGTATGAGTCTGAGTTCTCCATGGATTTGGGACATTCACAGGTGTGCTTCTGCAGTGACCATATGTTCTTGTTGCCCAGTTGCAACTTGGTTACAATAAGGCTGAGACCAACATCACTTCTCCAATGACTTGTCCCTAAAAAGCAGAGACCATGAGTGTTCATTGTTGCCTCATTGAGAAAAGTTGTTTGTGAGTGCCCAAGCTATGTATATTGCTTCTTTCCAATTGTAGATGCAGATCAGTTGTAGGACATTATGATGCAACCTAGAAAGGTCTAGAGTGTGGAAAAACTGTCTTCCTCTTCCAAGGCTTCCTCTCCAGGAGACATGTCCTCAGTTTTCATTGCCCAGCACACAACATTTCAACATGGGACAGCAGAAAGATGTTATGGTTTAGCCTCAGTTGGCAACAAAGAACCACGCAGTCGCTCTCTCACTCCTTCCCGCTCTCCATTGGGATGGGGAAGAGAATCAGAAGGAAAAGGCAAAACTCGTGGGATGTGGTAAAACTGTTTAACAGAACAGCAAAGACAGAAGAAAATAATCACAATAATACTGGTTAAAAGAATATATAGCATGCAGTGTTCTCACTGTCCGATCCTCAGCTTGCTATCGAGTAGCAAAATCCCGTTTCTTCAGCCGGCTCCCCACTTAAATACTGAGCATGACCTCACATGGTATAGAATATCCCATTTGATTGGCTGGCTTAGGTCAGCCCAACCAGCTTCTTGTGAAAATTAATCCTATCCCAGCTGAACCCAGGACGGATGCTCATCAGCAATTTTACTCTTGTCTTGCAGGGCTCCAAAAACCTAATCTCTCCCACGATCAGAAAAAAGAAGTTGATTTAGATAAGTGTCTCTTTGGTCAATGCTATTTATCAACACTCCTGACCTTGAAAATCCATTTGCATTTAAGAAGAGGACTTCACTGTTTAACTCAGGAATTGCTTCGATGTAATCCCATTCATTTCACACTCTGTCACTCAACCCCCCAAAAAACCTTTACACTGGAAAAATACATTGTGAACAGGCTGTTTCCTTACAGAAACCGTGATGTTTATCTCCACATTGAGTTTGTTGCCTACAAATTTCTACCTCCTTTCGTTCAAAGTCACATTTTGAACTCCTGAACTTCTGAACTCTACATCTGCTATACACAGGAGCCCTTTTGCCCATGCAAGAGCTCTGCTCAGAAGTCACGATGGAATTCAATAAACTAGGCCATAATCCCCACCATGTACAACGTTTTTACTGCAAAAAGGAGATCAGTCACCTTCATTAAATTCAAGAGGAGTCCTTACTGTATTCATTACTTTTAATAAGATGGCTCATAGTTTGAGAGCAAAGAGCTATTTGATAGTGACCATTGGCACCTTCCAGCCAAAAACAGTATGAAATACCATCCTTATAGGAAAGCCACTGGAGGATGTCCCGCTGTTCTTTGCACCGTATTTCTCAGTCCTTGGTTAAAAGTGGTTTCTATTAAACAACTATTTTTGCTGTTACCTTGAACAGTAGCTTCAGACAGAATTCTCCAATATATTGAAAAAACAACTGATCACTACGTGTATAAGCAAAGATTTAGCCATTAACCAAATTAAAGAAGCACTTTATTGGCAAGGCTCACATCAGTTTCATGAACATGTAATAATCACTAGTTTCTTTGCATGACGGGGGAGGAGGTTATACATTTTGGAAGAGATTCATACATCAGCTTCAGAATCCATTATCACAATTCCATGAGTTTTCACACACATTCTCTTGGGATGACAAATTAATAGGCCATTGAATGTGCTTACTCTTTGCTGCATTAAAAGCATTATCATATCCTTAGCTAAGAGTTTCATTACATATAATCTTGACTCTTTTGGTCTAAGTACCCTTATATTTCACACAGGGGAAAAATCTGGCTGAATATTTTGTTACAGAGCAGCAGTCAACTTTCGTTTTAACTCTGAGTGGAATGGGTCCATTCCAAGGCAGAAGGCTACTCACTCGAGTACTGACAGTCTTTACATTTCCACCGTTCCCCTCAACAGGAGATATATATTGTCTTGCAATTATTGGGAAAAAATCCTAAAACATCGTTCTACACAGAGTCATTCTTCTAATTGCACCTAGCCAAGGGCAGAAACAGTGGTAGTGGAATAGCCTAGAGATAGGGCTTTGCAATTGGCTAGGTTAAGTTTGGTACTCAAATTAATTGCCAGCTGTAGGCTTACTTAAGGAAACCCTCTATTCTCTGAGGCCGCCTTTGCTCACTTAGAATTAGTAGGGGGATTCAGGCTGGAGCTTTATAGACTGAAACTAAAGGAGGATGCTGCAGCCCCTTCTTGGTGGGGGCTTCACGTCTTTGAAATTCATACTTTCATCTTTGCTTGAAACAGCCTAGCTCTGATGACTGTAGATTACATTACACAACCCTATTTTTTCCAGAACTTTGTACACAGTAGGATAGAGGAGATTAAAAATGTTCAAAGGAATGATTTTTCAGCAGGAGTGTCTTTCAGTGCCGTTCTTAGAAGTTTTACATTATGTCAAAAGTTCTGGGTGCATATGCAGAAAATGTCTTTTTAGTGTTCCAGAAATCTAAACAAATACGTAAATTCAAACAGTATAATGAACTGCAGCTTTCAAAGTCAATGTACGTTTTTAAAGTTACATTTATATTTCAAGTAATGACCATCTCACTAAAGTCTGCGTAATAGCGAGGTAATGACAATTTCACAATACCACGTTGAAACAGCATAAACTGAAAAATCCAGAAGTTGCATTTACAGGTTCCTAGAAGACATTCTTTTTAAAGTGTTTTGATCTTAGCAATAAATTTCATCCATGGCAAAAAAGAAAATGGAAAAATAAATAGCTTTCTACACAGGGCAATTTTCTGTAGTCTGGTTTCTCAACAGTTCCTGGGTCAAAAGAAATTAGAATCACTAAGGTTTATGAATTTCTTGAGAGACTTTAACATGTAGTTCCAATTATTAAAGGTTCTAGGCCAAAGTAATGTAGATTATTTTAGTCTTTTAAAGGTCCCTGAATAACATTCAAGTATCTGGTACAGTCTTGCAGAAGCTAAGGTACGACTGTCTTCTGTAACCAAATCTGTCCCCTCTCGACCTGATGTTCAGTAGCTACATCTGTTCTCTTTTGACTCATGATAAGGTATTAAACTTCCAGATCTCAGTGTGGCCTGTGCTGGCTGAAATGATCACAGTTTTGTAGAAAAGTAGTTTTTCTAGAGAAACAACGCCGCAGACTTAAAACACACAGAGCATATAAACCAAAGTTAATTGGGCACATAATAATTCTTGAGCCATAAGGTTAAGTATTGAAAAACAAGGAGATAAACAAATCACATACACCAGACTACAGTGTGTGCCACGTTGTAATTGATGTAATATACTGCTTAGCTTTCCTTCAGAGAGAAAGAATTGTTAGAGAGTGAAGCAAATAATGCAATACATTAACTGAAACAATAGTCATTGTATTAATTTGATAAAGTGCTGTACCACAGTCCCTCTAATCTTGTAAGAATATATCACAGAACTATTTCACAGTTAGAAACCACTGGTTCTTTCTGCATATAACATGTTTCCAGAACCAGTTATACTGAATGAAGGACCAAGCTCTACTGCTAGTACCTCAGGGTCTCACCGTTCTGGAGGTTTTTTATCTGTCAATAATTGTTTCCTTGCAATTTTTAGGTCTTTATACACTATTCAAATAGTTAAACAAGTCCAATCTATTTTATTAGTTTTACTTATTTTTCCAAGGCATTTCCAGTTTCCCTTTCTTCTACTGTAACTATTCTTTTGATTTAAACTGAAAGCTGTTCTTCAAACCCACAAAACTTTTACTGCTTCTTAGTATTACATTTTTAGACTTCCCATTCATTTTATTTAGGATGCACTGTAGGTATACATTTTCTAAATGTCGAAAGATCTAAAGTACGCTTTCAGGGATTAAGGTCACTGGGTCACAGATATCTCATTTCCCCCACTTGTCATCTAAGATTGAATTCTCTTGTTCAGTTTGAAACAGAAGACAGCTCTTTATACTATTAAAGGGTTTTCTTGTCAATTAAAAAAAACATAGTAACACTTATAGACTCAACTACAACAATAGCGAGCGTTCCTTCAGCACAATCAAACCCAGGAATTTTACAGTAAGGGGAGACAAAACAATAGTTTCAGTCATTCTAAGATTAAAATAATTATTTCATGCCACATACAAGTGATACTTACGAAACACTCGCTAATCTTAAAAATTCAAGCAAAGTTGAGAGTGCTTTCAATACCTTTAAGACAGGTCATTTAAGGCTGTAAACTGAGTGTTTTATAGTTTAGTACAAAATGGCTGCTGGTAGCTGCCACCTTATCTTGTCTGGACAATTTATTTATGCAGCTTGACACAAGGTGACATGAGTACTATATTCTAGAAATGCAAGTATGTGCATGCTACAAAATAAATGTGAGAAAAGGGAAAATACGAACAGCCCTTAGCTCACAGACATGAGCAGGCACTCCATATAAGATGGCAGAGGAGATGCTGTCTTAGCTGCTGCAAAGTACAGAAAAGAATAAAAATCAGTAAGGGTGTCATCCAAAGTAGCTTTTGTATGCCTGAAATGCCATAAAACCCTGAAGTTTCCTGACTACAATCTTGCTCACCGATGCCCACTTCTTTTACTGCTTAGAAATCCTGACCTTGTGGCTGAGCTGGTTATTCAACTGAACCGAAGTCTGTCTCCTTTTGGGTGAATTTCTTCCAAAGTGAATATTCCAGAATCCAAGCCCAGATGTGACTTGATCTATTAAGCACGCAGTAAGTTTATGCCCCATTGTGCTGCAGAATGGTTATTAAAAATGTGGAAACAATGAAAGAAACAACCCCATGCAACGCTACAGGCTTGGGGAGGCATGGCTTGAAAGATGCCTGGCAGAAAAGGACCTTGGGTGTTGGTCGACAGCTGGCTGACCATGGGCCAGCAGTGTGCCCAGGTGGTCAAGAAGGCCAATGGCATCCTGGCTTGTATCAGGAATAGTGTGGCCAGTGGGAGTAGGGAGGTGATCGTGCCCCTGTACTCAGCACTGGTGAGGCTGCACCTTGAGCACTGTGTTCTGTTTTGGGCCCCTC
>Ga0181612_142396_pt1 | contig 15353 bp, 4 predicted proteins | sample HoacroProtozoa21_FD_119630 | JGI IMG/M metagenome (GOLD analysis project Ga0181612, IMG submission 119630) | Hoatzin crop microbial communities from Cojedes, Venezuel. Combined Assembly of Gp0051906, Gp0051904, Gp0051908 | reverse complement strand
CAGATTACCCCGAAACATTGGAAAACCCCAAAACCCCGCCCCTTCTTCTTTCTGGTCCACAAAGCTTAAAAGAAAAGGGGGAGGAGAAAAAGGCATTTTTTTTTTTTTTTTTCCTGGATGAAGGCAAGCTGCCATAAGAATCTCTGTGGATCAATAAAGCACAATTTATGTAAATCACAACAGCTGTCTCCCTTAAATTAAACAAATGGATCCGGTCCAGCACTCAGTACTTTAGTGGCCCTTTCCATTTTGGGCATACAGAAAGTTTCTCTGAGCAACTGCAAACTATACTGGTGCGTCACCTTGGGACTCTGGCAAGTTAAGAAGTGAAATTGCCTGTTTTTTTCTCATTATCTGTGGCTTATGTTGGAAAGTAGCTTCTGCAGTATCATCTGGATTAGTTAATTCATATTTTCCTGTGCTGTTTTTCCATATTATCCTTAAAACCAGGACTCCAAAGTACAGCAAAAGATAATGCAATATATACATGTCATTTCATTTCCATTATTGTTAGGGACAGTACTAGACAGTCACAATGTATTTGCAGTGCTTATTCATATGTTCAATTTGAAATTTCATATTTGATTTTAAGATAATCATATTTTCATGGAAGTGCTCACAACTTCAGTTCCATCTTTGCTCAGTAAAATAATTTACTATACAGTTATTGGAATGGGAATTATTGGGATAGCACTGGAAACCTGCCAGCTAACAAACAGTGAAGCTTTGAGATATTCAGTCACTTTACATAATATGCTAAGGTAAATTTATGTAGACTTTTCTTGCAAATTGTAGTAGTTTACCAATTATTTTCTCCCCAACCAAGGAAGTTTGAGAAAAAAAATCTAAAATTTTTATCAAATGCTGAAAAAGACTTTAATGTTAGAAGAAATTTAAAGCCTTACTTTACCTTATCTTTTCTTAGAGAAATAAGTGGAATACAAAGAAGAATTTTTGTGATATGACTGGAGAAAACTTGAAAACGTGAAGTCTGATACTTAAATGCCAGATGCCTAATGCTCTCCAGTCCTACTGAAATGCATGAGAAGTAAGACTATTCATCTTCCTGAGGAGGGATGACCTTCTAAGGTGATGTTGGTGAGAGAGGGAGAAATCGGGTTGTTTGCTTTGTTTTTATTCTTAGCACATCATGCTGCAATGTTTTGTTTCCCCAAAGTGAAAAGGAGTAGGTTAGACCACTACCAACATCAAGGCTCAGTAAAAACTTGAAGGCACAGTGTGGTAGCTATTCTTCATTATGATTTGATAAAGAATTTTTAGTATACGTTTAACAAGTAATTGCTAAATATGAACTAAAGAATAAAGCAAAGTTCTTTTTTCCTGTGGATGTTGAGCTACCGATGCAGCTGATATACTATTTTAAATTTACCTTCTCTTTTATGAATATGAATACCATGTAGCATAAAAGTGATTGTAGTTTTTTCCGCTAGTTGAATAGAGCTGATGTGTATTTTATTTTTAATTCACCAATTTTAGCGAAGGTCTTTGTTTTCTGCAGTCAGGCATTGCAAAACAGTGTGGCTTAGTGAATACAGGAGTGGACTGGTAAGTTTGGTTTGGTCACGAGACTGTGCCACTGTCCTGGAAAATCATGTTCTTTCAGACACAATTTATCTGCTTCTCCATTGTGGAGTGTTCTGCCCTCTCTTGTTGAAAGGTGTGGACTTAGACTAAGGTATGTAAATCATGACTTCCACAGAAAGATTTGTCAAACTCAATAATTTCCAAAGAAGACTAAGACAGGACATGCTAATAGCCTTCAAAGGCTGGCAAAACAGTATCAGCATTTATGGTTTTTCTGCTTAAGTATGACAGGCCTCTGTCACCTGAAATCTGAAAAATAAAATTAATATTTTGTGGAAACACAAATTAAGTCCAGCCCATTTTGTAGCACTAACCATTCCTGGAATCCTGAGCTCCATCTGCATCAAAGCAGCCTATGCTATCTGCAAAACTTCGAACTTAGAAGTAACAAACCAGTCTTCCTTTGACTGAGTCTAACAAGGGTTACTCCCTGCTACTGTGCTCACAGGGTCATGACAAAGACCTAGAATGAGGTAACCTTCTCCTTTCCAGGCTGAAGGTGACTGACTTGGCTATTCTGCAGTTGGTTCCCAACCTCTATCTCTTTCCTTTTCTTTTTTTTCACTGGTGACGTGTTTCTGTAACAGATTGCATCTAACGATGCTCTTTATAGTCAACCAGTACTTAGTTTATTATATCTTATACATGATATCATTCCTGGAGTCCCTTTGAACAGTTATGCACTCATTATTGTTAATTTATGGGTTTCAGACACTAAAGGGACTAAGGATATATGTAAGGCTGACCTTACAATCTTCTTGACCTGGCACTCCTCAACTCAACTTGAGAATCTCTGCCCTGTCTCCTTGTAACAGCTTGTTCTGAGCTCAGAAGGCTTGCTGAATTCGGGATCTGAGATAAACCTTTATCCTAGCCCGTTCTTTCTTTCCCTGTATGGGCAAGATCCCATAATTACAAATGCATTGGGAAGCAGGAATGAGTTTGCTTCTCCTTCCTGAGGCAGACCATTTCTAGGAAGCTCTCTGGGTGTTTTTCTGTAGATATCAATAAAGACGTAGATGAGGAGGGATGACTTGTGTCTAAGCCTGAGTAAGGGTGACCTTCAAGGTCAGTCTTAACTGTCACTGTAGACATATATTAAAATAACTAAGGAATATGTTACAGAGCATGAAAAGCTTAATATGTCTTGAAAACAACCTTCAGAAATACAAGAACATAGGACAAAAGGAAGATGGGAATCACGTAAGTCACAGAATCTAGGGCTCTGCTATTTCAGGAAACATCACAGAAGTCTTTTCAGTTTAAACTTAATCTTAAAATAAAGTGGGATTTTTCAAATAATTGCTTGGGATGTATTATTTTTTTGCTTTCAGAATGGAATCGTGTGAATAAGGAAGTAGAAATATGTGCAAATATTATTAAAACTAACAGTAAAATTGCATTTATGTTTAATAGAAAAATATGTAGCCAACAAAAAGAAAACCTTCATTATTCGTACACAATCTTAAATAGTTATTAAGATGCTGAACCTTTTAATAGAGAACTAGATTATTTTTAGAGCTAATGCAAAGTAACAAAACCCCTTTAACAAATTATCCTTAGGAGTTTGTTAGAGTTTTAATCGGTTTCTTGTACTTAAACTCATTTTCCCAGCATGATGTGCACTATCTGTGGGAGCTTTTCATAAGAAATTCACACTATGATTATGGCACCAGCTATTTCAAGTAAAAACATTGTGAAATGTTACTATTGTTTGGGCAGTTGGAACTGAAATGATTGAGTGAAGGATGATAGTTATGCTGCAGGCTAATTACATGGCTAATGTCTTTGCTTTACATATCAATAGATGCTTCTAGAGATGAGCAATAACTGAGACTCCATTATCAGTCCAATACAATGCACTTAAATTAGCCACCATTTATGAATACTGTTAAAATAAGAGCTGGATAGTGCTTAGCGATGTTGCGCTTGACATGTTTTTTGTTGTCAGTCTGTAGATACTGCATATGGCATAGTAGGGAGTTTTGACATAGCCAGAGAAGATGTTTTTACAACATTTTGCTGTTAACTACATATTGATTAAAATCACAGAATTTCTCAATAAAGTATGAGATCAAAAAAGGCCATCAGAACAATAGAAAAAAGGCTTTAGGGCTGAATGTTACCTTTGCAAAGGCAGAAGACTAACTAGCAAGGCGGTACATTAGTGAGAGGTTTCATAGCCAAATAATGAAGTTTACTGGAGCAATGCTAATGGGTGCTCTGTTTCAATTTTTGGTGTGAATGATCCCAAGTTGACCAAATATTCAGATTTAAAGACAAAATGAAAGTGATCGTCCAATATCTGAAAGTACTTGCCATAAGTTTGCTTAAGATACTTAAGGAGTTATTTTACTTGAGTGAAAGGCTTAACACAGATTTTATGTTAAGCAAGATATTGCCAGACTGATTTCAGTGCGTGTGGGGAAAAATGCACAGGAATGTCATACAGGCAGCACATGGATTAAAAAGAATTAGGTTTTGCTGACAATATGGCTCTTCTAAGTGGCAGCTTAACTGTTTAGCAGCAAAGATTAAAAAGGTGGGATTAATTATTAATTCCTATTAATCACAGAATTCTTATTAGGCTGTTGTTCCCGCCTCCCTCCTCTTGTCTGCATTTGTACAGCACAGTGCTTATCATGTGGGATACTTCACATCTTTTGACAGTAATGTTAAAGCCAATGGTGATATCCAGAACTGATTAATATCTGGTGACAGCAGGCTTTTTTCACCTACTTACACAACATCTAGTCTCTGATAATATAAAATTTATATACCAATCTATCAATCTTCAATAGAAATATAATTTTTGCTGTGCTGGATCGCGGTGTAAGCTAGAAAAAATACAAAGTATACAGTCAGACTTTAAAATACTTTCTAAAGCAATGGCTCAGGAGAATAATATCTAATTAAGTGTAATCAATTTATAGCAAATGCTGAAATTCATTAGACTTCAACTTCTTGTGTTTAAAGTAAACAAAAAGATGATGGAAGCATCTCAGAAGTTTTGAAGAATGAAGCCTGAGTGTTTCCCTTGCTACCAACGATACTGGGCAGAAAAAGGAGCATGTAAGAAAAAACAAAGTAATTCCTCCATGGAATTGCACAAAGCAAGGAGGAGCGTATAGGGTGAGGATATACAAATGGTAGGCAAGTATTGTGAACCTTTCCTTAAGGAAAGAAAATGAATGCTACGTGCAAGGGAAGAGCTGCTGTATGTGTAGTTTATACATTATCATTTAACTGAAATCTTCACTAAAGACTGCAAGAGCAGAAAGATGATTAAATTATGTTTTTAATATATATTGTGATTAATTCTTGCATTATGTTTTTACTTTTTATACTATAATAGGGATGCTTCAAGCAGCAAGGCTTCAGGGATGTTAAACACCTGTTAAACATTTGCAGTTATGATCATCTTGTTTCACTTATGAGAGTTGATATTAGTATCAATTGATTTTGTTCTTTTTCTTCACATCAGTTGTATTTAAGAGACTGATTTTGTTTTTAATCAGCTTTGTGACGTACTTATAGATAAATATGGCTAGTGCATGTAAGGTTACTTGCTGGCTAGGATGCCCCAGCAACTCCTCTTGAATACAAAATTGCAATTATATGTTGCATCCTTTATACCATGCCTAAGTCTCAGGTAGCAGGTAGATATGAATAACTTGTGGTATAAATGTCAATATAGCAGTAAATACCAAAATATAGCTTATTCATCTGCATTTTTGTAGGTATAAAACTGCACGAGTAAGCCTGAATTGAGTTCCTTTTTTTTTTTATGTTTTGTCTAAAAATCTATGTAAAGGCAAAGCTTTCTGGTTTTATTTTACTTGTTAAGAAAGGTAGAGCAAATTTTTGAACCTCCTATGACTGCATTCCTAGGAAAGACTGTCCACACATTTTTTTTCCAACAGCTCAAGTAGAAGGGAAATATGCCAGCATGCCACCAAGTTGGAAAAGATCTCAGCAACAGAATGAGAATGCTTTTCAAAGTTCCATATTCCAGAAAAAAACACAAACAAAACCCAAATTTGCCTCTCTGGCAGAAATGATTATATAGTAATTTACTTAATAAATACCATGAGTGATTTACCAAAAGAGCTAAATAGTGGACTAAAACAACCTTCTTTGAGAAGATACTGCAATATCTCCTGCTATCAAGACTGGTATGCCTTCTCCATACTTGTTAGTTGTTGTTAGAAAATCACCTTCCTAAAATACAACAGAGTGCTGTTTTATCTTCTTAATTTTGGAAGACTGTTTGCTAGCGGAGGGTGGATGGACTAGGAAGTATAGAAAATGTTCATGACAATCTGGGAAGAGCAAAGTGACAATATAGTTGTAGAGCTAATGTGTTTGTCCATTGCAAAAACCAAATTAATTTTTTTTTCTGAGCATTGACTCTGCTCTTTCTCTCTGCTTAGAAAACAACTCTTTAGGTTAAGATATTTTGTATTTATTTAGCAGATCCAGCACTATTTTTGATGGATATTTTTATGAATAAAAATGCTTTGTAAGCCATGTGGAGTCAACTAGGACACTTTCATACGGGTGAGCTTTCCAACAAGCAAATAAACACAACTTGAATGTGTGATGAAATGTAGTGCAGATGAACTTTTTCTTAATTTGTTAGAGCCTCTGAAAACTCTTGAAATCATGGTAGTTTTCCCTGTCCCTGTGCTGTAAATGTTAATGAAGTGCTGAACTATCCCACTAGATATCTGCATCTTTTCCTTGATTAGTAACTTTGAGTAGAGCAGGGCAGAGTGTTGCTCACTTCAAAGTTCTGCCTTAAGTGCAGCAAAGTATTTTCTCCACCACTGTCTATCATAGTTTAAAGCAAAGATTAAGATCTTATTTCAGTTCGCAGACAAGTCTCTCCTCATCTGAACAGATACTGAAAGATACTTCTTCTTTAACTCATGTCAGACAGGATTGCTTTTACTTTATGGAACCTTAATTTCTCTTCTCTCTGTTTCAGAAATGGCAATACAGCCTGTAAAGATCAGCTGTAAAACCTCCAGGGATTTTCTTTGTTGACAAAATCCATGTCAGAGTATGACCTCTACAGTCCCCTGGATTTGGAGTTTCCTAGTGCTAGTTAAATGTGCTTATTGCTTATCTTTGTTTATCTCATACCTGGTTGTTCCATGCCCACGAACCTATAGCTATTAAACCATGTGAATCAGCTGCTCTTTCTTAACACATAGATGGGCTGTGTCTTGTCCAGCTGTGTGTTGAAAAGTCTCTTTTAAGTTTAGAGGAAGTTTTGCATCTGGATTTGCTCTTCATTTCCGGGGGGAATATGAGCAGCGCATATTTGGAAACTCTTGCTTTTTGGGTTTGACTTTGGAATTTATCTGTTCCCCTTAAGACTGCTAGATAACTCTTTTAAATAAATTTATAAGTTCCTTGCAATGAAGTATGTATAATGCTACTGAGGAAGTAAATCCCTTCTTGGATGCAAATACTTACTGCTTTTACTTCATCTTTTATACAGCAGTGTAGTGCTATATTGAAACATGTAATGAAGTTTCAAATACTTTCAAAGCTGGTTGCATTGTGCACATAGTCAGGATAACAGCAGAAATATATCTATGGGGCTATTTTATGCAACTCAACTTATATAGGTTTTATTTCCTGTGCTTATTACATCTGTAAACACGTTCCTGTCTATCCCTTCTTACAACTAAGAAAATTGTCACTAGCAACATGTTACACAGCTGTGAGTAAATTCCTGGCACAGAGAAGTGTTTTGGATTATCTGAAATATTTTTGAAAAGTAATGAATTCAATATGAGGCTTACATTTTTCTGATTTGATTTTGTCACAACATTACCAATGATGTGCCTTATGTAAGTTTAAAGTTATCATTCTTTATTGTCCTTTCCATGTAACCCACATCTGGAGAGTATTATTGTTGCTGCTGTGGTAAGCAATTGTTAGTGCTCATTCTTTTAAAGGATGTGATACTTGAAATTTAAAACAGATTAAATTTTGTATGTACATGTGCTATATTGTAGTCTTCACATATTCCCATCCAAGCTACCAAGAACAAATGGCCTCATTAATAATGATGTCTATCCTCATTCTATGCGTGGAGTAAAACTCTTCAGATTCATGGAAGAGAAAGTCGTGATGTTCCCGATCAGAGGTGACAGCAGCTAGTGCAGTTTACCTCTGCCTGTTTAGTAGACAATTTGCTGGTTTTGTCAAAATCTGACCAGATACCAGAATTCTTATATTTAGTCTACCAGCTTTGAGGATAACTTCTATTTTTTTTCCAGTTCCATTGCCACTGGACAGTACAAGATTACCTTAGCTAGTAGCAGAATATCCATCCCAACATCCCAACTCAAGGGATTTTCTCAGAACAGTTTACTATGATCAGATATTCAATCTTTGCTGTGTCTCAGAACAATAGAGAAAGCTCCTGGCCAGTTTCTGGTTAAAGCATCCGTTTAATGACAGACAACAGCATGGCAGTGTTTTGCATGAGCAAGCAAGGAAGTGTCACATCAGCTCCTTAATGCAAAGAGGTGATTTGTCTAGGGAAATAGTGCGTTTTCTTACAGAATAACAATATCCGTGATTCATCTCCTGTGCTTCAGAAATACATTGGCAAGTTGTATTGGCAAACATTTCTCACAAAGTCTGAAATGGACAGTCAAGGATTTGATCTTTATGTCTGCATTGGATCAATGGAATTTGCTATTTAAATGCCGCAAAGGTTTTCCTTGCATTTCTTACATTTGTAATGCTCCAGAGTAAGACAAAGTATAGGTTTTTAGGGACATACTTCTCTAACACCATTTTCAGTAGAATTAAGACCTGTGAAGGCATAGCTCTTGTCAATGTTAACTGCAATTTTGGTGTGGCAGTGTTCATACTCACTGTTCTCAGCCCTCTAGGCCGAATAAACCCAAGTCTCTCAGCGTTTCTTCATATGTGAAGTTCTTAAACCCCTTAATCATCCTGATGGCCCTTGACTGGACCTTTGGCAGGTTTTCAGGATCTCTCATGAGTTGGGGGCAACCAAAACTGGACGTGTTATTTCTGGTGTGGCTGAACAAGTGCCGAGTAGAGTGGGATGTTTATTTCTCATTCAATTACACATTTTCAAGAATCTTGTTTGTTGGAGAAGTCTATATATACTGGCTATATTTATTATAAACACTTCTTGTGAGTAAATCTTGAAGGTGCTTGTGTATGTTAGAAGATACCGATGGGAAGCTGAGGCATACCACGGTGAAATGATTTTTGAAAGGTCATCTCACACATTGAGTCTGGGAAGCATGCAGGTATTGGATGTCTCTTAAGTGTTACACAGAAAAGGTGTTAAATCATATGAAAAATCAATCAGTCTTCTGATTCTTTATAAAACAAATTGTTTTTAAAACTATCTGATGCAGATATTCACTGCAGAATAGCCTGAGATCACAAGTTGATCCTTTTGCTTCTGGTGCAAGTTACTGTATGAGTTCCTATCATATCAGATTTACTTTATCTTGTCCCTGTACTTATAAAACCAGTATTTAAAAAATTTTAGCATGCAAGTGTCATCCTTCTCGAAACACCTTATTCTAGTATCTAAGAAATCAACTGTGACAATTTAACAGTTGCTGCTAGCCTTACCTGTGTCTTAAGAATGTATACAGTGTATTTCATAAACTGCGTTGATTCATGATTAAATTCTGGTTTTATAATATACTGAGATACAAAAAAAAAAATCCACACAGAGTACTTCATATGATTGACTGTAAAACTTTACTTGGAATTATCAGTGTCGGTTTGGTGAATTACTACACTTAAAATAGAAACTGGTCACATGGGTTATAATAAGATTCTAAATGCTTTGGAGACAAGTACTGAATGGAGCTTCACCCTACAGAAATATGCTTGTCTACCAAGAAATAATTAGTTTCTGATTGACCAGAACTCAGCCTTCTGCACTGCAGTGCTATGCAGCATCTGAAAATGAGTGTGGAACATACTGAAAACCTCAGGCATGACTGTATAGTACGTTTAATTCATTGTAGCCTATTTCCATGGGTTTTAAGCCACATCTATTGCTCCCCAAACTGATAAAACGTAAACAGCAAAACCAGTGTTAGCAAACTGTTCTGCCTTGCCTTTCTTCTCCCCATTGTGCTATTCCCAGTGAAGCGTAAATGATTTACATTGGTAATGTGGGTGAGTGGCTGTAGTTTACAATAATCTTTCAGAAGTCTTTCTGTAGGTCTTCTCTCCGTGTTTTTTGTCTCCTCTCCAAGCTCCGATGTGCAAGAGGCATAAAATGTCCACTCAGCTCCTTTTAAAATCTGAACCATGTTTTCTGATATACACACAATTTAGTTGTCACCATCATCATCATCAAGAGGAGCTCTTGTTCTCAATAAAGGAGTTGCCATTATTAAGAAAAACTATTGTGACTGTGATGAGAGACCATGACCATCATGTATAGAAGGCCAAATGACTACTTACTTGAGCAAGTTGAACATAGTTTAGATTAAGGAGAGGAGAATAACAACAGGAAATTACTAGTGAGTGTGATTGCACGTGAAAAAATGCACAACTTCATGAAAATTATTTTCATTAAATAGAAATGTCAGTCTCAGTAGCATGTATTTAACACTTCAGAAATGAAGTCAGCTTGCAATAATTGAACCAAATCGATACACATTTTTATGCCCTTCCTATTAATTTAATTCAAATGCAAACTAAATAGTCATAAAAGTGAACATTTTTAAAAAATCTCCGTTGTTAAAGAAAGTTTTATCTGACCAGACTACAGAGTTTGTAAGGTTGCTTTCAAAATATTATACTATTTTTTCCATTTCAAGTTTATTGGAAGTGATTCCTGGAGGAAAACTTGGTTTTGGCTGGTTTTTGTTCCCTTGCTCCAAAATAATCAGTTTCAGGGCATGAAGGTCAAAGAAAATACTGAGGATAGGGTGTGAGATGTTCCTTATTCAGCTGTTTTAGGATACTGTTGAAGTCTGACTGACATGGAGAATCCATCTTCTAAGCAGGTTAGGGATTGTCAGAAAAGTTTTTTTTTTCATTTCTTTTTAATAGATGTACAGATATAATTGCTGTAGGAGGGAATAAACAAACTATTAAACATGAAAGAGTTTTGGGCCTTAAAAACCTGTCTTTGTCCCACCCAGGTACACCACTTGGCTTAATGATAAATGCCATCTCTTTCTTCAGTGCTTGTCTTACATTCTTAGACTCTCACAACAACAGCAGTCCTAGGAGTGTGCTCTTTGTATCTTCTCCCCTAGTTCAAGTTATGGAATAATTTCAGATCATTAAGGGAGTTAATTTAGTCATGTAAAATACAGAATTTCATGTGGTAAACCCTGTCAACACCCCCCCACTGCCGCCCTAGGGCAAAGGCTGCAGCAGCCGTCTCCCATTTAAATGCAGTGCAACTACTTCTATTTTGACAGCATTGTCTCAAATCTCAACAATCCCTAGAATGATTTAAAAGCACTTTGAACAAAAGCATCACATGTATGTCCAGTGTCACCTATTATTAGGAATCTACTGTAACAAGAATCATATAAATAAATAACTTTCTTGTTTCATAGTTAACGAGATCTAGTCCTGAATATGATACTGCTGCTTACTAGATCCTGGGAAGCAAACTGTCCTCTATTAGGATTCAAGGGGAGTCCTAACCCTCTGATTTACTATCTTTTGGCTTACAGAGGCAGCCCTTAAGGCAACAGCACCTCCCCAGACAGATCACATTTACCTGTAATCTCAGGCTTTAGCCCACGTCAGGCTTGTTGTTCTCAGGGTGTTGGTACAGCTAGTGCAGGTGCTGCTTCTGAAGAAATGATGTTAAACAGATGAAAGAAGGACTGTGGAGACAGGTTTTGTGTGGGCAGGTTGCAAAATGACAGCATCATTGACAGAATGTGTCAAAGGCATTATTTTCTTCGTTTAAAAAAAACACAACAAAGCGGCCCAATGCGATCTTCAAAAAGAATTATGGAGATTAAAGGAAAAAGAATCAGTCTTTTCATTTTGCCATTACAGGGATATATGCAACAAACTGTTTTGTCAGAAAAACTGCCTTATATTTTGTATTATGTTACATGAGCTTATGTTTTAAAGACAAAGGACAGCTGTGTGGCTTTTCCATACTCAAAACAGGAATATAACTATTGGTCCATAGTCATATTTTTACACTCTAAAAACTTACTAAAAATCTCTAGTTCCATGAATATTTTTAGACTGGATGAAATTGTAGGATAATTATTGAATTGTCTCTTTACAGCTATTTATATTATCCTGTCTTTCAGCCTGAAAAATCCATGTGTTTCAAGGGATTTAGTTCTTCAGGGATGTCAACTGTGACTGGAGCTTAAAGAGATATCTATCTGTGTTTAATTGCTCTACTGTTAGGCTTTAATATATAAATACTGCAGGACAGGACACTAACTAGAGACTGATTTATTTCTTCCATAAATAAAACTGCAAGGCATTTTGTTATTTTTGGTTTTGTTTTGCCCAGTAATACAGAAAAGATGAACGTTTTTGTAGAACAGCATAGAAGACTAGCTCAGAGGCAGGAGGAAGGATGTAATGTGTAGTAGTCGGTAACAGCATTTGTAATTAGTTCCTTGCTGAGTGGTGTGCTCAATGCTTAAGAGTGTAACTATTTTGTTTCCCAATTTTTTTTAGGACTAACAATATTTTGTACTAAGGAATTGCTTTTTATCCAGTATTTCAGAGTACTTTACAACAGTGGGTAAATTATTCCCTTTTCATAGATAGTGTATTTAAAACAAAGAGTTCTCGTTACTCTGAGTTACACAGATAATGAATGGTGAATTAGGAAGCATGTCTTGATTCCCGCTCACCTACTGTTTTTACAAAAGAAAGATGCTTTCTGAAACTTATGTGTACAGTAACATGCAATGACCTACTTTTAAGATATACTATAACTTCAAAGCCTGTACAAACTGATGAGCTCCCTTAAAAAGCATTTCCATGATTCTTTTTTTGAGTGACTTTGCTAATCTTTCCAGGAAAATGAAGTGGATTTTTGTGTCTTGTCTTTTTGTGCAGCAGACGGGACTTTATGGCATAATATGAGAAAAGTTTTTCTGATAAAAAAGATTTTCCTGATAAAAACATTTCTGCTCATTGTTACAGTAAACTGTGAAATGAACTATGTTCAAACCAAATGTTTTCAGTTACAGAGTACATTCTTTAGTTGCTTTTCTGCAGTTTTCCTGTATGTGTACAGTAGTGTTTAAAAACAAAAAGGTTACATTTATGGTACTCTGAATGGCTTGAAAAGCTTTCATGAGAGGGAAGACACTTCTGTAATGAAAAGCATAACTCCTGAACATTTTAAATGTTCCTCTGTTTAATGTCTGAGCTGATGTGCATGGGTAAAATTAATAATTGCTTGAATTTTGAACAATGAAAATACAGGGAAAATTACAACACAACAATGGAAAACTATGCAAGTGAAAGTATCATCTGGAAGAATAATAGCTTTGTTTGACAGTGTTTTGACATCAGTGATGTACTGTTGTCACTGGAGACCATCCTTTCTGTGTTTGTGATATACTATTTCAATCCATATTATCCCAATAGAATCACAAACATTCAAAAGCTCTGATGTGTGATAGTCTCTTACTAATGTGCGAGTTGACATGTTGATTGTTCTTTCATATCTGGGACTTGTGAGAATTCTCTTTAAATAGTATTCACCAGTACTAATAAAGGATGCACAGTTGACAAAGGGGATACAGGTGTTTTGAAAGTGATTAGCATGTGAAGAAGCAAAGTGGCTTATCTACTCCATTTTGTACAAAGTGAAGAAAACCAAGTGCACAATTAAAAGTACCTACAGCAGTTCCTGTGTTAAACTGGTGACAAGTTTATCATAATCATTTAATAGACCGATAATACAAATCCATATCCAAGAGACCGCTTTTAATCTAAAACTTTTAAGATTTCAACGTTGAGAAATGCACATAGTGGTTATAATAGTTCCTAATTTTTTTGTAGAACAATATCAATGGATTTTTTTCCCCCAAAGACAGACATTCATCAGAACAAGCAGGTCTGGGGAAAAGACACACAGGGAAGCAGGGGAAAAATATTTCTTAGGAAAAGGTAAAAAATTGTCAGTTACTGCAACTGTCAACCAAATAGGATGACCTGTCTAGGAAATCTATTTCTGGGCAAGCCTGCAGGTTCAAACCAACAGTGTTTGGTGGTCTGCAATTCAGGTCTCTGCTCATGAGTGATAGTACGTAGGGGAAGGAATCCTCCTCTACTGTCTCCCTGTGCCACTTCCATTTTTCTTTGGCTTGTTGGCTGTGTGGAGCACAATTTCCTCATCATAGCAGGCAGATTGTTAAGATATCTCTTATCATCAAGTCAGTAACTTTATAGGTTTAGGGCCTGGGTGCAGTGTAGTACAGGAAGGCCCTTGGAGAAACACGGACCCAACAGGAGGGAAATTGCCAAGACGAGGTAAGCTTCCACTTGGTGCCGCTTAAAAAAGCAGTGAGAAACAGGAGATATTGGTGGAACCATGGTGTGGAGTAGCCCCCTGAAAACAGACTATTAGTCTTCTGTGAATCTCTTCTGCTGTCATCTGTGATCTCATCTCAGTAGCCCAAAGCACTCTGATGTGAGAAAACAGTAAGGGAAGATGAAGTCTTCTTTCTTTCTTACAAAGCCTAATGAGTAAGTTCTCTTTAAGTTTATTGTACAACATTGGTTGAATGCAAGAAAACATGGATTTGAGTTTGAGAACAGCACACTGATAGGAATTTCCATATGCAGTGATAAAATTTGCGGGAGTTTCTTTCTTGCAACAAATGTGTATCTCTAATTCATAAAGAAATAATCTTCTTAAAGCTGCTGTGTCTTGGCTGTATTTTAGATACTTTTCTTCACCCCTGCCAAATGCTGCTTCTTTCGCTTACCAGTATGGATTAAAGGTATCGGTATATCTGAAGATGAGCAAGATGATTGGTTTCCTATCTATGTATTGTCTCTGAAAATGGGCTCCATTTCTTCATTTAGTTCACTAGTTACTATGTTTCTGGTAAATATTTCAATCCTAGGCATAAAGCAGCAGATGGGAATAAAAATTGTGGGTGCCAGGATGTGTGGGAGAGGAAAGGACTGTTAAATTATGAAAGAGAATGCAGTGTTCAAAGAGAATAGTCTTTGTGGAGAGAGAGGTGGACTGGACAAAATCGAGGGCAGGACTTAAAGTGAATAATGAGAGGAAAGAAAGAGATAAAAAAAGTGAGAAGAAAGACGGAATAGCAGACACTGAAAATCAGTTAGGTAGAAAGGTTCTCCATAAGGAAGAGGAAGTGCAGTGCAGACGAGAAAGCAAACAGTGGGTGGAGAGCTGTGCTAATGCTCCTAATCTGCTTCTCATGTCCTTGTTTGTTCTCAGCAAGCTTGTATCTTTGACGCTGTACCATGGAGACATACATACAATGTTTTTTTCAGAGAATGAGCCTCATAGATTGTTATGGGTTAGGTTATTAACCCAGCACTCATAGTAAGACTGGTTTCCAGAGCTTCACTTCTCAGATGGTTAGAAATAGTCATCTAATTCTCAGCCTGAACTGAATCATGAATAGGGTGACGGAGCACTGGAACAGGCTGCCCAGGGAGGTTGTGGAGTCTCCTTCTCTGGAGATATTCAACACCTGCCTGGACAAGGTCCTGTGCAGCCT
>Ga0181612_130459_pt1 | contig 15353 bp, 12 predicted proteins | sample HoacroProtozoa21_FD_119630 | JGI IMG/M metagenome (GOLD analysis project Ga0181612, IMG submission 119630) | Hoatzin crop microbial communities from Cojedes, Venezuel. Combined Assembly of Gp0051906, Gp0051904, Gp0051908 | reverse complement strand
CCCAGGGAGGTTGTGGAGTCTCCTTCTCTGGAGATATTCAAGACCCGCCTGGACAAGGTCCTGTGCAGCCTGCTGTAGGTGACCCTGCTTCGGCGGGGGGGGTGGGGTAGATGACCCACAGAAGGCCCTTCCCACCCCTCCTATTCTGTGATTCTGTGATTCTGTGATTTGTCCCGCCAACAGGCGGAAAGGAAAGCAAAGAAACAAGGTCTGGAATGGTATCCGCAAAGAAGGGGGGAAATAATAATTTAAAAAAGCAACATTTAAGTTTCCTGTTGAATTGAAAGTGGGGGAGCACACGCAGGATGAGCTGAAAAGGCGGGTCTTGATCCGCATGGAAATCCAGCATCTCCCTGCTGCATGACTGCACAAGGGTCCCAGAGGGCACTAACCTGCTTTCCTTGCTCGAGTGTTCCCAAAGGACATAGAAATGCATGGCACAGTCTTGTGAAAGCAGGACAGCAAGGAGGCAGCCCTGCAGCTGGGGTGACATGGCAGAGCTCCTCTCTCCTTGCAGTGCCCCGCTTCCCCTGCTGCCAAGGTGTTCGGAGCCAGCAGTCCCCCCCCCAGCCAGCACAGAGGGCCATCGTACGGGGATGCCCGAAGGGCTGGGCAGAGCCTGGGTACCCCTTCCTCACTCCTCAGTTGAACGCTGCCTGCCCAGCACCCAGCATTGCCAGGAACCCCAGCCTCCAGCAGCCCTCTCTCCTCTGCAGCCCCCAAACGTGTTATGGGGTTGACCGGTCTGTAATCCACAAACTTGGGAGCAGGTGGAAAGGGCTCCCAGGATCTACAGCTCTGGGACAAAATCCCAACAAGCTTGTCAGAGGACACCTGTACAGGCACACTCAGGGGACGATCTTCAGATGTAAAAGGTCCAAAGAAAAGTGACAGGGGTGTTCAGAAGCATGGAACAGTACTGGAAGGGAAGCTTGTAAATAAGGCAAGGTCTTTTCAGTGAAAACAAAAAAAGGGAGAGTGAAAGGGAGATGGAACAGAGGGTTGAAACTCAAGAACAGTGGGGAGCAGGCAGATAGATAAGGAGCAGTGCTGTGCCATACCTGACTGTGCCAAATCCAGGGAAGACCCAAGGAAATGATGAGGGAGCAAACTCAAAGAAAACAGTTAACAAGTTCTTTTTCTTGCAACACCAAACTGAAATATGCAAGGTGGAGTCTAGAGGATTAAGGGGTACACACAGGACTCAGACAAATTCTGGGTGGGCAAACCTGGCTGTGCCCGCTGGCACAGGCAGGCGTAGAGATGCTGCTGGCTGTAGACGGGAAGCAGGCACAGCAGAAGTCCTCCCCAGCACTCCTTTCATGCTGCTATCTGCCAGCATTTTATCTAAGCTCTCACTAAGTGATCCATGGCCGCTGTCTTAGCCGCTTAGAAATTGCTATCAGCTGAAAGCTGGTGGCCCAAGGCTGCATGATCTGCTCTGATTTGCTTCGAAGCTCTTGCTGTAAACGGGAATGTTGAGCAAGAGCAGCTTACCCTCAGCCTGCCCAGCTACCTGGGCTCATCTGAAGGCAAGATAAAGCAGCCCCCCAAGTGTTATGACAAGAAGCCTTTTAGCAATAACGAAGCAGAGAGACTCTGTTTACAAGAACTGCTTGTAAATGGAAACCAAAACCTGAATCTGAAAGGAAAACCACATGGCCATAATCTCTCTCACATGAAAGAAGTAGTAATTCCGATGTCACTCTGCAAGCTAAATGGTCTCCTCTAACCAAACGAGGATTACAACTGCATTCCTAGACCATACCTGACCCAGACAGCACTCTGAAGTGTGGGGAGAGGAAAAGGCCTCCCCTTTACTGCATTACATGTCCCTGGCACAGCTGGACAAAAGGTTATGGATCAGCTCACTTAGTTTACAGAACAACTCAAATTATTTTCCTGGAATGAAACCTTGACATGAATGTTTCCAGCAGGGATGGATACCAGCCTGCTTCTGCTGCTTCACTGTCAACAGGAAATGTGTTAAGTATGCGATGAGACTCACTGCATTTCATAATTCAACCTATAGGTGCAAAGCAAATGTGGATTGAGGAGGCTATTTTAGTATTTATTTTGCCAGCAGATGTTTCATGCAAAAGCTAGACTTTGGCTTGTATTTCATCCCCGCTGAACAATGGGCTAGGTTTGGATTTGCTCTGAATGACTGTACAAGACAGGGTTCACAGTGGGACAGTATATGCCTACATATGTGCGTAGGAACAGATAGATATGCGAACCAGCACTTCTGCAAGCAACAATCCTTTATACCAGGGCTTTAAAGGCCTTAGAGCTGCAGCAAGGAGATTTCACCCGGGGCTTGTGAACCTCCATTCTGGCCACTGCTGACCCCCTTCAGAACCTCATCTGCCTCCGGCATGGCACCCGTGGAAATGCAGGGCTGGCAGAAAGTCTAAAAATCAGCCAGTGCTGGCAATGCAACTGGCAATAAAATACGGGCTACAGGCACTACATAATGTCAACAGGGAATGAGAGACAGCATTGAAAGACCAAGACCAAAAACAAAGCCCCAATTAAAAGGTCTTTCTCAGCAGCTCTCAAAGGGAGGCAGCAGTGTGTACTAACACAGGCCATTAAGTTAGTGGCATAGATAAATGCATAAGAAAACAGGTAAGTCCTTGTTCTCCTTGAGAAAACTCAGGAGACAGAGACTCTTGTACCCACACAGTTAAGCATCCAATTGCACAGCTCTGAAACACGATTCTCACGGGTTTACACAAAGTGGGCATGATGAAAAGGCTCGCTGCAAAGCACTCACATCAGCAGGGACCTCCCATACTCCAGATCACCGCACGCAAAAAAAGCAGGCGCTTGTATGAAGTCTTTGCCCTCAGACACAGCCATCCCCTCCTGACACCCACGGTCACGAGTCTCGGTACTCGGGAAAACAAAACAGCACAGCGAGTCAGTAACCACATGCTGCTGAGCACTGTGATGGAGACAGAGGCAGCGGTGCCTGCAATTCACAGCACTCTATCTGACCAGCACTTTGTGTGGCAAATGTGCCCGAAAAACCACTGAAATCAGTGCTTGCCCAACCCCAAATCCCAGGCAGCTCAGATCCCCAAGCTACTGCTGTTTTTCCCAAATAATCTGCAGCTCTCAGCTTTCGCTTGAGAACGCAACACAGTGCAAATTCCAAGAAAACTGCTGATATTTTTAGCAGCAACACGCTCATAAAACAAAATTAAGAAATGATCTGTAAACTATCACCCAAAAGCAAATCATTCATACATTAGAGGAACTAATGGCTGTACTGACACCCTTTTCTAGCTGAGCTCTGCTTATGCCCCAATATACTTCTGCTAATTTAACGGAGGCACGTGGCAAGCTTTTCCTACGTCATAAATACAGCAGTCATTTTTCAAGAGCTGAAATTTCACCAGTGGCCCTTGGTCATGGTGCTAACCATCACGATAGGCTGGCTTGTTGCAGAAGGGAGTTGTTAGTCAATTATCCCATGATTTTGAAAAACATGCTTTACATGACAAGATATAAATCTCAGCCAGCCTCTCCTGAGCACACTCTGCCCCACATAAGTATCAGCAGTGGAGAACCATTCAACAAAAGCATTAGACCCAAAAGACGAACAGGGCTGGATCATGGGAGAACGCTAGCAAGAGACAAAGCCCCCCGATAGCACGGCAGCCAAAGAAAACAGGTCTGCTCTGGGGCTGTCCTTTGTGCAGATTAGAAAACAGAGATAAAAAATGCTAACCCTGCAGGCAGCAGCCATGCCATGACTAGCACATTTCTAATTCCAGGTGGTGTTTATTATTTCGCTTCTTTCAAGGACTTAGAGCATCTTTAGATACGCTAGTAGCTTGCAGGAGACACAGTGACATCCACACCACATGGCACAGGGAGTGGAGCATTGCTGGTTTTTTCTCAAAATTGAAAATATTTTGCAAGATTGTGCTATCGGTCCTGCAAGACGAAAGCAAAACTCAGACAGTGGCAGGACAAACAAGACAGGATTGATTTGCAGGAAGAAAGAGGGCAGTAGGAGTGCTGCTGGTTACTGCCAGGTTCTCGGGCAGGCAGCTGCTTCACTGCTGGACCTATGTGACAAAAAAAGCCTCAGAAAGGAGGTGGGAGGAGCCCACAAAAAAATAACCCTGTCCAGGACAGTGAACAGATGAAAAGGCCCCCAGAAGTGATCAGACAATGTGTTCACTGAGCTCAAAGGATTCATTCACTTTTTTAATTATATGATCTGCATGGTATTTATAGACTTCTGTGCAGCATTTGACTGGAGATCTGTGTTTTTGCATTTTTGGAAAAGACATTTCAACTTTTGCAATGAATTATTGATCAATGCAAGCACAAAGAGATGCAAAGGAAACACTGGAAGTGATCTTACTAATGGGGTAAGAATACACTTCGAAACCACATGTCAGCTAAGGACAGATTCACGTGCAGCACATCCTTATCTGTGCTACAGAGTTTTTGAAAGTATTACTGCTATGAGAGATAAAGAAAATTTACTAGCATGCATACATTTCCAGCAACATGCCTACACTTCCAAAAAGCATTTTATAGGATTCAGATTGGAGATCAGCGACTGAAGCCAAGAGGAAAGATTGCAGGATTAAAAACACTCCATTGAGCGCAAAACACTAAACATGACTGAATAAGTCAGAATCAGGATTTTACCACTGGGAAAAGAAAGATAAATGAGTTGTCCAAGAGCTGTTTTCTAATGACTAGGTATTACTTTTTACATAGCTAATTTTATGTAGTGAGCTAGGTACACGCTCTTCTAGATACACACAAAAATAAGCAGTTTCTTGTGAAGTTAGTGGACAGTTTCCTCCTTTCTTTGCCAGGTAGGGAGCTGAAGCACAGGGAGATTAAGATAAAAAAATCTCCACTTACTGTGGAGCAATTTGTGATCACAAGAGGCTGAGTTTTCAGAGGTTTTGCACCACTCACTCTTCAAAGTCTGGTTCCCACTGGCTCTGGGTGCAGCTGCGAGTGCTCATTACTACAGCAAATGCAAGCCAAGGTCCCTAGCCACCTGTCACCTGAGAAGAGGGCCGCAAATATTTTTTCTGCGTCACCTCTGGAAGGTGAGGTCCAGCTCTCCTCAACCTCTGCTTTCTGCAGCCCTTGCTTCATTCTTCCATGTCCTCCTCCAGCATTCCCAGAAGCAAAGGGTCATACAGATAAAAAACTCTCTTGAGAGGAGGGAGGAGGAGGGAGGAAGGGGTCTGAGGAGCAAGGGGGATGCTGAGGGTGCAGATAAAAGGGGATTTCATCTTCCACCCCACCTTCTCCCCAGGGCAGACACCCCTCCTCAGGACGCTGGTTGCGGGCAGAGATATCCTGGCATGGCCTCATTCACCCACCACCACCACAAAGGGCTCTGCTGTGCAACCATCGTGTGCAGGGACAGCAGCACTGGTACCTCCTCGTGCACCGCAGAGGATAAGGGGGTGCCTTTTCCTCTCTCTCTTCCTCGCACAGCTGCATGTAGAGGACTGACAGGCATTGCTCCCCATCTCTTTTCTCTTCATGCTGTTGGACATGCAGGAACCATAAGCCATGGGACAGTAATTTCTCATGTCGGTGGAGTGTTTTGCAAGGCAATAGATGACTACGTTTTTCTTTTTTGCTTTTAAGAACTCTGTAAAATAGCTACTACCCCAAAGTGAATTTAAATAAGGTATTGCTTTTTTGCTTTAAAAACTCTGTAAAATAGCCACTACCCCAACGTGAATTTAAATAAAGTACTGCTTTGAAGAGCAGCAGTTAACTCTGTGCTAGAGCATTATTTAATTTCACACTTCTTGAATCTTCGGCAGAGCCAGAAAGCCAGCTATACTATTAGGATTCTCTTTAGTTTTCTTTTTAAACACACTGCCGCAATGCTAAGCAAATCCAGCGATTCTAATGAACTCTGTTTTAAATGCAAAACATGTTTTGTAGCACTTAAAAATCAATCAAGCTGCCAGAAATTGCTAAAATAGCTAGTATGAACTCCCTGCCATTTTCTACACGCGAAGGTCAAGCCTGGGAGATGAGCACGCACTCTGACTTCGCAGACTGGCTCCATCTGTTACACATAAAGTTTGGTTTTGGCAGTGAAAACACTGGGGCGGGGGAGTGGGGGAAGTCTTATTGTCTGTATTTACTAACGGCAGGGCCTGATCTTGCAGGGAGCTGAGTGTTTCAGGCCCCGGTGGGGTAGAGGGGACATGCTGGTGCTCAGCCGTCTTTGGGGACCCGCGCAGAACTCACCCTCTGCTTGTTTTTATTAACTCACAGAAACCAGCGTCTTCGTTGCAAACTCCCTGCTCCAATACTAAAGAGACACAGCGAGTGTCAACACCTTTCACTTTTCTCTTTGAAGCTCTCTGAAGCTCTGTGCCACTGACCGGGATACTCATGGCTGCTCTGGTTTAGGATAGATAGTTCCATCTGTGGAACCACTGGTGGGGTGGTCCTCTGCACCCACAAACAAGAGACGAGGGGAGCCACATTTTGAGGCTGTTTGCGCCTCTGGACGGCTGGTGCTGCTGACCGCAGCTGTACCCTGTCTGCAGACAGTGATAAAGAGGGAGTCATGTTTTTAATACCAGAATGTGAGAAGACCTCATATCAGCAAGGACATGAGAGAGGGAACTGCACAACAACTCCCTCCTCGGCATTCCTCCCGAGTGATGATTAATGAATGCAAGCCATCGGCTGCATGGCTGTAATTGAGGACGACACGCCGTTGCGACCGTGTGTTTGTGTAAGGAAGGAGGCAGCCGACAGCCGCCTCGCTGCAGAAGAGCAAAGGGGAGCCCTGGGCTGGCAGCAGGGCAGGGGCAATTGCCCGCCTGTCGGATGCTCGTCATCCGCTTCAGCTTGGTTTAGATCACCACCATGGAAATGACAGACGAAAACCATCTCCTTTCTTCTTCGTTTCTACCTTACTTTCTGACCCAAAGGGTTAGGTATCCGTCTAGCACTGGAGGTATTTTCCTCCTGCTGTCCTTTATCAATCAAAGCCAAAATACTGATATACCAGGTGACCCCCAAGTCCCAGAGAAGCTGCAGAGTGCCAGCAGCAGAGGGGATGCAAGGGACAAAAATATACCTTGCAATGCCCTTGCGAGGCTGGAAAGCCACTGCCAGTACCAGTAAAGCTACACTCAGAGCATTCTTCTGAGGCGAGTCACAGCATGGATGGGGAGCGCCAGCCTGCATTACCAACTAAGCAACAACTAAAAACAACCCAATAAAGGGAACAATGTCATTGCATCTTGGAATTACGCTTGTGGTAGAATGAAAACCTTTGCAAGAAACACAAAAGTCTGCTGGGGGAGAGCAGAACGGAGGAGGAGGAGGAGGAGGACTGTTAAAATGGAAGCCAGATCTGAGCTTCCTGTTGGGCTGAATTCTTTGCTGTGAATAATAAGCTTTTACCACAAAGAGAAAAGAAAGTTTGTTCACTAGCTGGGATTTTTCCAGAACCCGCACAACATCTAAAAATCCTACAGGCTTTCTTATCCCAGTGAAAAAAAATCACTCTAAAGAATATTCTTCAATGAACCCTTAGGGGACAAATTATGATACTTCTCTGAAAACACACTGTTCTTTTCCCCTCGCAAAAAAATGTTCTCGTGCTTGTTTCCAGGAGGTAGGCAGGCGAGCACCACAGCCAGCAGAAAGGCTCTCTGGTAAGCCATTTAATATCATGTGCTCCGTGGCAGCTTTCTTGCACCATTCACAATGGACCTACCTCAGTTTTGTAAAATCCAGCGAAGTCAATCGGAAGTCCCATATACCAGCATCCCCTGGAAATCCCCAGCAAAGGTACTTCACTGTGTAGGCCCGAGCACTACAGGCACTTCAGAGACATGCATGCACATTAATCTGCATTTGTCAGTATAAATCTTCCTATAAGCACTAGCGAACATTGGCTGGCAAATTCAGTTTTAAGCGTCCAGGAAATACGGCTTGTAAGCAACAAAACAACTATTTTAAACAGGATGCAATAAGCTTTTCATGTAGGATATTTATGTTGCTGTGATGTTTTATAAATAACAGAGGAAAAATAGTAAATAAAAAAGGATTGGACTTCTGGTGAACACACAGACTGTTTCAATCAGGTCGGAGGCTGCCAGAAACGCTCCCTTCTCATCCTGCTGTAGCTGCCAGCCATCCACAGTTTCACATACACCTCAGAGATTAAGTGTGATATAGACCAACGACGCCATGTACAACCTTTGTTTTCAAAGACAGTAGGGTGCATTTTTAATCTCTTTCCCTGTCTCATCTGAAGAGCTCTTGATGTGGGTGTCCGAACCACAACTGCTTCTAAACGTGCATTATGACTGAAAAAGGGGAAACCCCCCCTGCTACACACACTCTGGAAGTTCACAACCCAGCAGGATGTTCAAGGACTGGTTAACACCTCATTTGCTATGCAACAATTAAAACAAAAAGCTAAATTCCACAGCTATTCTTAATTATACCGAAATTACTACCAGTGGAATTACAGCAGGGAAGGGGTTACCCTAATGACTCTGTGTTATCAATACCAGATTTTTGATTGAACAGCACTGGCTAGAAGAGTGCCAGGATCAGTCCGTATGGAGGGAAAAACCCAAACCAGAGCATTTTTAAAAAGCAGCTTTCCATGGATTATTTTAAAATAGCTACAAGAAGAGTTATTTTATTTACTTTTCCTTTCATTATGCAGAACAATGGTGTGTTCCAGGCTCCCAGGAAAATTATTAATAGCACTTTGTTGATGCTGAGATCATGGAATATGCCACATGGGGCAGGCAGGGTGCATTCACAGGCTCCTGCCCTGACTGCTTTGCAGTGATGCTGTCCAACTTGCTGTATTCCAAACTAGCCTCTCCTGCTGTCTCGCAGAGCCTCCCCTCACCATTATGTTCATCTCACTTGATCCAAACCTGGTTATTTCCCACAATGTGACTGGTTCAGACTCACTCAAGTCATGGGAGGGCTCACAGGCAAGAACTGAGAGGATCGGGTTGCTTGAAATATTTGCTGTAATTGTGCTCGACAAAGAAGCAAGACTTTATGTTGCACTCTAATTAACTCATCTCTATTAATTTTCAATGTATTCTGATCCTAGTCTCATATAAATATATCTACGTACGTGTGAACATTGAAACAGTTAAATGATTAACTGTGAACAACTTATTAAGTGAATTTTGCCTTTGCATCATCACATGTAAACTATGGGATTTGAAAAGAAAATCCCACTTATTTTAACTACTTTTCAGAAGCTCCATCCTAACTGGCTTGCTCTGACTTCAACAAGGCCTGTCAAAAACTCCAGGCAGACCTATCTGGAACTGGAAAATGAGGATTAATCACAATTCAAATGTTTTCTATGACTGTGTCCATTTTGATGACATTTTCAACAGAAAAATTCCAGGTAATTTGAAGAGCATTTCAAATTTTCTTACACAGAAAAGTTTCAGCCGTTGAAATATTTTGAAATTCTTATTTTATACCTTAATTCAGGAGAAAACACGTACCAAATATTGTTATTTCCTGTTTTCTGACACATTTGTTCGTGAACTCTTTGGTATAATTGGTCTCTCCTCCTGGCCTTTGCTGCACAACCAACGTGAAATCCCTTGGGTTTGCTCCTGACAGGATGAATGACAAGTCTCACTCTCCAAAGCACTGAGAAAAGTGCAACTCCTATCAACCACAGCCAGGCTCTTCGTACTCCCAGATATCTCAGATAATGCCAGTGGCAAGGGTTAAGAGATGAATTTATGCTTGAATGCTGAATCTTTCAACTTAAAAATGAGTATCTTTCATTCTGCTTGCAAGAACCTGAATAAAATGAGCATTTGTCTTCTAGAAGCAATCAGTTTAACCCTGTTTTCCTGCTATATGCAGTGCTTGTAATGTAGCTGTGAGCTCACCTACTGATTTCAGCAGAGAAAATGTCCATGCATTCTCTAGCATCAATTTGACCCGTTTGGTTGCTATGATTTACTTTTACATACACTGAAAATAACAGTGTTCTGTTTCCATGGGTTATTTTTAACCTAGTGGTGCTTCATTTACACACCACAGACACCCATTTTTCTCCATGCTGCTACTTCTGGTTTGCTTTTCAGACGTGGCAGAAAAGCAACAGGGAATCACCAAGACATGCTGCTCACTGGGGACATCAACTAGACAAATTGATGGCACTGAAAACATGTCTCTGGTTTTTCAGTCTTGCTTATGAAAGGACAATTTAATTTTGATAAGTTCATATGGAAATAGTTCAGGCCACCCCAGGCTTTTGGACATAATATGTGACATGGACAGACACCACGTGTTCAATCTGAGACCTGAAATGGAGTAGTTCTGTGAACAAATTTGCATTAAAAAGGCACTAAGCAGCTCAGTGCCGGCAGCTGTAGGTGCAGTTCAGCAGCGAGCCGCCCCATCGTTGTTGTGCACATAAGCACACCCAGCTCGGAGCGCACCGCAGGGCAGTGCACATTTGCTCTCCGAACAGCAGGCAGTGATTCATGTTGCAAATAAATCCATAAATCCCTGGGTAAACAAGCACAGAATCCAAACATTAGAAAGGGGGCTCTGTAAGTTAATAATGAATAAAGACATTTGGCAAGCCCTGCCATGATCTTGTTATAGCTGCAGTTTAACTCTCCAAGCCATGCCAGTCAGTGGTAGGATAAGATGTTGGCCAATCTCTTTTCTGAATATGACAATACCAAAATACCCAGCCAGTGTTGGAAGGGGGGTTGTCTTCCAGCCCTCTCTGAAAAAACCAGGAGTCCCAAGTGCCCCAAATCCTGTAACAAGTCCCCAGCCCTGAGCCTATGAGGGAGACGGCATGGCATCTGACAGCCAGGGTCGCTATACTGATTTCTTTTATTCTCAATAAACCACAGCCTCCCGTCTGCATGCCAGGGTTTTTACCCACTATTTGCAAAAGGAGCATTTGGGTCCAGAAAGCTCTCTCTTTTCCTCAGTTATCATTCACAAAAGTAATAGAGTGGGCAAGGCAGAGTTGGTGTCCCTAAGTTCAAGATGCCCAGGAGCCCAGGATGGACTTTTCTTCCCTGAACTTCATTTTCTTCTGAAGCCACGTATACTTTATCCTCCGTGAACCTACCATCTCATAGGCATCTAATAAAATACATCTAGATTCTACATTGTGAAAAGCAGCGCTTGATTCACTCCTGACTTCAGAGACCTCTATTACTCCTCCTCTGTTGCTTCTTTAAAAAAAAAACATCCTCAGATGTTCAATCCCTCCCCCTATGGAAACTGCTCCATACTTCTGATCAGCGCTGTTTTCCCTGTGAGCAGCCCAGCCATGGCAGAAAACCAGGCTGAGGGTTATCTTAGTCTTGCCTGCCTGCAGACATGGTGGCTTCTGATGCTTGATCTGCAGATCAGTGTTTGGACACCAGTCTATGAACTCCTTGGCAAAGTGTAGGCAGAGAAAACGTCCCCTGTAAGCGGAAGATTGCTACTCAGAAAATCCCTGCAGAAGCAGAATGCCTTCACATGTAGGAAGGGAAGAGACAATCACATTCTTATCTAAACACTCAGTACAAACATTATCAGAGGAAATGAACAGCAAACACTGAGCCTGAGGAATCGGGTCAGGCAAAGGAAAGAGAAGTCGCATGTGAGTCATGTCGCAGCCCAGAAAATGACCCTTCAAGATCAGCTAAATGGCAGCTGATGCAGAGCATGAACTTCATGGGCTGTGTAAAAGCAGGCAACAGTGCAGACATGTCTTGCCATTTGCCAGTCTTTCATAATGAATCTGAAAATAAAGTCAGTGATCATCCTCTTCTGGAGCTGCTGTAGGTACAAATGGGTGTGACACAACAAGCCTCCTGCTTATCTTACTTTGTCTTCTAATTATCAGCTGGCTATTAAGCAAACAAGCAGTGATAAAGTTGACATCTGCCTTGGATCTGGAAGACAGCAGCCAGTGCTTGCCTTTCAATCCAGAGGCTGCAAAGCACGTGGCAAGATCTATGGAACAAGTTATAATTGTGGCATAAGGATGAAATTCAAATTTGTCTTGTAGTTGCAGCTGTGGTGCAGCCAAGTATTGGGGCTGTGCCTGTGTGCACACCCACTGCGCTTAGTCATTGCTTTCTTGGGTGGTCCAAGATCTCCCCAGCATGTCTCTGCATGGTGGGGTAAGAGCCTAGGGTGAGACCTGGGGATTGACCCACTTCCTGGCTGGGTTCACAGCACAGCATTTGACTCTGCTGCAGAGGGCTCCAGGTGGGGATTTCAGACAGCCCAGACATTCCTGCCGGCTGTCCCCGCTGTGCACAGGCTAGCTGATAGACTCCACTTGTATGCTTCAATGCGCTGACTGACATCAGGGTGGAGAATCTGATCGTCCCAGAGGCTCCCCAATGCAGCCAAAGCTGAATGTAGGAAAGATACTTGCAAACAGCCAGTAGAAGTTGTTCTAGCAGATGCAGAAATGGTCATGAAGGAGAGCCTTTGGTATATTCTTAAGGCAGGTAGGAGACGTTTTGTATGTAGTTTTAAGATAATGGGTAGCAATGGATCGATCATGCATGCACTGGAGCATGGCCAGCAGGACTGTATGAGCTGAGCAGCCCAGCAGTCTGGGGAGTCTCATCTCATCCCGCTGAAAGGTCACTGCAAGGAACCCTGTAGTGGTGCCTCCTGTCACCATCTGGGCAGCAGTCGACTGCCCTTTTTGAGGGGTCTGATTCTGAGCCTTACCCTATGCCAAGATCCAAACAACTTAGTTTTGTGGGGTTTTTTAAGCAAGCACTCTATGTGTAACTGTGTGTGTGACAGGTGGAAAAATGGATTAGAGGAGGATGAAAAAAAAATGTTATAGAAAACTGATCAGAAAGTGAAAAACAAGGAACATGAAGAAAAAGCAGAATGCAAAAAATACACAGCATATCAACTGACAAGACTGAAAGCATCCATGTCAAGATACATGCGGCAATGCTAGACAAGTTCAGTTATATATGGGAGAAACACTGAACCCTACAAGAGAGCTGCTGAAATTACTTCCTAGTTAACTGATCTACGGAGATGCAAAAAAGGTGTCATATAGACACTGCATATACTAGTATCAAACAAGGTGTCGTACAGACACCAGAGGCTCTCACAGGTGAGAGAGCTGATGCTGCTCACTAGCAGGGAGACTTTGCACAGTCTTGGTTTAAATCCACGTCTGGCCGTGGGGAGCAGTGGCTGCTCTGTAATCCCTTGATTGCTTCCTCACCCTTGTGTGCACCAAGGGCTTTGAAACAGTTCGCTACTGATGTGCCACCAACACCATCGCATGGCTTCCTGGCACTACCCCAGTGTCCTGCATCCGCATCGTGCTGCCTTTTGATCTGGACCCCAAAACACAAACATTTTAACACAAGGGCTGTTCCTCCAGCACTGTGTTTGTGCCGGAACTAATGCAACAGTGTCCTCCACCGGGGCTGGGAATGCAGGGCTCTGGGGCAGCACAGAAAACAGCAATCCAGACCCAACTTCTTATTTCCTTAGCTTGTGTAAGTGCAGGCATGCACAGGTTGAAGAAGCAAAGATATTCAGCCCCTTGCTCATGGATTTAGACATTTTCCTATTTTTACTGACCTTTGTGCTCACAACCAAAAAGTAATAGAGCATCACTGAACTGAGAAGTCATTTCCATTGTTGGTTGGGTTTTTTTTGATTTACAATTCTAAATCAGACTCATGATCAGAGCATTGCTGTGCACAGTCCAGCTGAAGCAGTATTATTGTAGCTGTCGAGAATTAGACAGGTTTTAGAAGCTGGAACCAATTGTCAGTTACAATGAAAGAGGAACCTCTACATAAATGGCTCAGGATTTCCTGTTATTGCAGATTGATTTTTGTGATGCAAGGCAAGATTCATTTTTTTCCCCCAATAATTAAACACATGTGAAGTGGCATTCTTTCCAGTCCACAACAATGACTTTCCTGGAGATTGTTTTGACAGTGTTTTCAACCGAAATATTTTTCATTAATATAAATAAGTTTGTTTCTCAAAGTCATGACTCTGCGATGATATCACAGCACACCAATATACTTTTTGAGGAAAGAAAGATGTTATTCTAAGAATGGTCACAACACAATTCCTTGAAAAGAGTCTATCTTCATACATTGCATTTGCTCGAAATTTTGGGGGCTTGCTTGCAAACGTGAGGCTAGTGCAAAATGCTTTAGCATAAGGAAAAATATTTTGTAAGATAAGCTTTAAAATTATGTTACTATTTTACACAAGAAAATTTCAACATGACTGTGACTCAAGTCTATTGATGTTTTTTTCCTATATGGCATTACAAAGGTAAACTTCTCAGCCAGTTTATTACAGTTCATCTGTAAAATAATTGCTTTTGATAGAAAAAATGTGCAGTGCTTATTACTGCCTGGAAATGGACTATGGCCCCAGTCCAAAGCTTGTTTATGTTAGTGGGGATTCTTTCACAGACTTTAATATCTCAGTTAGCAGGAAATGCACCGTCAAGAAACTTGTTTTTCCAAATACCATGACCTAACCACCGGAGATAACTCAACGGTTTCAAATAAGAGTTGAAATTACTAGCAGGATAAGCAAAAATTACAACCAGGTTGTATAATTCCTACTCAGAGGGAACAGAAACGCACTACACAATAGCTCTGCTCAGTGCTTTTCACTGCGAAGTCTGTGGTCCTAGCAGTCCTGCCAAGCATCCCACTTCTGCTGGAAGCTGTGTGTGCTCTGCATCTCATTGAGCCCAGCCTCTGCTTCACCCCGCATCCTCCTTTCTACCTACACCCCAGGGTGAACCGCTCCCCGGTTTGCCCCGTCCTCAGTGCACATTTGGGGGCTCATCCAGAAGCCCGCCTGCCCTCTCCCCTCTACAGAACCCTCTGCCACTGGAAAGATGAAAGTGGATCATGTTAAGCAGATTTAGCTGTAAAACAGCGAACGGGCAACTGGCCACACAGCCGACACTTCAAAGGGCAATACACTTCGCAGGTCTCCATCCCGGTAGAAGTGACTGTGTGCAGTAAACATCAGATAACTGAAGCCTGAAATGAGCTCTTTGTATTTTCACTGTTGCTTCTTATTAAATGTGGGATAACATGTCTTTTATTACCTCCGCTGAAGCAATTCATTTGTACCCACAATGGCTTTGGGTAAAGACCCAAATTCGTTTTCACCTTGACTAAGCCTTTCCACCCCTTGTCTCCCCTCCTTTCCCCCCCCCCCCCCCCCCCCCTTCTGTCTGCACCCCTAACCAAGCACACAACCTCTCTCTCCCTAACGTTCTATTCACAATACAGTGTTATCATGATCTCTCGTGCTTT
>Ga0181612_108016_pt1 | contig 15354 bp, 8 predicted proteins | sample HoacroProtozoa21_FD_119630 | JGI IMG/M metagenome (GOLD analysis project Ga0181612, IMG submission 119630) | Hoatzin crop microbial communities from Cojedes, Venezuel. Combined Assembly of Gp0051906, Gp0051904, Gp0051908 | reverse complement strand
GGAGGGTCACACTGAAAGTTCTGCTCCACATCCCCTCTGAGTGCATCTTTGCCAGCTGCCCAAGTTACCAGCTGTTGCTGCACCGTGCAATCAGCTGAAATGTGATGAAGGGATCTGCCTGCTGAGCGAGCACTGGCAAGCAGTTGGGTGGGTGTCCACCCAAGAGTGGGGAGTGGTGGCTTCCTTGGCCAGCGCAGTGGCCAGGGAAGGCTCCGCCTGTTGGTACCCTCGGGCACTGCTGTGCCCAGCTTCTCGCCATCGAGACCCTGCACTGGAGGTGGATTGTGCCACCAGCCCACAGCTGGGCAGGTCATTTTGTAGGACAGGTGGGACTCAGCCTTTCACCTTTTACTTGCCGGATCCTCCGTGGCAACCTGCTGGCTTGTATTTTGCGTCCTCCATTTTCGCTGGGACTTGTGGACGCTTGCTGCAGCCCGAGAGTCTTCTGAACAAAAAGAAATACATGTCTTGAGAGGCCACAGCCCAACCACTAATTGCCTATGTCTCTACTAAGCAACATCTAATACAATTTTTAGAGGGGGGTGGATTATAAAATTGGCGACACAGAATTGCAAGGTTGTTTTTCTAGGCCACTGTCATTTAACAGGGACTTGTAGATTTGGGCTCAAAAACGCAGACCACTTGAAAGCTGAAACACTCTTTGTAGCTGCTACTTTGCTTCTTCCCATTTGAAAGAAACACTTGGCTATTTGAACATGTTTTCAACAACAATTCAAGCAAATTTATGGAAATTCAAAGTTCAAATCTAAAACATATGTAAATCCAAACTAAAACAATAGCTCTATGCTAATAAGTTGTACTTCGCTTTCCAAGCATCTTTTGCTCAAAACATGTGTTTTCTGACTCTATTCCAGTATTATCTCTTGGAAGGTAACAAGCACTTTTTTCACTTCAGTGCAATTTACTTAGCTTGCCTTCTACAAATACTTCATTTCTGGGAATTCCCAGTGTAAAATGAGATACAGAATCTCCCTGTGCAATGCTAGGCACCTTGGGCAGGGGTCCTGAGAAACAGGACAAACGGACAGTGCCTAAGCTTATCAGGGATGAGCAGAAGACGAAAAGGCATCTAATTAGACCTACTTGAAGATACATGCGTGGTTCAAACGCAAACTTTCTTCCACAACCGAACGTCTACGACTGACTTTCCTTTCTGTTCAAAAAAAAAAAAAAAAAGAGATGTAAAAGAGACAGAGATTGTACTTGGCTTCGATAAGGGCTAACAGCAGAGTGGTCAGAGACCTGCCGAGGAACACGGGAGACAGGAGTGGAATTCGTCTGACTAAACGTGGACGTCCCTAACGCAGACACCCATCTCCGAGCCAGCCTTGCCTCCCATTTTTAGTCAACGGAGAGTTAGTCAGTATAACCACTGAGCTCAAGGTACTATTTCTCTTCTCCTGAAGTAAACGCTTATACGTCTGGTTAGAAAGATGGCACACTAGATTGACTGGTCTTATTCACCATATATCCGTTAGAACAAAATAGGCCCTCAGTGCACTTGTGCAAGCAAGATTACAGCGACATTAAAGATAGGGAACTGAGGTCAGATAAATCACAAGCCATCTCCGCTCTACCCAGTTTGGCTCAAGACTGTGAATCCACATCTCCTCCACGCCCGAAACAGCTCCCGTAACCCCCAGAAGAAAAGTAATGACAGATCCACGTGTTTCGGCTGTACTACCTCCCGCAGCAATGGGACCAGTCGCTGGACCAGACGACGAGAGACCTCCCCGTCCACAGCCCACAGCGCCTGAAGCCTGTCCGAGGAGGCCCGCAGGTGCAGATGTCACCTCTTCGGGACCACAGACCCCGAGGGATCTATGGCAGACAGAGGAGCTCCAAGGGGACCTGCCGGCTGTGCCGGGTCTGCTGGCCCACTGGCAGGGACCGTTCCCTAACACTGGCGCCATGGAGACCTGGCCATTATGAAGCAGGCAGGGGGCTGGGCCAATGCAAATAGAGGGCCCCCAGCAGCCCCTGCCACCCCACCGCTGCCCAGCACGTGAGCCCCACGGCCCTCCACGCCCGGCTCCAGGACACGAGCTCGGAGGGTAGCACGGGCTGGTGCCTGGACACGGCATCCTCGCTGCTGGAGGCCGAGGTGTGCACATGCATCTCCCCATCCTCCGGCACCCATGGCGACCGGGTCCTTCGCAGCTCCCTGTGCCGGCAACTCAAGCAAATCTGCACCACTCCACAGCAACGGATGTGAAATTAAAGCGGATCCCATCAGTAAAATACGCAGGAGGGCTCAGTGCATACAGCATCATTATCCGGCAACACTTTGATTTCAAAACAGCAGCAGTAGCTATTTTGTGTAGGCCGAAAATGAAAGGCAGAGAGAAGGAAGAAAAGATCTCAGGAACTTTACTGTCCCAAAGAATATTACGAGGTCCACGTGTAAGAAAGGGAGAAGAGGGAGATGAAAACTGTAGAGGAAACAAGCGTTGCGTGCCGTTGGACCCGAATGTCAGGATGGTTACGTTGTCTGCTGTCAGGTGTGGGACACAAGTGTAGCATTTGAACCATGCGTTTAGATCAGGGAAAGATGACACATGTTCAACGGCATCCTGGCTTTTTATTGCCAAGGTGAGGTTTTAAGAAGCAGGTGGAAAGCCTTCCAGAAGCATGTGTCATTGACCACTATGTATCTCCATAGACGTGGAGAACGTACGGTCATAGGCAAGGTGCTCCATCATTTGCTATCAACTTACTTCACTCGGTCCATCTTCAGTCCATTTTTTTGTTCTATGACCACATATTTCAAGAACACTGAATCAGGTGTAGCTCATTTCCCCACTTCAGTATGCTTATGCACATGACAGCAGCTACGCATTTAACTATCTGCACAGTCTCAGAACAGAAGCACAAACCTTCCCACCTTCACCGCGCAAGTAAGGTTATGACTGATTGCAGGATGGGAGCACGGCGTACTCTGATGAAATCCTGCATTTGTAATCGAGTTAAACGTTGTTTGACATAGCCTTGTTCTTCATTTTCCCTGTCCCAGAAAGGCGCAGTCTTGGAGTGTGGGCTATAAAGTACTGCGAAGTAAGTGACAGCAGAAAGAGAGACACGTTGCGCTGAGGTCACCAGTCTTCTCATCGCTCTTACCTTTGCACCATCCTGCTTTTCAAATGAGGCACGCCCATTTATTTTAGGGATCAGTCAAGCCAGATTGCTACCTTTAAATACTGGTTTTCTCTTGAGTATTTTGTGTTGTTTTGTTTGGTTTTTTTTTCCAACAGCCAATGAATGTGAGTTTGCCTTCAAATACATAGTACACCAGCAGCATTTTAAAAAGTATTTCAACGTAAGAGGTAGAAGTACCAACTAGCAGTTATGAAGAACAAGGAAGCTCTTTGCGTGCCACAGGATCTACTCAAGTTAGCACGTTCTGTAACCTGGTATTCTGTACCCCTGTTCCTGAACAACGGGGACAACAGTTCTATTATTTTTCCCACTGCTTGCAGAAACCCGGTACAGGGAACGAACAAAAGCCATGCAAATACAAGATACAATGTTCTTGCACAAATGCACCAGTCAAATGTGTCTTTCTGATACTTTATCAGTCTTCCGAAGAGAAAACAAAGTCCTATCATTGCATCCTTCTGCAACCAGAAAAGTCAAGTTCGTGAGGGTGAAGTATATTTCCAGAGCTACCTCTAAGGCATTCCTCTTGCAGAACTTAGACACCAACTCCTCTGTTGTTGAAGTGAAGCACATACATAGGTACGTATCAGCGTCAGACACTATTATTCCCACACCACTCTACTGAAGAGAGGGAGCGAGCTGACAAGAGATCTGTAAAGTCATACGGCCACATGTCAGCAACATAACCTCAATCAGAGCTTTTACGTTTTGTTTTTAAAACAACCAAAGCGACTGCCTTTAGAGTGCAGACACTTATGGAAGTAGAGTAGCAATATGGATAAACTATTCTGCTATTTTCACCCTAACGGATTAATTCGCCACAACTATTTGCTTGCACAGGGTGTCCCCAAGAAGAATTTCCTGGACATTTAGTCTCCTGGGAATCTAAGCCTCACACACCAGACAAGGCAAAAAAATAAGTGGGAATAGCATTACATTTTACCAGCTAGGCATTTTTAACATCTAGCCATCATTTGCAGCTAACACCTGCATTTCCAGTCTAATCTGTTTAGCTTATTTGGCTCAAACTGTCATATTCCCAAATGCCCAGGGTCACTTCCCTTGCCTCCTTTTTCTTAACTACAATCAGCTCCAAGCTTGAGTAAAAAAGCAACCGCACCTGCACCGTACTCACAACCAATTTCAGTCCAACACAGTCTGCTCCACCTGTCTCTCCTCGAATTCCTAACTGTCCTAAAGCCTGCAAAGATGATTGTGTTCAGACTGGGACATCCTAACCCACGGCTCACACTTAGGACTTGACAAATTCACTATCAAGAAGCAGAGAAGAACATACTGGCAACAGATGCTGACTACAACAACGCTTACAATGGCTCAAAGTTAAACGACATTTCTAATGGAATACTAATTGTTACAAGTTATTCTTTTCATTCTCTCATTCCTATTAACTCACTAGAAGTGAAACGGCAGTATGGAGACATGAAAGATAGGGCAAGAAAAGCACAAATTGTGCCTTGCAAAACTACGGATCTGGGTGATAATGAATTCCTAGAAGTAATTACAAGAATCACGCCTGTTCCTAGAAAAAATTACAATAGTCCAGCCCACTTAGATAAACTTTGTAATAAATAGGTGCATGCTTTGTGACTCAGTGTGCAAGTTAGGAGGAGTGATCCCCCTTGCACCCAGCGCCATAATAAACATACCTGCTTTATAACTCTCTGTGAGTTGTGGAGTTTGTTTCCACATGTCAGTCCCTTCCAACCCAAACCATTCTATGATTCTTTCGGGATCGGCTTTCCCTGAACAAAATGCTACAGGACAAATATAAACCTAATCATCCTCCAGCATCTCAGGCTACTGAAAGAAACACAGAAGTGTGTCAGCAGTTTTATCAGCTAAGTTCTAGAAAGTGTTTCATAAGATGTTTTGGATGTGGAAACAGCTATAGATCATGTGTGCTGCCATCCATTGCATCCAAGGCCTGGAGAACAGCAACACTGACTTGACGAAAAGTGGTTATGAAGTTTTGACTGTAAGAGGTAACATTATTTCTGCCTAATAACGTTGACACTAAAGTGCTACTAATCCTCAACAACAATATTTTGGTTCTTGGTTCAACAGAAGAATGTGGTGCTACAGCTGCTATTTTGATATCAACATCTATTCATGCCTTATTGAGATTTTGACTTTAAAAAGAAAACTAACCTAGCATATGCCAGCTACTGGAATTTATAGAGTATTAGTGAATGAAAAAGTATTAAAAGCTGATTTAAAATTGCAATATATGAAGAATGAGAAGGGTCAGGTGAAGGGATTAGGTAAAAGGAAAGCCTTGGAATTCTGAAATTCATTATTTACACATAATGAATTTGGAATACAAGGCTCCGAGACTTCCAAGTCATGGATGATTAATGCAAGCCATGTGCAGGTGTGGTGGGTAAACTGAGCATTCTTAGTTACAGACCTCATAGACAAATGCCAAAAGAGACAGCTCTGCACTTCCAGGCTTCCTTGCACAGCACAGTCAAAAGACTTTTACAAAGGATGGAATAACATAATTCTTTAGAAAGCTGCCTGATCTCATTTTAAAGTCCCTAGGCAGTGCAGGCATGCCAGCAAATTTACCTCAGATGTGGAAATCCCCATCTACCAGACTGCAGCTTCCAGCTGGAAACTTCACCTGCAAGATACTATGCTTTTGTCTAAAACACTGAGAAGTTTGTCACTTCTCATTCCCACATGTAAGCATTTAAACAACATCATCAATCACCTTCAAAGCTGAAGAGATCATACTTCTTAAATTTCATGTTGGAAGATCTATTTTAAAGCTTCTTATTTTTTTCTGGTTTTAATCATGGGCAATGACACAGCTTTCAATTGATACACATGGACGTATTCTTTATGTATAGATGTTTCTCTACTACTTACATTTCTGGCTCAAGATGACATGTAGGAATTAAATTAGGGCACTGAAAACATGTTGGGAGTCAGCATAGCCAAGAAGTTGTGGATAGGCACATACCTATAACAAACTTTTAAAAGAATGTTATTTAACTGTGAGGTAAAGTAGTAAAAACTTGAGGATCACCCAGCCCTAAATAGGTTTTCTTGAGCATCTGCCCAGCAGTTTGAATGTCCTACTAAAAAAACAGAGCTTGCTCATGACAATGAATATCACACCATCATGCCCAGTAAGAGGCACCTGACTGTAAATCCTTCTCTTGTGTGCTTCACTTAATAATTTAAAACAGTTATTTTGAATAAAAGAATAAAAAAAGGAGTCAACTGAGTTCAGAGGCAATATTTTTCTACAATGTTTTTTAGGAATCAACGCTAAGATTTGAAGCTTTAAACCTCTACTGTCACAACTGACAGCCTTCAAAACTAGCTGTGCTCACTGGCTGTTGGCACAGCAGCTCAGCATGGAGCTCTGACTGCTTCCAGGAGCCTGGAGCGAGACAGCTCAAAATCGCGCCCAAGGGCAGGCAGACAACAGGGACCTGTTTCTAAGTTTGGCTTGACTTTGGGGGTAAAAAGGATATGCTATACCTATAAACTATACCCTTTGCCTTAAAGCAGGCCTCTTCCACACAGTGCCCTTTTCCTTCACCTCATTCCGTACAGCTGCTGTGGCTGGTAGGCTGGGAACAAGGGATGCTGAGCGCTTGTGTGAAATGGAGCGTTCCTGTGCCATTGCTAAAATTACCATGAGGACTGAAAGAGACAGAATGGAAATAGCAATTAACAGGTTATCGTTCCCCAAATGCTGATCGGAATTCTGTGTGACGCAGAAGAGACACTCCGGAAGCCCAGTGCATCTCCCCTGCTGAACATCAAAACCCTATTACAAACTGAAGAGTTATGAGGGCTTCTGAAGGAAAAGGCAGCAGCAGCCCTTAGAACTTAAATCTATTGCTGATACCAGTCTTCCCATCTTCACTCCTCTTCCTCTGCCTTCCTTAATAAATGGCTTAAAACATTCAGTGCTTGAACAAAGCATTACATTTACACTGCAGTCCCTAGGATTATCCTTCTGTCCAGCCAGCAGTTCAGCAAAGACTCCTTGGTAACAAGTATTCAGACACCAGAGAACTCTACCCACAAGTAAAAGCACCTTCACGGTACACAAACCCTCTTCCTAACCTCCTAAAGAAGGTTTACAGTGCATTCAGAAGGCAGAGAGGTCTGGATTTTGCAGACAAGCTAAAGAATCTATTTCATATCATAGTAGTCCTCACTGTAGGATGACCTGCTGTTGTTCAATCTCTTTTATAGCAGGTAATTTCTAACTCGCTACTTTCAAGGGTGCTTTGTCAAACATCTCAAACAAGGCGATTTCACAGAGAAACACCTCCTCTCTTGTTTGCATTCTCTCCAGCTATTTGGAGCCAGCACTCTACTGAACTTACAGTTCATATGCTGCCTAACCTTGCTCAGCCTCCCACAGGCAGCTGCTAGTGACAGTTAGTCCTCGTCAGCCTCAGGCCTAGACCCAACACCTACCATGCATCCAGATGCTTCCTTGTGCCTTCGTAGACATTTCCACCTTCTGCATGGGGCTGACAGGCACAAACACTGCTCACATCACACAGCTACAAAAAAACGCCTTAGGAAGAAAAACAGGCTCTCAAGTAACGTGTCTGCAGTTTGTGAATGGTGACCTACACAAAGAGAAAAATCAGGTACAGAAGAAAAGCCAAAAAGGGAGAAAATACCAGGAGAAAACTTTATAAAGGTTCCTTGCTCTTAAGTATGCCACACAAAATATGGATTGCCCATTTTACCTCAAAATAGTACACTGCTTTCTAATTGCCTCATCTTCTGAACATTGGGACTCCAGAGAAATAGAGGCAATACGGTGCAAGTGCCTTAAGTCACAGCCTCCTGGAAACCCAGGAAGACTGCTGGTGACAGGAGGGGATCCCATGAAGGTCTTGCAGGAGCCAGTGGCTGATCTCCTACAGGCAAATGTCCTATGGAGGCATTTGTGGTGACACATGCAGTACACCAGCCAGGCATCTTCATCCCAGGGCTGCAGGGCCTGGGTCTCCCACTGGATGCTCCTGCATGCTTCTCCTTCACAGTACGCCTTCCAAAGACCCAGTACTGCCTGGTCTTTTGCCATTTGCTGTATTAATATGAGCATTTCTGTGGAAGGCACCCTATGAAAGCAAAGGCTGGGCTTGGTATGGGGTTGGAAATGTCTGTGCAAAGAGAGGTAAATGTTCTGATGAATGCTAATGTAAGTACTATCCTCCCAGTACAGCCTAGAGTACACGCTCTGTGAAGAAACTACTATCACCCCATCCAGGTGTGCACAGACTTCTGGGTAAGAGTAACAGACTTTTCTTCCTCAAGAGACATCTTTCTCTATAACCACATGGAGGGCCACAGAGAAAGCCCCCCACCTCTCCAATACATGTAGTAGTCAGGCTTTCCCGTCCCTGTGAACACAGCTGTCACTGCGCACTGCTGGAGGGACAGCCAAGCTGGAGACCAAAACTGGAACTCCTTCCAGATTTTCTGGAGCATGGGAGGTAAGAGGGCAAGGGCCATGGGCCTCTGAACCTGATAGTTTGTTTAGATGAGCAGTCAGCGGGATCATTAAAGCTGTTGGCAACAGGGGGTCATACTGTGACCAGCTGCAGACAAACTCATGCTCCTCTACAAGGTGTGCAAATGGGCCTGAAGTCCATGAAGCCACTGGGAGAAACTGGTCTTCAGTTTTGAAGAAGAGGTGTAGTCTAAGCTGATCGTTAGGCATAGGGGTGAAGTGGAAATACCTGTTGTGCAAGGGTGCAAGTGCTGGAGGGCAGGACCACGCTACTTGTCTTCAGCGTTTAGAGTTTTATTGTTGTACTGTCAGTTGCTACAGATTTAGTCCCCGTGACATCTAGTCATTTGTGCAGACCCTGGTTGTTGATAGCCCTCTGTCAGCTCACCACTACCTGCGTGAGCTCTGCTACAGCACCACATGGGTTCTTCAGCCTGACCTTTGGCTTGTCTGTGCAACAGATGCTCACAGAAAGGGGTGTCCACTTTGTATTTCCCCAAGGAACTGAAGACCAAAGGAGTCACAGGTTACAGTTAACTTGGAGCTGACGTTCCAAAATCCTGTAGAGCCAGCAACTTCTTTGGCACTAGCACAATGAATGCCTCTTGGGAAGGAACAAAATGGGGCAAAAGGCAGCACGTGGTAGCAGGTAGTATTTTAGCTTTTTCCTGTTAAAGATGGCAAAGAGGGGCCCAGTAAACATTCTTGGGAGCTTGATATTTATTTTTTTTTTTTCTGAGAAGAGGCAGGGATCGAGGATGTGTCTCTCTGACGCAATCTGCTGTAACATTTCAAATGCAGCCTGGGATCATGAGCTAAAACCTGGCTAGTAGCTAGCAACTGCAAAGAGCACGCTTTTAACTTGGCAGACATAGAGGCCTGACAAACTAAGAAGAGCCATAGCGTCACTTGAGAAACTTTGAACTGAAATGACATGAAAGATATTAATAATGAGTCACAGAGGTACTGCATGGGGTACAGTACAGGCATGGCTTCTGAGTGTTTATCCTCAAAAGAAATTGGAACCAAACCAATGCATTTTAAGATGCATTCATACCCTCTCTTCCCATCACATTGACGTAGGTTGAAATTCCACAACAGCGATACCCACAATGAAACAAACGACAACTTTTCAAATAACCCCTTGCTAAAAAGCAGCACAGGCTGATACCTCAGCATGTTTCCTGAGCTGGAAAGGACCATTCCCAGCACCTGCCTCCATGCCTCCAACATGAACAGAACTGGACCACGGCAGGGAGTGGGAGAGGAAAAAGATTGAGAACCATTTGGGACAAGGAGTCTCAGGGACCCCTCACCAGCCCTACTGAGAAGTCTGTTCTAGCTTTTCAGTAATATGGCTCTGGGAATAAGATGTTTTTCTAACTAAAATATCCATAGCCATTTGTGGATAAATGTTAATGAAAATCTCACAGAAATGACTGAGTATCTTTAGGTTTCAGTTTCTGGTCACAAAAACTATTTCAGTTTTACTAGCTGCTTCTCAAAATCTGACAGTTTCAAAAGAAATTGGTGTTAAAGTGAATTGCTAATGTGGAAAACAGCCTGTGATGCAAAGGAATTAAACATTTCATGAAAGAAAATGTGGATATCAAAATAAATGGTGGGAGTTGACGTACAGTCAAATCTTCACTGCCATAAATGAGACATTTCCCTCCCTACCTAGCAGTGTGAGCAGCCACAAGGCAAGAGCCTCCACAAACAGGATTCTGGGGAGTCTTTCCCTGCACCCCTGTGACTGTGCAACACAACCCACAGGGGATCATCCTGATCACTAACCATCCCGTGGGGCTGGCAGGAATAAAGCCCACTAACCTTGCTTACCAACCAGAGGTCAGAGACACATACGGTATGACAACAGCACTTGTATTCAGGATGGTTTTATAAAACCCTACTTATATTTTGTACCTGAGAAAAACATAGGGTAGATAGCAAGTCCTCAAATAGTTGCATGTGGCTTTCTTAAACTCAACAGTTTATGAAATTATTACATCAAGGAAGTTATCTTTGAAACAAGGAAAACAGACTAAGCTGACATCCAGGGTTGCCTACTCTGCTCAATACAAATCAGTGATGAAAGATATGTTAATCTCTCAGTGTGAAATATATTGTAGCAACATCACCTCAGAGGTACTATCTGGAATTGTCCCCTCCCCACCTCAGTGTGCTGCATCTGTTTCTCTTTGACCTCTTTTGTCTAAGTGGCTGACATGATCTTTCAACCCAGTCCACTCCTTTTGGGCTTTCAATAAAGACTTAATTTAAATGTTTAAATTACACAAGGTGAACCTTACATTCTTAGTCTTATGCCATGCAATTGTTCATCCAAGAGCCCTTTCATCATCCAGCAGGGTTTGTTTCAGTTTTATTTTTAGTTATTTTACAATTCTTTCTCTTACTCCTATCTTTAGTAGTTGTTTCTCCTTTTTCAGCCTTGGTAGCCGCAGATCCCAGGCCTGTCAACCCCAAATAACTAGGCTGTCTGTACCACTACAGAAACTAACCTGCCTTTTCCTTTCCATCTGATCCTGACATGATGCTTTTTCATAGCCCTCTCCCAGCTACATTTCTCCCCAGCTGAACCACAGACTGTGGCCAGAAGCTACTTTTAGTATTCTGACTCTGGTGCTCATCTGCCTCAGCAGTGATTAGCTTAGCCTAATGCAACCGTATTTGCAAGTTTATAAGGACAGCTCATCCTCTGATGCATATCCTTGGTGCCCAAAGACTTGCCTGGCTTTTAAACAGAATTTAGTCACAGAAAGATGTTCATAAACATTGTAATATATTATGAATATATTTTACATTGAACTGAATTTGTATTTCACTCTCTGGTAATGTTTATCAAACACCAACTTTTATAAATATCATAGAACACAGATAACGCAAAAGATAATCAAAATAGAGACAAAGCAAAGTTAATCTCTCAAATAAAATGTAAAGAAACAGAACCCAGATCCTTAATCCAATCTTATAATTTATTTTAAACTGCCCAGGAAATCCACCCAAATTACCCATATTATTAGTTATTACTGAAGAAGTTGTTTTCTGTTGTTGCTATGGTGGCCACATCTGCAAACCCAACTTTGGAGTGAATGTTAATAATCAGTCCTGAAAGAAACTTTGCTTAGTCACTATCAGAGCTACTTGGAATTATGGAGATTAAACATGGTACCTACTAAAGAATTACAGTTTTTTGCCTTTAAACTCAGTGTCAGAAGGAAAGGTTAATTCTACCTTGTCTGAACAGAACATTTAGAAAATTTCATAGTACATGAACTGAGAGGTGGACCCAAGTCCTGACAGAGCAATGCTGGGTGTGACAAACAGTCCATTTCTCAATAATATGGAGCCCCATGTGCTTTCCAAGTATGTTTTGTCTGCTAGTATGAGACCAACCCAGTAAGCACTTCATCTTCCACTATGTTTCTTGGTACTAACATCATGTTAATCCAATCATTTTATATTTACACAGCACTACAGTATTTGTCAGATGTTAGGAATTGGCTTTGAGAAAGCCTCAAGGCTTGATTTTAATCACATGGCATTTAAGAATAACAGACACGAACTAAGAATTTAAAGAAACAGAAATGGCCATGCAGGAAAGCAAACCATTTTTAAAAAAGTTAGCTTGCTAGTGAGAGTGCTCAACTTTTCAGAAGTTAAAGTTAAAATGGCAAACTAAAGAAATCTGAAAAACAGAATCTTTCATTGCCTACTTTATAATGCACAGCCACAGCCTGAGCTAGTTTAAATGCACAGGAATAATGCGTACAGCTTCAGTCTTTTCCATCTCACTCCAGAACAGATTAGTACATGGAAAAAAATAATTTTCTAATCAAGACTGCAAAATGATTCAAAACCACGTTTCACACTTCTGTTATACCAACTGATGTGGGTAACATTTAGTATAAGATAGCTCTTAGATTTTCACCTGCTATTGTTTAATAGGTTTTCTTCTGTCCCTGACAGGTGTTTTAGATTACTTTAATTTTACGCCTCCAAAGAATGCTATTAAGAAATAAGTTTGACAGCAGGAGTAGCAAAGATGTGACAAAGTTATGCTATGCATTAATGGAGATAGGTCTAAAGCTAGGTCTGTGCTACACATGAAGGTCTAAGGTCTGTGCTACACATTAATGGAGATAGGTCTAAGGTCACGCCTTATTTTTGTGCATTTGTGCCTCTCAGTGCAATGGTTTAGGAACACTGAAAGTAGCAAAGCAACTCAAGAGCTGAAAGAAAAGAACAGGGAATATGAAATACAGGTCATGGTAGGATAACTTACGTGTTTTTTTCTTACCTTCATAACTCCAGCCATGTTTCTACCAGTTCTCCATCTACTACAGAACAGATGCAATTCACCGAGAGAACAAGGGTTGTATGCTGCCTGTTAAGGTAGAAGAAAAGACCATAAGAGTGACGTTCATGTGGCTGTAAGTCACAGGGCTTTGAAATGAACTGTACAACTCCTATCAGAACATACACTGGAAACCACCTGTGTAGGAAAGGGAAAGAAGAAACGGAGAACCTGCGTAGAAAAGGAAGAAAGGAAGGAAAGTACTAGAACCTAAATTTAAGTGCTCTCAATTACATTTTTGTTTTAGTGTTTCCTCTTGTGTGTCCAGTAAAAAAATATTTTGTAATATTAGAATGGGATGCTAAAAATGGGTAGTTTTCTGTGTACAGTAAGTGAGTGCCGATATGAATATTGAATATCTAATTGGATTGTTCAAGATATCTGTACATCAGCAAATGTAATTGTGTGATTAAGTCTGAGGAATAACAACTGCCACACTCCATGCTCTAAAAGTATGATTAATTTAGCAGATTTACAATCTGCTGATAACACCTGATCCTAAGATCAACAACCAAAAATCAATGTGACTATTAATGATTTGAATTTCACCTGACAAGAATAGTACTTACATAGTATCAAAAAGATTGTTAGTTAAATCATGCCGTCAAAAACTACCTGAAAGAAATGCTGTATTTCAGAATATGTTGTGTTAATGCATCATAAACACCTTGATGTCCCTTGTCCAACAAGTCCCATGCAAAAGTAAGGGCTTCACTATCTGAGATCTTGTATGGTATGCAACTAAAAATCTGTCAGTGTATATATATACCTTGAATATCCCTGAACCAGACCTTAAATTGATAGCAAAACATATCAAATGGAAAAGTGCAGCTTTTCTTTTAATACTTAATCCCTCATTCTAAACATGACATATGTAACGTGTCCACAAGTGCCGGAGTCTTTCACAACAGAAGGCTGATCTTTTAATTTATTTCCATTTACTTAATCAAAAGACACATTTGAGAACAGATTTACCGGAAGCATTTCAAGTGGTGATAGTCAGAAAGCTTGAACTTCCAAGGAAACAGAAAAAGTCCCAAACAACTGCAAATAGAGGTGAGTGAAGTAGATGATACCCAAATTTAGGAAATTTAGGAATCTAGTAATTACACCTACTTGGAAGTGATTGCTTTTACAATGATCAGCATTCAACCACAATTCAAACAGAAAGGCTATAAAAATATTTAAATTGTGACAGCTTCAGATTCAACAGATACAGAAATTCAGTATCTGTTTGAGAGATATGCTTCCAATTTCAGCTGTGATTGTTGACTCAGATAAGACTATTGCAAGCCAAATGACATCAAAAATTATGTCCAAGTCAGTTCAGTAATATCTCAGTTCACTCACCCAGATGGAATGATATCTTCTATGCAAACAATGCAATTGGTAACGATGAAGATGCTTTCATCAGCTCATTGCTAAGGCAGCGTAATTTCTGTGCTCTGCATCACATTAAAATCTGCCTTTTAACCCTAACAGGACAAGTAAGGTCTGGCTGGTAGGCAATTCCACAACTAGCAAAGGACAAATTCATTGACGGAAACACAGACTAAAATTATCACCTAGAATTCCCTTGTTTTGTGTCGGAACAAGTTGTGTAGATGTGTACCAGGACTCAAAGTGTCTACTTGTGAATGAGATTAAGGAGCTTCTGTTACAAACTGAGAGCTTCCTTACATTAACGGGACAGTAGGGAGGAAGCTGACAATACATCCTTCAATGCCCAGTACAGACAGGCTGCAGAATTAGTGTTACTTTAACCATCCCAACACCAAAACACCCGACGTGCAACTTGAAAGCACGTAGGAGTAGGTAGGGGTAGGAGTCTCCAGCTATCTATATTCAGTGGGGTTCAGACCATTCTGCCATATAATTCATATCTCCATTCTTGCAACAAATGACTTTGTGAGACCTCAGAAGGACTTTTGCTTTCAGTTTTCTTTTTTATTTTTTAAACAAATGCTGGAAAATACAGAACTACTTTCCAAAACAGAAAACCTCTTACTCTTCCTCAGAAAAAGTAATTACAGTTGATCTGAAAATAATGTAAATCAAAACATTAAGAAGAATAATTTCTTACTTTCAAGTTTTCTTCACTGCCAAAAGTTGGGATTCTTCAGCCTGGAGAAGAGAAGGCTCTGGGGAGACCTTATTGCAGCCTTTCAGTACTTAAAGGGGACTTATAAGGAATATGGGGACAAACTTTTCAGTAAGGCCTGTTGCAATAGGAGAGGGGGTAATGGTTTTAAACTAAAAGAGAGTAGATTTAGACATATAT
>Ga0181612_163817_pt1 | contig 15355 bp, 6 predicted proteins | sample HoacroProtozoa21_FD_119630 | JGI IMG/M metagenome (GOLD analysis project Ga0181612, IMG submission 119630) | Hoatzin crop microbial communities from Cojedes, Venezuel. Combined Assembly of Gp0051906, Gp0051904, Gp0051908 | reverse complement strand
TTAAAAAAAAAGGAACAACTGGTGCTATTAAGTTCTTGATGAAACAAGTTCTGAAACATTATGTTCAAGAACAAAGAGAAAAGACGGACTAAAGCTGGAGCAGTTACAAGTGCAGAAGAACACTGTGAGAAGAATGGTGAGCAAGCAAATGACTTTGCACTGAAAATTTTTCGCTTCTTTACTCTTATAAACCAAGGGCTAAGAACAGATGTGAGTGAAATTTGCAAATATACCAGTAATAAATACTGGGAAAAAAAGAACTATTTAGCTAAAGGGTCAAGCTGACACCAAATTGGTGGGTATTTGTTCACCTGGAATAAATAGAATTCAGCAACTGAAAGATTCCTAGTTGTCTGAGCAAAGACATTCTGCAATAGCCCTCCATCAAATACAATTTTTAGGAGTGAAGCCTCCTCTCCTCGTTTTTTTCTTTTTTTTTGAACATAATGTTTCAGAACTTTTTTCATCAAAAACTTAATTGCCCCAGTTTTTCCTTTTTTTTTAAAAAAAAAAAAAAAAAGCAAATGAGTTCTAACACATCAAAGGGATTGCATTTTGCCCTTTTTGCAGATGCTTCTAACGGGAGTTTATAGCTGCACCAGCATACTAAGACCTTATAGCTGCACCAGCATACTAAGACCTTCCATTAGTCACTCATTTACAGATTAGGAACTCTAAATGGAAAAAAAATGAATGACAACAGAAATAAGAGCAATGAAAACAAAACAAAAAACTAATGACACACATCCAGAATCTAATAGAAAAACACTCTCTCTGTAATGTATCGGTCTGCCTTTGTGTCCTCAAACTTCACTTTGTCAGCAGATTATGCTGAAAATGTTTCCCTACTATTAATGTAAAGGTCATTAATGAAAACATTTAAGAAAATTATTCCCAGTACTAATCCTTGAGAAACACTAATGATTTCCTTTGCTTGATATTTCTTCTCTCAGCATGAATAGTTGCATTAGCCAATTCTTTATCCTCCTTTTTAGTAACCTCCATTGCTTCCTCTAACTTCTAATTTAAGACACAGTCACATAAAGTGTTCTACTGAGGGCTAAATAAAGGAGGTCTACCTCATTTTCATCTGGGGAAAACACCCCTACACTATGCTGTATCACATTTACCTCCAAACCTTTACTTTTTCCCCTTCTGTTCGAAGTCTTATGATTGCAGCAGTGGCACACAAGCTACACAGAAGAAGAAACAACTCAAAAAGCAGAAGTGACAAAATCCAAACTGGGAGTGGAAGGGAAGAGCAAGGACTAAGTATAGGAGAAGAACAAATGACAGTATTAACTCAGCTGTTAGCACTCTACTGGAACACACGAGCTACTGGTCCTTCAACTGGCAGGGACACATGCCCGGCCATCCTTTCTGCTGTGATTAAAACATCATCAGGAGGATATCACTGGGACTGGTGAACAACTGGGTCTCACTCGGGGGGGGTGTGGAAAATAAAAATCACAGTGCCATCAGTATTTGTACTTGGAGCTGGCTGCTTTCCCACTGCACAGCAAGGGGAGAATCCCATGCCCATAGGCTTAGTTGGCTTTAGGAAGGAAAGTTAGGGACTTTGTCAATGAGGGAGTTACAGGGTGCTCCAACAGGCCCTTCGGTCTGGACATGCAGGGGAATCAGAGCTGAGGGCTACATCATGCAGAGTTCATGCCCCATAGCTGGGAATTGACCACGGAAAGTGTGTATGTGTATACTGATACACACACACCCATCCACCCAGGCTACAGGACTGCTGGGCAAGCTGTAGTGTAGACCCACCTCATAGTATGGAAACAACAGCTAATCAAGAGGCAGGGGTCTGTGCTTGGGACTTAGCAGTCCCAAAACTTGTCTTCAGGTGCCACTTCATTTTTTTCAATATGTTTATCTAGCCCATATTTGTAAGGAAATGCTGCATGTGTGCACACATTGCAGGTGCGTGCCTGTCCGGCAACGCATAAGTAGCACATTTAACTTGTGAAACAGATGACCAAATTGGTTAGATTTACTACAAAAATTGACAGAGGTTGCCACACAGATGCAGGACACAGTGACAGCGGCTGCCACACAGTGAACAAAAGCCCAGAGGACAGGTTTAATCTTTAGTAAAATCAGAAAATCTAGGCAGTAATGAGGTAATTCCAATGGCCCAATGCAATTGAAGCTTAACCCTGTTTTGATTTTATTTCTCTTTTTAAGATACCAGAAGCTGAAGTGTCCATGGTACAAACCTGTTCATTTTGCTTACAGATCTAACTACTCAAAAAGGAGGAATTCTATCCAAGTAATTATATTAAAGCACTATTAACATTACAGTCATCCACTCCAGAATAAAGAACACCCAGAATCCCAAGAAGAGGGACTGGGAGAAGTGTGCTATAAGGGAAGCACACACACACACATGCATATTGAATCTCTCTCTCACACATACTCTTATAATTAAACATCTATAAATTTAAGATTGTGTAGGTATTGTTATATTGATATTTTTCAGCATGAAGGTTTGATTTGGAACCTAAACATTTTTTAGACATACAAGATACTAATTTTTTATTCCTTATATAAAAAGCTCTCATAAACACAATCACCTATCAGAGTACGCAATCTAAATAAAGTTGCATGAATTGAACAATGCAGTGAACTCTCCTGTATACCAGAGTTATCCAAGACAAGTGGTAGTAGCTCATTTGTAGTACAGTCGGAATGCTTATTTTCCTTGGCATACATTTTGATACACTGCAATTTCCCACATTCCGTGATGGTACGAAACCCCAAGGTATTCCGATCTTCTTAAAGAAATATTCTTACTTTTAAAAATGAATTTGTATTTACTAAATAATGTATGTGTTTGCTTTCCAATTTCCATTTCAAAGGTTCAGTTAATTCAAGTGTAAGCTATAAAAGCTAGTCATCATCCAATCTATCAAAATATGGAGGAAGAAAGTAAAATTTTTCTCCTGTTCAAGTTTTAACAGAAGAAACAGAAGCTCACATTAGATGAAAGCTTCCATTCTTTACAGGTTTTTCTTCTAGCTGTACCTGGCATACAAATGGAATTATGGCAAAAAAAAAAAAAAAAGAAAAAAAAGTGCAATAAATTTAACATCAAACAAAAAAATACAGTCACTAAACTGAATTTGGACTTTGATTTTGACTCAGGAAAAAAATCCAGAAAATAAAGCATCTCTTATATATCAAATCCTTCTGGGTAAATGATAGACAATCTTCAAAGGCAGCAGAGTTTTGGTAAGGCTTCCTCTGGATTATCCTAAGCTTCTTTGATTTACCTGAACCTTTGAAGATCCAGTGGCTCTTACTCCCTTGATTATTCCTGTTTGGCACACTTTGCTGTAGCAGGCACAAGTTACAGGTCTGCAGAACTGTATCAGTCCTCCTTGTGGACTAGTAATCAGGAGAAACAGTAGTCTTGTTGCTTGTCTTAGTTTGGCAGCTCTAACAGGAATCTCACTTCTCAGCATATTCTAATTTCCCCTTGGGCGTGGGGTGGGGGAAGACAACTCAATGCACTGCAAAGGGAACTAAGAAGCTTCAGTCATATCTTTGCTATCTGTCTTTCACATTGTAGATATTTCGTATGAAGACTATGCCAATCACAATAAATGTTTCTCAAAGAAGTAAACAAAAAGCTAAAACCACCAGTCCTGAGCAAGCAGTTGAAGTAGAAGTGTCCAGGTGTTTGCTTACTGCCGTTGAAGCATTAACACTGGAGAACAGTCAGCAACTGAAAGTCAAAAAGTGACAATAGTTATGAGAAGAATGTCTGGTCTGAAGATAACCGAGTAAAAGTATGTTTCTCAGATCAGTGATGGAAAGTGGAGGGGGGGAGATCTGTGAACTTGAATCCTATTAGCACAAAAATATGGAAGTCACTCTTTCCTTTTCATGTTGCTTGGAGTCTCCTCATGCCGTTTTCTACTTCTTCCTCATCACAAACAGTCAGAGACATATCCTAGTCCACAGCACTATTTCTGAGCTTCACACAGTCTGAGCAACTGGTAAAGTCATGAGTTCTACGAATGTGTAAGATACAAGAGTCAGTCACTTATATTGTCTCACATTTTATAAGTTTCAAGCGTGTTTCCAGTTGTGGAAAGGAAATTGGTGAAATTTAAACTAGACCAAACAGAAAATATCTGCTGAAGTTTCATCACAGCTTATTCTGCCTGGTTATTTTCTCTGTAAGTCCATGACTTTAAGCTATGACTCTGTCTAACTTGGCTGTACAAGTGAGTAAGCATAATACTTACAACTTGATGGAAAACTCTCTGAGTAGCTCTAATATTAAACAATACAGAATATAATACAATCACAGCAGCCAAAGAATTTCATTATATAACTTTTAAGATGTGGAGGCTGTATTTCTTTTTTAACTAAAATGGGGCCAGTCAAATATCAAGTGAACCAGAAAATGCTGGTCTCAAAATTGTTCTGATAAGAACTAGACACAGGCGTCTTAGATCCTATGAATACTTAAAACAGAGAAGCCAAATATTTAGAGAGGGACTGGGCTGGCAAGATTACTGTATAGATTCAGAGAGTTCTGAAATTTGACACTTTGCACTTGAATAAGTGTCCAGATGATCCTTTGGCTAATCATCAAAAGTATTACGAACTTTAATATAGCTAGCCTAGAAGCTGAAACTACATGATGGTTTAGAATTCTTTCAAGTTGAATTAAGCTCTAGCTTAATGTAAGCTACTACACTTAATCACAATTCCTTTTGAGTGGAAATTGAATAACATTTTTCTAAGCATTTAGGACCAGTCCAGCCCTTACCAATGTTTCAACTCCTAATATATCCTACTGGAAATGCACATGCTGTTAGTCACACTGATATCCTTCCACAAAGGGTTTGAAATGTGAGTGTAACTATGACAGGAAAGCCAACTATGCTTCCCCAAAGATAATGTGAAGAATAAAAAGCAGAATTAAAACTAGGCCGTGTTAGGGTGCCTAAAAACATACTAACAAAAGGATATAAATAAATTTATGTGATGCGCTGGAGCAGGATGGATCCAAATCCAACTGCAGCTCTTTCGGGTGTAAGACTTCAGATGCCCAAGACAAGGGATCTTTCCTCAGTTTTTATATCGCTGTTAGCATGTCACAAAATCTGTGACTGTGTCAGTGCCTGAGCCAAGCATATTCTTTGGTTTCAGGGCCTGTGACACTTTTCTCCCATACTGTTTCTGTAAGAGCTCTTTTCCCCTCCGACCAGTTCAGCAGCTCTCTGCTGGCGAGGGGGGAGGAGACCTTCTAAATTAGACAAGGTTTCTTTTCTCTCTCCTCCATTCCCTGTATTTTTTCCTCTCCTTTAACTAAACTGCAAGTTTGACAGGTGACAACGCTAGAATAGGAAACTATCTTCAGGACATTTGACAGATAACATCTTAAGATCAGTACCGTCACTAACTAGTTTCCTGAAGATCATGTCTACTACATCTTTGCAATAAGAGGGAAAAAATTCCCTTCAGCCCAAAACTAAGGAATCAGATTTTCCATAAACTCCTTTCCATGGCAAGCAAAAACTGTCCAAACCAAACATTTAACAAAAGGGCTCGTGATCCTCTGCTACATTCACAAGACTAAAAGCTTAGATTAAAGGACAGCAAAAATCCCAGGTGATAGCCACAGGAATTTCTCATGGAGCCAGCAAGGCTATTAGCAGACACTAATATCATATTAGGTCAAAGGACACACAAGAATTAAATACTACTTTTAAATAAATGGATCTCAATTTTTCATCTGTATAAGCAATCTAGGAATCATTACTGAGTTTTCTTATATATATATTATAAACATAAAGAAATGTAATGGAAAAAAACTTAGTTCTTTGCTGTTTACTTCAGGAAAAACAAAGTAAGAGAGACTTTGCAATTCACTGTCATGTAATTATCTCACAGAAGTGCAATTAGCTGCCCGTTGATCCAGTAACATTATTTAACCTCCATCAATAAACACAGACACTGGATTAAAAATTTGAGATTCTGATGGAATACGTATTTTCTGTCAAGAGCTATAACCTCCTAGCAGCAACCAGCAAACCAATAATCTTTTTCACCAGCACTGAAAATAAATTCAGCCAAGGACGGTAACTGGCCAACCATGAAATTGTGCACTTAAGCAAACTTCACACTGACAACAGAAATACCAGATGATATTTATATAGGCCTGCTAGTATCACGTCTGCTGAGTCTTATTCTCCAGAATCTTCTTACCCAAAAACCATTTGTAATAAAAGCATCAGTCTAACCATTTGCTGTATCAATGTCAGTTTTCGGTGTCATATTGATCAAATGCTTGTTCCCTGAAGTTTAAACAGCAGAAATTATTCCCTTCATTCCAAACTTATAAAAGAAAGGTGGCGGCTTACATTATGTGTGAATGTCAGGAACAAAATATTACCTCAGGAACTACTGTACCTGATCAGTATTTTGGGGATTTTTGGAAAAACAGAATATACTATAAAACAACATGGCATGCAAGGCTAGACCATGAGAGAAAATCTATATAATAAAAACAAAAATGTATTCACTTGTACTGTATATTAATAGATTTCTATAATTAGCAAATAGTACTTAGAAAATAGGAACGTATGTTGGTTTTAGAAACAGGTTTGATTCTTTATTCTTTAAGAAAAATGGTGACTGATAGCATTGCATTTATTCTGTAAGTTTGTAATGTCCATTTCAGCATTTGCCTGGAACGCAGGTAGCCTTTAAATGACTACCGGAAAAAATGCTGAAATTGTATCTACTTTGTTAATCTGAAATAACACCAAGAAAAATCTCAATGCTCTGAAAATTACTATTTCTTCAATCCATTTATAATAGTGGATTTACACAAGATATGGAATGCTAGATCCTAAATTACATACAAGCCTAAGACAAAATTTTGTGATACAAATACAATGCAGATGATGTGAAAGCACTTGGAGACAAAAAAGCCACAAACAGGAAACAAATACATACTGAATAAGATCTTCTCCCTTCATTCCTCCCACCCCAACATTTCATGCTTGTAAAAATATCCAGTTTCACTTACATGTAATTATAATTTTCCTCAAGAACAATCTTTTCCCACCTGAATTCAGTAGTCCCATACTATATGCATAACTTTGGCATTCTGCAAAATAAACACTGAAGGCAGCAAAGCACAGATTTATGTACTTCTAAATCTGTAACCTGCAGCATCTCATACGGGCAAGTGCTGTGACAGCAGTGTCTCATGTAAGCCAAAGAGACTCTATCCACAGACAACAATCCGCCATTTCCCTACCAGTACATATGTACATACATTCATGCACGCACGCACACACACACACTTTGTCAACTCCCAGTGCAAGATCACAATAAAAGAAAACATTGTTCTGAAATCTTCACCCACTGGACCAGATCAAGTACAAGTGGCCAACAAGTTCCATTCATTTAAATTGATTTTATGTGGACTTATGTGAGCAGGGACTCAATCCCTTTTAAAATTATGTTTTATAAAGCAAATTTGGTAGGAACAGTTTCCAGCTCCAACAAACATAGCATAGTGTCCTTCTCAGTGAAAGTCTTCCTAGCGAGTTGCCACCTATGTATATAAAGATGCAAGTTAAAATCTAAGCTCTGCACAAAAAAGGGAAGTAAAGGAACTAGGAAGTAAGTCCTTAGGTTTTCATCTCAGTCAAAAGCAGACTGGATCACAGGCCTCCCAGAAAAACTCAGTATCCTTCTCCATGCTCAACAGGTAGAAAAGCAGGCAAAATTGCCCTCGGTACTCCTCCCAGTTCAGTAAAACAGACATTTTATTTAGCATTTCAGTTTTATAAATAGAAACCTTTCTAACAAACTTCAATTTTTTCTCTCTTACACACGACTAAGAAAGTCCAGCCTACTGGCTGAAATACCACTATCCCCGCAGAGCCTATATACAGCCTGCAGTGTTCCTGTAATCCCACGCTGTTGCCTACAGGTAGCTATCTCATTAGCGTGTGACAGCTCGCTTCCCTGCTCCAGCTGCTGTTACATCTAGCTCATTTCCCCAGCAGATTTTGCCATGCTCCCAGTTGAATTACGCGTGGGGAGTAATGTGAAGCCTTCTCTCTCTAGGTCCCAGTCGGTTTGAGGGGAAGACAGGATGAAGTCTCATATGGACTGCAGAGTAATCCATCTTGTGAATAGTTTGGGTAGCCTCTGCAGCACTCCTAGCCCCTTAAACAGCCAAAGGCAGGAGGAGTTACCACGACCTCACTCCAAGGATGCTACTAAGCAACAATCTCTGCTAGTCTTCAAAATGGCTTTATGTATACAAATATTCACAGCAAATTTCATCAAATCTATTAATCAACACCAGCAGAAAAGTACACAAACTGTGTTAAATTGGCTCCTAGCACATTCTTAGTAGTGTAGACAGGAGCTAGCTGGCACAGCAAGAGCTAGATGGCAGAGTTATTTTCAAGAACGGATGTCATTACAGTTGCATTACCCTCTGCAGATGATCACAAAACTAATTTTTTTTATGGCCTCGTTCAAACATCTGTAACAGCAAAACCAATTTTCAATGACATTCTATACCAATCTAAGACAAGAGGAGGAAAATATTTGTGACCTGTCTATATCAGGCCTGACAATTTTACTGTTATTTTTAAGATTTTCCATTCACACATTCACGTAAGTGAGACACTGCAGCCGGAAAAGTGATACTGATGTAAATGAGATGGTTGTCCAGGCAGCAGGTAGACATTATCATTTCTATTATTACCTCCTAATAGAATACGCAGTCTGAAAATGCAATTATTATCTTTAATTCTTCTAATTATTTCACCTACCCAGAACCTACAGTAAAAGGTTTATTTCTCATTTTTCTTGATAGAGTCAGATGCAGTCCATCTCTGGCCATCAGAAAAAATCTCTAATTTTATTAAGTAAGAGAATGGGCTGCCAGATTACCAAGGGACCAATAATTCACATCACAATTTCCTTCCAATTAGCATGTGTTCACACCATCCAAATGTTACTTCTGAAAAGTACTACTTGGAAAAACACCCCAAAAACAACAGGAAAACTGCACAGCCCAAGGTACCCGTAATTTCAAGTAAGAAGTTAGAAATATTGATGTTTGCAAACTGTATATGAAGCCAGACAGTCATAACTCCATAGCTTTGGAGAGTCCCATCTTTCTCTCATTCTTAGTAATATTTTCATCCATACAAAAAAGCAAATAAAATCAAACACTCTCCATTAAATTAGCATAAGTTTACCAAGATATGCAGTTAAAATAATGATAATTTTTACATTTAGGTATTACTATTGAAAATAGAACTGGAATACTAAATATACAAAAAATAAGCACATATGGTAATTTACATGAAATATGCTTTTATGTTTGGATTTTATAAGCTTGACCAACACAGCTATCAACTTCTGCGAACAATATACCCATGACCATGCTATCACTATTTCACAAGAGAATTCCTGAAATTTCATTATATATAAAATTTACTATAGGAAGACAATACCTGCAAAATAGCTGGCTTCCTATAATATCACACCTTTATTTACAGCAAATTGTGCTTACAACCATTACTGTTTAGACACTATTAGCATTCTTAATTTACTGTGTCCCATGAGAAGTTCAGTGTCCAAAGCTTTCAAAGTTCAAAATTGATTTTTTTTTAATTGGAACTGTGCTTCAAAAATATTAAGTCCTATATAATGTTAAGGACTCAGGAAAAAAATGTATTTTGTCTCCAAGCTATATAAAGGATATTTGTTATCCTTGTTTTGAAAAGGATGTACAGAGAAACAAGAACCACCTCACTTCACAGGAGCATTGTGAAAACTAAAATAAATGTTCAGTCTCAGATTAAAAAGATAAAAAGGGGGAAACTATGAATGAAAGGGAATTGATAACTGATTCTATATCAGAACTGAGTTGTGTGAAGGTCATCTGTGGCCATTCCTTGAGCAATAAGGATACTCCACGTTCACTAATTTGAAACTGCCCAGCCTCTGTACTGAATAAACAAGAGATTATTCCAAAACTAGTATGTGACCATGCAGTTAAAAATCTTCTTGTAATTTTAAGAAAATTTAAGGTTCTAGAAGTTTTAAAGTGTTTGTTTTTTTTTTTTAATTAAACATTTGTGTGCTTGTCCTTTGAAACTGTTTATAAACCTTCAGCATTCTAGAAAATAAAGATTTCTGGGTATTTTTAAAAACACATCATTCTGCTGTATACCAAATATCACACTGGTGAATGGGAAACTTTTCATCACAGATCCTTAACATGATTCAATTGTCAAATGAGCCTGTGAAGCTTAAGTGGAAAAACATACTGATGCTTGGATAGATTAGGAACAGTGTGTGGAGTCCTGAACATGGTGGTTCCATAATCCAGATTTAAGGACTGCCAAATACCTTCAGAAAACTTTTCACTCTAACCAGCTAAACTAGTAGCAAAATTTAAATCTTTGAAGAAAAATCTAAAACAGAGGAGAGTCAAAGTTTGAAGAGAAAGTAAAAAACATTTAATATCACGTTCATTATACTTTTTCTAATACTAGAATCACTTTCCACTAGCATCTCGATCACTTCCGACAGACTTGTAACTGATCCACAAGGCCAAGGATTTAATCTCTGTATACATATCCAGGTCTTGAATTGCATTTCCACTTCTACCCACAAATTGCTTTTCGTTTATTTATTTTTATATTCCGTTTCTTAGAAAGTCTCAGAAATCCCATTCAGTCATCACTTTCCAAAGATTATCCATTTTTTACTTAATGTGGAAGACAGTTTTGACATTTCCTGCATTATATTCATGACTCTCACCACATCTTCAGAAATACTAATGTCTTATTGGCATTTCAAACACCATGTCCTGCACTTGATTACATGATGAGTAAATCAACTTCTCATTGCAGGGGAAAGAGAGGGGAAGATGACAATTGTTTTTCTCTGATGTGATCAGGCAGTGATTAAATTTGAGTTTGAATGCTTCTGAATGTATCTGATTGCTGCCAATTGATCTGGTATCTTATTTCCAGCTACAGCAGGGACTGGGGCTTCAGAAAAAAAGGCAAGGCACCTTCAAGATTCATCTGGCATACGCCCTTTTTTGTGGCTGGGGAGTCTTTCTGACCCCCATGCAGGCCAATGTCTGAGACCCTGAGGTGTGTGATTTGATTTTCTTTACTATCTTCCCTACACAGAACTACGTGTTAACCTTGTAGAATTAAAACGGAGGTTAATGTTCCACTACTGGTATGTAAGCATAAAGGGAAGGCATGAAGTGAAAGCGGAATGAGTTTATACATCATACAGAGCAAGATTATACATCCTCAATCACCTTGAACAGCACTTCACTGAAAAAAACATGAAATTCAACTTTGATACAGAATAGAGCTCTGTAAGAGCACAAGAATGTTTTTTGTACAGCATCACAAACATCCTTTAATTTTACAATAGATTACTCTATTTCAGTTTCCTAAATATTGTTGGGACAAGGCAGTTTTTCTAGAAACTTGAATGAAACTACACAGTATTTTTCTCTAATGCTTTGTCCCAAACCACCGTGCAGAAAGAATCTGGGATGCTGTGTTCTGTAAAATCTGCAGAAAGAAATTCTATTAACTTTGTCAGATTGAACCCTGCTGTTGCTATAACTAAGTTTCTACCCTATTCAGCTTGACTTGAATAGCAGGTCAATTTCATTAGCAGAAATGGGAAGGGCAATAATAAATAGCTGACACTATCTCCACTGGGACAAACCAGTTACATCACACCTCGCTGTGACAACCTTTCTGAATTCTACCTAAGGAACAAAGAGAAGACATTAGTATCTGGCATCTACCCTAGTACATTATTTAGGCCTACGTAATCCACCCAAATTTCATCACTTGCTTTCAAATTTAGAATGTCAGATGCAGTTAAAGAAGTTTTAGATTGTTAAATTTGCTGACATAAGTTACAAGCTGTCTTAGTAAAGGCAAAAAATATGCCAGAAACAAGATGGTGGGGAGTGGAAGAATTATGATATGGGAGCCAAAATTATAAAAAGGACATTTTGATTTCTATGAAATTATCATGTCTTTGATATATTTTAAAAATTTAAAGAAGCAGTAAATACTATGTCAGTGACTACCAAGTTAATCAAGTTCAAATAAAACTGAAATGAAAACATCTGACATCAGTTCTCTGTAACGACAAGGTTATTGATATAAAAAAGCAAGAGATGACTCTCTTGAAGTAGCTAGAGGGATAGTTTTAAAAAATACCCTGTCAGTTCCTCTCATTTAAGAAAGTAACTGGACTAGACAAAAATAACGGCACAAGAAAAAACGAAGCTGGCATTAAAGTGTTCAGAACTTACATTTAAAGGGAATTCATGATGTCCATTTTTCTACTCAGTATGCTTGAAACTTGCAGTTACCTACGGATTTAGCTTCTCACAATGCTTGCCTAAAACGCGTGTGAAAGTGTTTTGAGATTTCAAGCTTCTGAACTGTTTGTTTAGATCCTGAAGTACACTACGAAGTTGTGTGTATTTCTGTATCAACTGCACTGTCTCACATTTCCTAAAAAAAAAAAAAAAAGATTAAATTTACCAGATGGAGACAGATTACACACCGGATTTCTGTCAGTGAATGAGTCTACAGGTCTGGGAACTACAGATTGCAACATATTGGAAGGGGTATTATGTAGATTTGCCATTCAGCAATACAACGATTATTCCAATATGAGAGAGATTTTCCTGTCTGCACTCCTGATCTCTAGTTCTGAACCAAACTGGTACATTTTTCTGCTTGCTCCCGTACTTCTAATCCTGATTCTTATCACATCCTTTTTTTCTTCAGCACTAGTAGCAGAGAGAGTTCAGCATGGAAGTCCTTTTATGAAATAAAATTACAGTGCAAACTCCAGAACAGAAGAGAGTCTAACCTCTGGCTGTAAGAAGTTACAACATGTAATAAACTACCTTCTTCCCAGGTACAAGCACTTGTCTACGATGTGGGAACATGAAAGAATGAATCTCACCGTAGAGAAAGAAAATCTTGCATCATGCAAACACTCTATAATTACATGGCAATACTGAAAAAACTGATCAAAATCAGGACATTAAAGCTCAGTGGGAGAAAAATAGGTGTGGAACATCATGGGAAACCAGAATGGCTCCTATGAGAACACTGGCAATAAAGGAAAACCAAGGAAAACCTGTTTGCTGCTAATCAGGGTAGGAGACCTAGTGATGAATGACGAATTTAAACAGGCTTTGGCGCTGAATTTCCTTTTGCCTTAGACTTTACAGGTGAGATCTGCTCACAGTACTCTCGTTACTGTACTTAACATCAGTCGTAGAGTCTGGGAGAGTGAGGTATTACCCACAAGAGAAAATCAAGGTGGACAGGAGGACAATCATTTGATCACACTGGAAATACCAAACATAGGATTGCACGGGACTCAAGGGCATTGAGAAACAACATTGCTTTGAGGCTGCTATCATCTTTGAAAGATTGTACCTTTCTGGCACTACTACTATTGCTGCTACAAAAGGTAGTTTGTTTTAAAACGAGGAGAGAAAAGGAATGAGCACTAAGAGGTAAGAGCTAAGTGCAAATCTTTCCTGTGTGAGGCCAGACCAGGTATTCAGTATCTTTCGTATACATTTCCCACTGCTTTCTGGTAGCACACCACCACTGTTCTTGATGATTGCCAGCAAGCATTCTCATAATACAAAAATAAAGTACTTTGGAAATAAGTGCTCACCAGCAAAAAAGGGGAGCCTTTGTTCTGTAAAACAACCCTAATATAATCACATAGTGTTTACTCAACAGTCCTCTGTTGCCAGGGCACCCAGAGAGCAGCAGCACAGAAAGCTGTGGAAAAAGAAAACAAGGTATGCACATACATGATGTTAACAGAACAATGAAGAATTCCTAACAAGCGGAGTAAATCCCACAGAGAAACAAGAATACCTATTCCTTACAACTTAAATAGGATATTTCCAGAAATTTTGGAAGTACTAGGGGCTGAGCAAATAAGCAGACTCCCAATCACTTACACATTCAAAATTTGTTCTATCTTTTAGATAAGGTCCAGCATCTAAAGTTCAGAAAAAACCTAGAACATCTACAGTACTGACTTGCATACTGAAACTAGGGTTCATTTGCTTCTTTGCAGATGAGGAATGTAATATACATAATTTAGTTAATACACAAAGTACTGCATTAGAGATGGAACTGTGCTGAACATTAAGGTACTTCAGAGCTGCACCAGTGGGGGGTGAGGAGGGGTGTACAGTGCTCTTAAAGTGAGATGGAGTGGTGAGCAGAAGAGCAAACTGCCAAAAATAGCAAGCATCAATACTGTTAAATTATAAACAAGCAGAAAGGGCTCAGAAATAATATGCAAATAAAGACCTGCTGTTTTAATACAGACACAGGGGAAAAAAAAAAAAAGCTTTTCAGAGAAAAAATTAACTTGACATCTATCCATATGTTCTGCATATCACCGTACAGTGTTAAATATCGCATTAGTGTGGTATATACATATTCAATTACTATAAAGATCAGATTCCTGACTACTGCATTGTCACCATGCATAAAGTATCATTATTATGTATTGGCTAGTTATCTCCAGAAATCTTGAAACATTCCTCAAAAGTTTATACATGTCTGGTTTCTAAGTGATCTGACTGTGTGAAACGGTAAATATCATGTAAAATACTTGTGTTTGAAAGGAAAACTTTGAAGAACTAAAACAGAGAAACAACAGTCTTGCATTCCCCTAAAGTGATTTTAAGGGTCATCAGTGTTTGGCATTAAGACACACTTCATAGAAAGCGTTCTTTCCCATACTTTAAACAATTCTCTCTTGCATGACTGAGAACTAAGGTAATAGAAAAAAAATAAAAGTTTATATATTTTCATATGCCAAATGTATCTTTTATCTGCCAAACTGTATATACAAGTATTTCTGATAAAATGCATTAGGCCTAGTCACGTATTAACTGGCAGTGCAGTATTTAGGGCTTTGATTGCATTTTGTTCAGTTCAGACAACTACAGAAGTTTCATTTAACTATTATGATAAAAAAGTATATATCTTTTATGTACCTGAATCAATTCACCTTTTTTATCCAATGATTTTCTGGTCTATGTTAGCCTGCATCAACTGATGTCAGTTAGCAATTTCACACTTTGACAATTATGTTTGATTAATTAGGAATCAGACACAACATAGGTTGCCTAAGTATGATTGTGAACAACTTGAATAAAGTTCCAAAAATTAATAATTACAAAAAACAGGTAATTCACAAGAAGATACAAACATGCTTTTTCTTA
>Ga0181612_154659_pt1 | contig 15355 bp, 9 predicted proteins | sample HoacroProtozoa21_FD_119630 | JGI IMG/M metagenome (GOLD analysis project Ga0181612, IMG submission 119630) | Hoatzin crop microbial communities from Cojedes, Venezuel. Combined Assembly of Gp0051906, Gp0051904, Gp0051908 | reverse complement strand
TCCCCTAACTCAACTTGAGGTCATTGCCTCTCCTCCTATCAATAGTTACTTGGGAGAAGAGACCAGCACCTGCCTCACTGCAACCTCCTTTCAGGTAGCTGTAGAGAGCAATAAGGTCCCCCCTCAGCCTCTGCTTCTCCAGACTAAACAGCTCCAGTTCCCTCAGCTGCTCCTCATAAGACTTGTTCGCTAGACCATTCACCAGCCTTGCTGCTCTTCTCTGGACACGCTCCAGCACCTCAATGTCCTTCTTGTAGTGAGAGGCCCAAAACCGGACATAGTATTCGAGGTGCGCCCTAAAATTGTTGTGATACATCCAACCTCAGAAAGCGCTTTTGACTTGGTGCAACACTAAACTGCAAAAACAGTAGAAGAGAAAGCTACATAAATGCATCAATATTGAAATTTGCTGGGAGAATAAACCAGCTTCCTCAAAATACAAAGCAACATCGGACAGGATAAAAGAGCATAAAAGTGCCACATTAAAAAAAAACACAGAAGATTCTCTAAAAATACACATAGATGAAGCAAAAATTAAAAAATAAGAAAGTGTCCCTACCCTCCACTCTCCCCTAGTCAGAATTATCATTTAAAAAGCTGATAAAAACAAGGTTTCGGAAGTATCTTTAGTATTCTGTGGGCTATATTAACTCATTGTCTGAATACTACTTTCAGGTGATAGCCATCATGTAACATCCTGAAATCTAGACAAGCAAACAGATTACAAACAAACAAACAGTACTATCAAATTTGTAACATACAAAGTTACATTATACCCAAAACACACAACAAGCAAAAAGTAAAAAAGGCATTTAAAGCATTAAACCAGAATCAGTTTGAGTGGAAGAAGTGATAAAACAAAAAACTATCTTTGATCAGCTGAGCACACAATATTTGTTACAAGGAAATCCAATTATCTAATTTGTCCATAAATAATCTGGTATCTCTGTAGCATCTCTTTCTAAATTTTGGATCTTCTTTAGAAACTCTACTCCCTATTTACAGCTTTGAAAATTCAGACCCATTTGCAACATGTACAACCAGCTTAGAAATGGATGCCATTTTTTCATTGACTAAGATCCACCCAAGCCTGTATTGCCCCTATCAAACAAGCCCTGTTTTGCCCTCACCAGTTGAAAACTAATCAAAAATGGAAGGAGCAAAAATAATTTCCTATCGTATCAGATAACTAATCCACCTGACAGTGCAGCCCTCCTTTTGTCAAAGCATAATGGGAAATAGCGTTCTGATGCAGTGATTCAAGATAAAATTGTAGGCAATATTGTTTCTACAGTTTAAATACATGAAAAAACCCTTTTTCCCCTTCCATTGAAATATAAATTCTATGTCTTGTATAGAAAATACTGTCTGCCCTGAAGACACTTCTAGATATTAAAATATTAGGTAACAAATTTATTTCCAGTCATCTGCAAAATAAATGCATACACAAGATTATACCCATTGTAGTTCGCTTCACCCCAGACTTAATAATTAATCCAGCAAAAGTTTTGTTGTCTTGTCGAAGGCAGCTAATACATTTTCAGCTGTACCTAGTGCTCAATACAACAGTGTCGCCAACTGAAGAAGTTGTCTTTTTGGGGGTCAGCAAGAGCCAAGCAATGGCTTTTTGTACATGACCACACGCAATCTCTGTCAAGACAGAAAACTGAAAACTTCCACTGTTCTTGGGTATTTATTTCTGTATAGAACAAGTTCTGAAAGTATGTCATTAAGTCTGATAACTCAGCCAAACAGAAGCTGATGTGTGCAACTCTGCACCATCCACCTGAGGGCTACAGAAATGCACATCTGAAAGCTGTTACATTTCAGTGCTGGTGGTATCTGCCCTATGTATAAAGATTCAGTTATTTACTGGGCAGGACTGAAATCAGTGAAAGATCAAGAGTGAACTTTCCTTAAATTTCTCTATTTAAAAGGGTTTTTTTTAAAAAACACTATTATTATTATTTTATATTTGTAAAAGGCTTGACTTGAAGTCCATACCTATTTCAAGGAAGGAAAAAAAGAGGATCTAGAAACTTTTAAAACGTGTCCTGAGAGTTAAACAGATGTGAAAGTCGGCAAACTTGAAAACACAAAAAACAAAATCAAAAGCAAGGTAGCTATAAGGACACTTCATCATTTCTTTTTCTTCTCCATATGTCTTATCCTGTTACACTATTATGAAAGACTTCAGTAGTTAAACTTATTTGCCTTTCACTCAAGGTTTGTCCAGAAGTGCCCAAGTCTCAAATCTTTCCATTCTCAAGAGAATGGTTATCGTATTTGGGAGTCTTGGTCAATTCTTGCCACAGACAATACAGCACATTCAATCTTGCAACATTCTCCTCCCATAGCCTGGATGGGAAAGACGCTGGTAACGCACATTAGTAACTAAAAATCTATCAAAATATTTTCAGCTCAAATAATGAGGAAAAACCCTGCAACTTAAAGATCCTTGACATTTTAACTCCATCTTAGCTTTATTACAATAGCATTAAGCAATTGTTTGCCAACTGTTTTCTGGTATTCCAAAATAAGAATTGTCATCTTTTACATCTGTGCTACAAGGTTTAAATACTTTAGATTTTGACCATAGTCACCTAAATAAATTCTAAAACAATAAGGAGACGCTCGTAGCAGAAGCACTGCCTATTTTGGAAGAGACACCCGAACAACCAAAGACACCCTTCCTCCCCTATTCAAATGAGTCCGTGAAACACAGAATCACAAAATACAACATTAAATTAGAATTCTCATTATTATTAACCAACTCTGTTATGGACACAATTTGTCAACAAAACATTCTTCACAGTAATGAAACACCTTGATTGTTCCTAATACGACAGACTCTGCCGTAGTATATTTTGAAATGTTAAAGTACAAGAACTCCATGTGGCTGGTACGATTTTCTACCGCAATGCCATCTACTCTTGTTCAGAATAAACATACAGGACTGTGCGCTCAAAATTACAGCACAACTTCTACAACAGCTACGTCATTGAATGTACGAGCTTTGCCAACCACAGGATATGAAGATCTCCATTGCATATTACCCATGCATCTGAAAGACCATATGAAGATTAGAACACTGTAGTTTATTTTGACAGCCATGAGTGTACATCATGCTGAAGAGAATCTGTAGACTGGAAGAAAAAAAAAAAAATCAGTTTGACACACTATTTGTTGAGATGAGTAGATTTCAAAGAAAAGGAGAACAAAGGGATGGAGTCAACAGACTGCTCCAAATGTGTACTCCTAGAGAGGGGCAGAGTGAAAGCCAGGAAATTAAAGTTTAGCTACAAACATATTTAAGCTACTGACAAAAGGACTGGAAAACAGCAATTTCAACAGAAGCATCTTAGATGCATGAAGAGGAATGGCAAAAGATCTGCATATCAAGTGTGACCCAACAACTTAACCTAGGAGAGACAAGCATGAAAAGACACCTCTTTACTTCAGCAGTCACCTCCTCAGAAATAGTATTTTGATAAAGCTTTTAAAACTTATCAGGACTTGTTTGGGAGAGATCTCTGATGCAAAGGGCTGAAAATATATTCTGTTGTATTGTAAACAGAAGCGCTGAAAATGGTCATAAGACCCATTTCTCTGAGCTTGAATGAAACTAATCCTGTTCAAGCTTAGAAATATGCATGACTCGGTAGCCAAAGCCACGTGGATATCTGCCCTTACAAATTTTCTGCCACCTTTCATTGTCCAAAAGTGCTGCGTTGCCGATTTCTAAATGGCCTCTATTGCTTTAGATTTCTTTCCACAAACAAACTCAAAACATTTAATCCTAAACTTTTTTTTTTTTTTAAATAAAAAGGGACTTTTAGAACCAATTTTTATATCTCTCATGTATACAGTTCCCATTTGGACAAAGTCTGAAGTAAACTCAGCAGCATGTGTTATTACCATTGTGTAACTCCACTACTTTTATAACTTTAATTTTTCTTCCATTATCTACCTCACTGCTCTGCTTCATTCTTCCATATTGTAAAGATATCAATAGTATTCTGTAAATATTTACTAGGCAGTCCTGGCTGCACTGGAATAGAAGAAATATTAACTTAAAAAACAAAATAAACAATTGTACCATGTGCATAGAAGAATGGTGGAATGATTTCAAATCTCCGTGCAGTTATGAATGCACTAGGTTTCAAGTATCAAGAGAAAATAACCACATATTTGCTATGTAATATCTAGTTTCTCAGCTGTAAAAATGAAAATGATACAAGCCCTTTCTAAACCACGGAAGAGTACAATCCATCAAATCGTAAAAGCAAATGCACACACAAGTATTGACTAAAGTAAACTCTACTATTGCAAGAAATTGTCAAGACCCCCAACAGAACATTTTCTTTTAGCAGCTTTATCAGCCTCAGCCAGGACAGGACAGAGCACAAGCCAGCTCCTGCAAGCAGCTGTCCAAACATTGGAATTGATGCGCTAGGAAGAAAGTTCCAGGCTACTTCATATGGCATACTTAACGTTCTCATCTTTGAGAGCTTTGCTCTCTGAAAGATGTATTATTAAAAAAATAAACTGCACAACCCTTGAGATGTTTTGTCCTAGTGCACACTCACACTTCAGGTACACAGATGTCAGTGCTGTGGCAGTATCAACAGCGACACCACACACTCACTCTGCCTTCTTCAGAGACAGATGCTTAATATAAAGCAGCAAGAAAACATCTAATGTTCACTTTCTCAGCATCACAGATTATTACAGAACATGTCATGCTTATATTGTAATAGAAAACCCTTGAGGTTAGAAGAAAAGAGACTGGAGAAGTTTTGTGTGCCCCTATACACTATGAGTGCAGCAAACAACAAAGGAGAACGTCTGGCCCTGTACACAGTATTAAAGCAAAAAGGAAGAAAATCTATTTTTCATGATGAAAGAGAGTACAATCTGTAACACAAATGTGAAAAAGGCAGGAACAAATTCTAAAACAGTATCTCCACTGACAAATACAAAATTAATTCATCATTGCTTAAAATAGCATTATGTACTTATTTGATGCTACGTACAGCTAATAACATCAACGAGAAAGAGTGTTAGTAGATTCTCAACAATTCACTGATGCAAACAGGTATATACACTGAGCTCTGTTTGAGCCCCCTCTTAATGACACCTAGCATCCTCAAAGAACATAGTTAATAGGTCCATGAACTGCCCCTTTGTACCTTAGCACACACTGCAGGAAGATCTAAATAAAACCAGAAACAATTCTGTTGCATGGTTATGTGAAGGTTGATTTTGTTTCAATATTAAAATACGTCTTTAGCAAATATTAGCTACACAAGGGCACTTAAAATGTTCATAAGGTTATATACATTTGAAGATTTCGCAAATTTACAGTGATCCCATCCAGACTACACCTGTGTATCTATATCTATTTATATTTATACACACACAGAACTCCTGGGAAGTAAAGTTTTAAAACAGATCTGAGACACTTGTGAAGCTGTGCACCTGCCTTGTGAGCCAGACCTGCACTCCCACAGTCAGTGCCAATAATCAATTAGGTTTTTTTATGTATTCATTGTGAAACTGATGGGATGCATCACCGAATTCAGGTTTCCAGTGCTGTGCTATTTTGACCCTCAGACTATACCATTCAGTGTCTTAATTCCAGTAAAACTTTCTTTCCGTCCTGAGCAAGGCAGGAAAACTCAGCACTGGTGAACGTGAGAGTTACAGTTGAACTCTTTTTACCCCCTCTACCAAACAAATTTAAGGAATGTTTTTGTGGTAGTTCAATTTCTGTAGATTCAGATAGAATTAACTTAGATATTTATGAAATACATTTTTATGCAAGACATTTACCATCCTTTATCTGGAAACCAATACTTTTTAGCATATGGGTATTAAAAATCACATACAACAAGTTACTATCATGAAAACTGGCATATTGGTTCTTTTCTATTAAAAAACAATTTAATGCACAATGGTTTCAACCACACATGCAATGAAAGATGCAAGCGTATATAAAGGTACTTTAAACAGTTTTTCCTTCCTGGCCCCTACACTGGGTATTTTATAAACTGAATGTTTATGAACACATTTCACTCTGGACAGTTATGCAAGGATGAATTAGTTAAGGTTGCAGTATATGCTTGCAACATAAAATATAAAGTATCATCTACCCAACTATTTACGTAACATATTTCAGTTGGAACAAACTTTTCTTGAATACAGCAAACCATAGTTATAAGCAAGATAAAACCTTACCATAAAAGATTTACATAATGGTACTACTACTTCCTCACCTCAACCTTAAAATGTGCTAGGTAATGTACCACTAGAAGTATTTGCTTTTTAGATGACCGTGTTACAGTGGTAACTCAGACATGCTTCCTGCTCTTGCTGCTGCCTTTTCCTTCTTCTGCACCAGGATTTCTATGGCCATCTACTGAGTTGTTTCAGCATGCTTCATCAGCCGATACTAAACCAAACCAAGCAACAGATCATTTTCTGCACAAATCTAGCGAGCCTTGGAAGTAGCTTAAAACAGAAAAATGCAGGAAGCCATCCGTTAGACTGGGCAAAGCTGCTGTAGAACTGCAACATCTGTCACTATGTAATCATGAATCCTTCATGATCAGGAAGCTCTTATTCTCCCTGTTTATAACCAGCTGGTGAAATATATGCTAGATACTCAGAAACTGTCTAAAGGTCCAAAAGGCCGGGGAAACTTTGACTGAAGCCAATGCAATGAACACCTCTATTTCACCATCCAGGTTAAGAACAAAATTTCCAAGTAGCATCAGATCTGAGAAAGAACAACTTAGTAAGCAAGAAACCATAAAAATGTTTCCTGCAGGCATGTATTTCCAATCAGCCATAGATCTACTTTTTAGTATTTTAATCTCAATTTCCTGGGAAAATGTCAGGCAAGACAGTGAAAGCTGTTGCCAAAGTTGAAATACGGTATCTATTGTTTTATCTGAAAGCATACTGTTGTCATCTTACAGATATGACTGTCCTAGAAAGTTTGTTAGCTATTACTCCTCTCTCTTCTGCCAGGTACAAGCTTGTCCATCAGTTCATTGTACAAAAAAATACCGAAATTAGGCTGGCTGATATTTAATACCCATTTTTAAAGATCTGTCACTCTGTCTGCTTTTCCAGCCTTCCATAGCTTCTGCAACTCTTTTGGGTATTGTAGAATAAATTTGATGAGTTGGTGTCCAGCTGATCTAGACTATCCTCTAACCTGGTCCTTTCTCACCACAGCATGAGATCCTACTCCTTTCCCATTGATATTGGCTGCATTAGCCACAGATCGCAGGTGAACTTTTCAGTGAAGAAACATGCAAAGACCTTGGCTTTTTTCTTGATGTGTTTGCAATTTTTGCTCTTTGTAGTAAACTACAAACCTTCTCTTGGCTACCGAGACAAGCCTTGTCTACCCAAGACAAGCCTTTCATAACTACTATTGGAAATCTGCATGCATCTGTATACATTACAGAACCAGTTCCTTACGTTTGGTATAAATTTCAAGGTCAACACACAGCTAACACTTTCCTCTTCCAAAAAAATAATTGTCTTTGTACAATACTTACTGACAAAGTTACAAGCTCTACTGCAAAAACAAGAAGCCAGGAAAGAAACATCTTTGGAAACCATCCTCCTGCCTTCCAGAAACTCACTTAAAACCCCTAATCAATACAAACAGAAACCCAGGATTCACTATTCTCACAAGCACCAGATACTACAAAGTAGGTGCCTTGCTTTGGAACAGAATGAGCTTAGCATTACTTTTGGCTTTGTATTGAGCTAGCCTGTCTTGAAAGCTGTCAAATCAATCAAAAAAAGGGTTGTTATGGTAAGCTACAGATAAAGTGACATTTTACATAATCTATGTTGCTTGTCTGTTAACATCAGCTTTCTCATTTTCCTTTTTCAGCATTATGTAAAGATGAGATAGTAATGAACTGAAAAGGCAAGGAAGAATGCAGCTGATGGAAATTTTGATACCTTCTTTCAATTTCCAGAGACAACTAATTGACATAAGTCAATGTACTTGACTACATTCTCATAAGACTAGTCACAAAGCCACAGTCATACGTTATTCAAAGCAAAAGATAATAGCAATTGTCAAGTTGATTAAACATTAACATTAGTATGTAGAGTAAGCCCAAATTAAAATTTACTGAAAATGGTAATGTGTTCCATCTACGCACCACAGACAAAGCAATAATACTTGACAGAGTTTCTAGACATTGCCTATTATTTAGGACAGATATCTGTATATATCATTGTGTATATCCAACAAGCTCATCTACAAAATTTGCAGTTGTCTGATGTAACATAATACTGTGAAAATTTCACAGAAATAGCTAGACAAAAGTCTAACAAGTAACAGCCTGTGACACATATCAAAAACACATTCATGCTAGAAAAGACATCAACTAGTTGAAGACAAAGACCTTAACTTCCAAGGGAAAGGCTTGATTTAGGTACAGAATTTCTGAAATACAGCTAAGACAACAGAACCATCTGTGTTCTTCCTACACTTATGACTCTCCCAAAGAAACCAGTAGCAGGAACAGGTAAACTGAAAAATAAACAGTCTGCTGAGTTGACATAAAATTAACATTATCAAATGCAGAATAGGAACAGTTCCTTACTAGTTTCACTTAATACAAGAATTGCTGTAACTCTTGCAAACATTCAAGTAAAAAATAAAAATAGAACTTACCTTTGAAGGTCTCAAGTTCCTTCCTGTTGAAGAAAAGCAGAATTTAAAAAATAGTATTAAAAATACTACATCGAGAAATACAGGAGACATTTTACACAGTTTCACTCATTAAAAAACTAAAAACAAATATTTTGAGTATCATCGCTTATACAGGTAATATTACTAAGAGTGTTTATCTAAAGCAAACACTATCAGCCTGTTTAGAAACTAGGCTACTGCCTATTTATAAACATGTACAATTATGCAAATACTGCACATTTATATCCAGCCACATAATTTCTAAGTACACTGTTGCAAAAATAAGCAAGAATTCTTAAGGCTGTAGGTACTAAAACATCCGTTGCTTCGCAGAGCTTTGCCAATTTATAGCATAGTGAATAACAATTAGCGTTCCATTTTCATCAATGCTATTCAAAATCCTTTTGACAACAGTGAAGCAGAAAAATTCGACAGTATCACTGACTCAGTTGCAACGCACTTTACAGGCAACAGAAGTATACAGTGACATCCCTCTCAAAGGAGAGGATTTTCAAGTACTGAGTGACAACCCACAGCACTCACATAACAGAAAGCTAAGAAATGAAGTCAACAGCGATAGTACCTTTCTTCCTTCATACCAGGACACCTTCCACTTTTCATAGTGATGCAACTGTTAATGCAAAGGCTATAAAACTAACAGTAATATTTTCCCTGTTTTCAGGAAATTGCCATTGCTACAAAGTAGTGATCTATCCTGAATTTAGAGGCTAAAGGTGACTCTAATAGCTTAGACGTGGCAGAATGCTGGCCTTTTCTTTACAAAACGCTCATTTATAACAAACATCTTTTCAGTCTGTGCCTTGCAAACTGCCTAGTTACATTCTGAATTTCAAAAGCAAAAGTGACTAAATGAAAAAATAAACTAAAAAAAAGATCGAACTAACATTTTTCCAGATAAACGATTCTACTTACTATGCATAGACTAAAACATGCTTCAGTCATTACCGTCTACACTGTTTCACAACACATATGCTATACCATAACAACTCCTTCTCCCCTCGGACAGATGATGCAATTCAGCATTTTTTCTTGCACCAAAAACAGATAAAGTTGTTTTGAGCCTGAAACCATTCATTTTCTAAGCAGAACAAAGTATTCTAAAAGAAGAGAGAGAATACATTTACCTCCACATTTTCAGTGAACATCCCACTTTTGTCACCAAATGTCAAATACAGGTTTTCAAAAGAATGGGTTCTTTCCCAGGAAATCAGCTACAGGGTGATTTACAGTAGAGAAGCCTATTCTAACTTCCTGTGAGTATCTATTTCCCTTCCTGCTTCTCTTCCATCCCTTTCCCAAGCTAGTTTTTCCTTTTTTTTTTTTTACCAGAGAAAAAAGTTAATTCAGAACACCTATGATTTGCAGGTTCATACCCTAATGATTTTTTCCTACCCTGTATCCTCTAAATATAATTACAAAATTCTTCAACACTCTCACGAGTTGCACTCCTTATGTTTTAATAATGGCATACTAGTTGAGAAAACAATCACAGGAGCAGCAGGAGGAAATGCTTATTTCCACAGACGGAAACAAAACTATACTGAGGAAACATCTTGTGAAAGTAAGAGGACAAAAGGAATCATGTGGTCTTATGCCACTTGTCCCCAAAAGGAAGACAAAACAATTGCTGTTATTGTGTTCTAACAGATAGGCAAACAAGATTGTAATACAGTAACCAACTGACAGTGATAGTCATTGCTTTTGCCTAAAACCCCAGAATCTTCCCTTTCAAAATCCATCAATATTTTTAGGGTTGATTTATTAAGATGCTGTCACTGTATCTATATATATAATTGCCATTAAGAAATTTGGAAATTAATATTTGACAAAACTTTTTTTAGAACACAAAGCTCTGAAAAAATTAAAATATCGACAATTAACATACAGTAAAAATACAGTTTTGGAATCTAAGGATCTGCATTTCCTAGTACCTCATGCCAATTCAGATTCAAAGATTGATGATTGTTTATATTTTAGACAACATGAACGAATCAGTCGCATCTTGTGGTTTGTCACAACAGTCTTAATAAAATACACATTTAGAAATACACATTAAAAGCACGCTCATTGAAAATATGCTCTGCATCAGCAACATGGTGGATTTTTTTTTTTTTTAATCCAATAATCCAAATAAAAAGAAGTTTTTAAATTTTAATCCTAAATCTCGCTCATCAGCAGCTTTGGCAAGAACCAGACACTAAAGTGGAGACTATGACTCATACAGACACTGGAAAAGCAGATGACTGAAGACGGAATCAGTACATTTTTTAGATGTGTTATTACAAAGTTCTGGACAGATGTAAAAATGCATTACAAAATATTACATTTCTCCTCCCCTATGTAAGTAAATAATTTTGTATTTATTGATAAACTGTCAGGAAGAAGACACTTCCTATATCTTCTCTACGAATCTACAAATAAACCACCTGCAGAAGTAAATACACTGAACTTCCATTAGGAAGGAAACTATGTATTTGGAACACAGACATTCTATAAAAGAAAAAGCAGTTAGCTTGAGTAATTACGATAAAAACAAGATTAAATGGAAAACAGTTCTGGAAAACGGTCATCTTCAAAACGGGGTCACAAAGCTAGTCGGAGGAGAAACTTGCATTGGAAGTAGGCCTGGGTGAGCAGCTAGGACTGCTGACTTATTGTTTTAGATCTTGGTATACTGAATCACCAACTTTCATGCTATATATTACATTTTAATATTTGTTTTTCTTTTACTTAAATTGTTCATTCTTTGACATCATTTTTCACATTCGGTTTATACAAAAGCTACAGCAGCAGAGCTCAGCCTTTGATGGACAGCTTACTAACAACATCTTACTAGAAGACAAAACTGCCGTACAATGATTCATCTCAGCAGAAGAATTCTGTCAACTGCTTCAGCCCAACAGTGTATTACCCTACACATGTTTTCCGCAGAAAAAGGCTAGCCTTCCTGTCTGCCCTGTTTGTCTAATTGTCTAATCCCATTGCTTAGTTTAAGAAAATTGAAAGCTTTCCACAAAGAAATGCTCCTGGATTTTACAGGCTTATTAAAAAAAAAAATCATGCAATTCACAGATGGATGAGCTAATCCTTTCTATGATTATTAGAAAGAAACCACACACATGCCTTGCCCCTAGCCTCGCTACCTGTGAAGGCTCTTGAAGCCCAGTGTGGGCTGCTCAGCATCTATCCAGGATTAAAGGAACTCCCATGCTGGGTCTGATCACAAATCAAACACGCTGTTTGGCATCTGACTATATGCTCTTTTAATTTAGCTACTAAATTTTAGGTTAGTGACAACAAAGCTGGCTAGTTACACAAATAAGAATGTTCTTTACTTTTTTACAGTTAACAGTAAGCTTTCAGAAGAGAGACTTAATTACTAGTTGTATTATATTATAAATATTATTATTCCAGGTGCTTGTTTTCACAAAATAGATGTGGGGCTTAATTATTCTGCAAAATTCTATACTTTTCAAATTCAGCTAAAAATGTCCAACAGTATAGCAGCAAGTAAAGGGCAACAATTGTCAGTGAAACTCGAATTGCATAAGCCTGGTTGCCTACTTCAAGAGAATACCTAAGTCAGGACAAAGATGATATCCGGGTATATTTTAATGTCAGCTTAAGAGACACACTAATTCGATTCTCGGCCCCTTCTGAGCATGATGGACATAGGAAAATCTAACAATAAATCCCTCTATGCACCATGACTAAAAAGGCAGAGCTGATAGCATCTCACAGTTCAAAATAACCCGAAGAAATGAAATCAAAGCATTGTTAATGCAAGAGATTCTGTTGAGAACTTCTCTGAAACATCTCATCAAAAAAGGTCTGAGCCACAGGTATAGAGGAAAAGGATATATATAAATATCAAAAAAATGCAATACCCCATTTTAGTCTGAAGTATACCTTTTAAACAAATTTTTATTTGCAAGAAGTATAATGAATTCTGAAGTGCATTCTGAAACTGAAACTGTCATGCCCTGAAGTTCTGCTTTGACAGGATGTGTCTTTTGAATTATAATTTTTAAGTTACCTGGAATGTTCTAATGATCATGTTGTCAGCAGTCTCAACTTCATTTACAGAAAAGCTGAGCTTCAGGGTTTATGGTGAGAATATGTAACTTTAGAGACCACAGGCAAAGCAAGCTGTCTACAATATATAACTAGTCCCACAGAGTAACTGACACGACCAGAACTTACATGAACAGTTAGAAGGCAAACACAAATTCCCAGCTACCTTCCCATTCCCCTCAGGCTTTTCATTGCACTGTTGGATTAACCCAGCTCTAGTCACTGGGCATGAGAAGTGGACACTAGGAAGAATATTCTATTGGATATCACCGATAAAAATAAATCCAGAAAGAGGAATATGGAAGGAGGAGGAAAAGCAAGAGGGAGAAGGCAAGTAAAGATCAAGGACAAATGCTTGCTGGAGGTTTCCAGCTTCACAAACTAGAACTGTGTGTAAAGATACAAATAAAGCTTAAAATCCTGTAAATTCAAGTTATGTGGACATCACATCATTCCTCCTAAATTTCATCCTCCGTTCTTCTAGGTGATCCAGCCAGATGTACGAATCACGTAATACACCACAGTGTGGCACTCTGCAACGCACAGAAGCCATCTGGAGTGCCTGGCTCCTGGTTCGCACAACTGGGTTGCATAGGATGCGGCAGCTTCCAGGTCAGCCTTAGATGTTCCTGAACCAATGCAGGGTGGAGGCAGAGGACAGAGAGGCCCTAGTACAGGGCTTCCATCCGCTCTACAGCAGCTGGACAAATTTATCAGTACTAATCTGTAGCCACTTCTAGAGAGAGCATAGAAATGCAGTTAGGCAATCCATAAAAGCATCCTGCACATACAGAGGCCATAATAGAGAACTGAAAGCAGAGGACAGAAGCAGTCCCACCCTTTCTGTGCTTCTGTTAAGATAAAACAATAAAACGCACACATAGCCTCAACAAAATACTTCAAGAAAAACCCACCTTGCATTGAACAGGGACATCTTACCTGAAGCCAAATCCAAATAATACTTGAATCAAGTACTCCATCTTAGCTTGAATATGTATTTCTAATTTTCTATATTCCAACCATTTTCATATCTAGAAATGCACTATGAATCAAGAAAGTATAGGTGCCAGTAGATGACAGCTGGGATTATAATTACTGAAGCTTGATACTTCTGCTAAGCATGTGGTGTGGAAGGACCTGTATTGTCTTCTCTTGTCATTTTTACATTTAAGGAATTAAAGTAACTGATGAAAACAGGTCAACTCATACACCTGAAATGACATTTGAAATTTGGACTGCCTGCAGACTCAAAGATGCTGCCATTATTTCACAATTCATTTGCTTCTTTCTTTACAATTGCAGAGTCAGCACTTTTTAACTAAACAAAACCAAACTTTCCCAGCCGCTTGTAACTCAGAGCACAATTGTGTAGCAAAGCCTCTATTCAACTTGACCAGAACTTAAGGCCTGCAGTAGCAGATTCGCTGAAGTGGTTTGGTCTGGTTTTGGTTTTTAGGGTTCTTTTTAATAAAAAAATTAAACAGAACGGGAAGACAAAGAATCAAAGATAGTAACTTCTGCTCAAAGAGCTTATTGATCATCTAGTAGTGACCCACCATCATGTTTTCACTACCCAGTTGAGGAACAGACAGTAACTGCAAAACCACACATCCTGCTGTACATCTGCACACTGTTTTAGGCAGGTAGCCATTCAAGATGTGAGTTGTGTATTAAATGCAGCCAGCTCAAAGCTTTGCAAACAATTCTGAAAGCGGATCATCCTCCTGTCTTTCACCTGTAAATGGTGAAGAATTACCAGCAATTCCTTGGCGGTTCAGTTCATTACAAATTCTTATCTATATTTCTTTAAACAATGGCTTTCAAATGAGTCAAAATATTCTTTGATTACCTCAAAATAATAAATGTCATCAGTAATCTGAAAACACTGGCCGTATGATCTCAACCCACAGAACCACTGATAAATACCTAGCCAAACAAGAACGTAGATTAAAAAAAAGTTTTAAAAATCAGTGTAGTCAAAACCATCCTGCTTTAAGTTACTGAAATGAACGGCAATTTATTTGTTCAACAAAAGTAAGATAAGGTTCTCAGGTTCTACAATATCTTGCAAAGGGCTGCAACACTAAGATCAAATTTTCCAAATGTAACAAAACACTAGTGGATTCAGTTAAATACTGAGAGACCACAGAAACACCAAGTTCTTTACAAAGATGCCAGCAGGCAGAATTGACAGTTCCATATTTTATCTCTAAGGAAAAAGCAGGCAGATAAGAAAGTAACAAAGTCATAAATGAATGTCAGGAATGATGTTATAACACTAGCTCTGAAAGTAACAGTCAATAAATTCAAACTACGAGACTCAGAAGTAAAGAAAAGACAATCTTGAGACAGCATATGGATGGTAAAAATAGAGTATTAAATTTGAAAGATTTTACGACAAAATGTATTTATAAATGTTGAGTTGTAAATACTATTTACAACACCCCCCCCCCCCCCAAACTTTAAGGAAAAAACAATTAACATTTCTGTATTTTATTATGAAGATTTTTATCCCACACCCCACGATAT
>Ga0181612_149801_pt1 | contig 15355 bp, 8 predicted proteins | sample HoacroProtozoa21_FD_119630 | JGI IMG/M metagenome (GOLD analysis project Ga0181612, IMG submission 119630) | Hoatzin crop microbial communities from Cojedes, Venezuel. Combined Assembly of Gp0051906, Gp0051904, Gp0051908 | reverse complement strand
TCCAGAATCGTGGCAGTTTAATATACATGTTAAACACAACTGGACTGGTAGTAGCAAATTGGACATCACTCAGAATTTAAACCTAGCCGCACCTAGCCTCCCACTCCAGTGAGGAGAGTTAGAAAGCAAGGGGGTTTATTTTCTGCCAAATTAACGCAACAATAGTCCACTACAGGATGTAATAGCTAGCAGACAAGACAAGAGTACTCTGTGGAGCGACCTATATCTCCTCTCAGCATCAGAAACAATGGCAACTCAGGCAGCCAGATGAGTGCACAGGTATATAAATATGTTTACACGCACACATATGGTAGTAATGTCATGCTCAGGCAAAATTTCTCACGTTCCAACATGAGACAGAGTTTTGAAAGCACTTCTTAGCCTGTCCCTAACTTGGTCACCACGAGCTGCCAGTGGAAATATGCAGGGGCCCTTGATGAACAACTTGTTTGGGCAATACCAACAATCTCTTCGTAAGACGAAACACAGCAAGGAACTGTCTTACTACAACACACATCCAGAACAGCATTGCTGAAATTAATGTCTTTAATCCTATAAATGACAGCAAAGAGGAGAGGGACATTTTACAACGGCATTTACTGATAGGACGAGGGGTAATGGGTTTAAACTGAAAGAGGGTAGATTTAGATTAGATCTAAAAAAGAAATTCTTTGCTATGAGGATGATGAGACACTGGAACAGGTTGCCCAGAGAAGCTGTGGATGCCACCTCCCTGGCAATGTTCAAGGCCAGGTTGGATGGTGTAAGCCTTTGGCAGGGTCCCTGCCCATCACAGGGGGGTTGGAACCAGCTGATCTGTAAGGTCCCTTCCAACCCAAACCATTCTATGATTCTATGATTCTATGAAAGCTGAGCTCCTTATTTCTAAAATCAGTATATTCCTTGTTTATACTTATGGCCAGCTAACACTCAGTCAGACTTGTTTGTACTAAACAGAAATATGGCAAGCCAAAATTGCAAAATTAATCATTTGTTCTGAAGTGTGCCAAATTCTGCTCAGCTCTAAAGAGCTTTGATGGTATTGTGGCCAGTTGTTACAGCTGAACTGGAACCAGTATGTCTAAACAGCAAAGTTCACAGAATTACGAATTTGCCATGCTGAAGCTACTGCAAGCATCAGTATAATGACAAGATAATGCAGACGTTGCCCCTGCTAAGGCACTACATATATTCTAACCAAAATTTATAGTAAAACAAGGGAACGTGTAGCTACTTCTAGAAAGTAAGAATGGTGTAAGCCCTGTTATTAATGGTTCGCCATGTCAGAAGATCAAAGGTGACGCGGGCATGGACAATGTACAAGGAGAGCATCAGACAGAAGGCAAGATCAGATGATTACTGAGCAGGATGTAAGGAAAAACTTACAGAGCTACCGTCAGTTCTGATTTTTAAGCTGCTGTGTGCCATTAGTTAAAGTGCTGTGTTAGCATATACTTCGCCAGTGCCTCCCTACTACAAAGATTTTTTTGGAAGTTTTCTTTGGAAATGCTGAATTTCTATGTATATTTTCTGTCCAGAAGAAATAATTTTACTTTTTTTACAGATGTCATCGTCGCTATATTCACTAACCTTGCTGAGCAAGACCTATTTTTGTGTGAAGTTCCCAAAATAGCTTTTTGACTGCAGCAGTGTTGCAAATTTGGAACAAAATCCAAGGCTAATGGAAGTTGTACCTGATCCCCATCCCTCACTGTCGCCCTGTTACTGGACCATCGTCCTTATTGATAGTTCACATGAGTGCTCCTAGCTGATTTTTCTGAAGCAGACCAGAGGGCTGTCAAGTACAAACTGCTCTGCTGGCAGATAAATGGGAACTACAGGAAAGAGAGGGGTGGAAGGAAGCAACAGTGAGCTGCCGAGGTGGCCGGTTCTGCACCAGGGCAGCTGGTGCTGGGCAGGATGTCTGTCAATGCCCTGACAAACGGGTGGAATCCAGCTGTCATACTGATGTAATTAATTCAACTCGCTGCAAAATGAAGGACGTAAGTGTCTTTTAACCCATTAGGTCTTTTTTGGCTCTAGTATTACCTTAACATCCGACTCTTTTGTACTGTACCTCTAAACCTCCTTTAGTTTCTTGCAAGCCTGGATTAAATACAGACATTTCACGGTAGTAGTCAGAAAAGCTTTCTAAATGCAGAATTAAATGCCCTTCAGATGTCTGTAAAACAAAGAATGTTGTACACTGGTTGCATTGCAGAAATGAATAACTGGAAATCCAAAAACCTGAATGGTAGTAAGCGGATGCAAAAGTTGTACTGGGTACATGTGGAAGAAAAAGTCAGGAATGCTTGATTTTGCTAGTACTTCCTGTAACTTGGAATGAGGTCTGGGACAGGTAACTTGACCGCTCATCTGCCACTCTGTCTGTTCACTAAACAGGAAGACTATTTATGGTAGAGAAAGCTTTAAAACAGAATTAACGGCTTTAACAGTGGTTAGAGACCCTTGGACAACATCCATTCAGAGATTTTATTTGAAGAAAATGAAGTACGGATTGCCATGAATATGGATTTTTTCTCACCCAAGTGACATGTTTTATAAGTTGCCATGCTGATTAATCACTTGACTGTATTTTTTTCAGGAAAAATGAAGATATCTAATTCTTTTTAAAAATATTTTTTCTTGCATTTACATTTTTGCATAGGAACTTTCTTCATGGAAGCTCTTGAGCCAAATATAACTTATCTACTACCAATGTAGATGTCAGTCACCAGCTGAATAGCAGGCTAAACACACGAATAGCTACATGGTATTTTACTTTTTTTACCTCTCCAGACATAACATTTCATTAGATGAAAATAAAAAGCTAGCATGCAGAACTATTTTCTGTGAGGAAAGCCAGCAGGTATTTGTCATTCAGTTCACTACTACACTTTAAGTAAAAATCATTGAACTGACAACATCTTTTAAAGGCATAGAAAAATAATCCAATGCAAATTGTTTTAGCAAATCTGTGCTTAAGATTGTACATACTTGCATCCTGATATTTTGTCTTTCTAACTTGGATTACAGCTTCTTAGCAAAGGTATTATAAAAGCAGACATTTGAGATTAAGAACCATGTTTTAAAAGAACTGTTTTGCCCACGCATGCTTTGCGACTTACAGTAGTTTTCTATACACTCTGCGAATCTTTTTTTTTGAAAACATTGGTACTTATTTAAGCTGACTGAAAATGAAGCAATTTCCTGGCCAATGATGCACTCTACAGAGTGGAATGGGGAAAGAAGGGCAGGAAGAAAGCAGAGGGAGCTTTTCACCGGATGAAGAGGTCAATGCACTGCACAGCTACAGTTTATCAGATACCTCTGGCACGGCTGCTGTGTTGGGAAGGTGCTGCACTGACAGTGCCAAATGCCTCTGGCATTATAAAAGCAGAGAGTGCTCCAATGTTCTTTGGGATGTACTATGCAGATTTTAAATGGATATTTTATATTTATAGACTAAACAGACGGCGTGTCCTTCTGGGACAGCCCTATTATGCAGTTGCTAAGCAGCCAAAATCTCACGTGCACATAGCCCATGTGCCGTGCAATACCCAAGCAGAGCACCTGCATCAGACCCTGGTGTAAATGCACCTGCGCAGGCTCCTGGCGCAGCAGTGTTCCCAAAAGCTGGCTGCAGTGCAGTGGGACATGCCTGCACCTCACACGTTGCCTTCTGGCAATGCCTGTTAACCATTCTAGCCCCTAGCCGTACTCAGGGTAGCACTTCACGTGCTAAACTGGCTGCCCCATAGTGTCACACCGGTGTCAGCACACTGGGAATGCCAAAATTATTATATGGCCCCATCTGCTGCGACTGCAGAGGATGCCAGAAATAGATTCTCTCGTGATGCTATGCAACAGCACTGCAGCAGGCAAGCCACAACTTCTGACCTGCGCTTGGAGAAAAAGAGCACTCCAGCTCTGATCTAGCCAGGCTGCTGGCATTTGGCACGACTGGGGATGCACCAACACAAGGTAGTACTCCTTGTAGCAGAGTTCTGCAGGAGCTAGTGTGACCCAAAACAAGATGCCTCTCTTCCCGTAGGAATCTTATTAATTGGTAAGACGGGATCATATCCAGGTTCTCCGACTGTAAAATAGCACGGTACCTCTGTGAACACATCCTTCTGTGAAATTCCCTGAATTAACTGCCATTTGAATTGTTGCCTGCCTTTTAGGAAAAAAATCCAATCTTAATTTTAAAAATTTAATACATGGTAACCCTGGGTATCTCATTAATTGCTTTCTTTGCTAGAAACATGTGCTTTATGTCCATCTGAAGAGGTTCAAATTACAGCCAGGGGATCATGTTATACTTCCGCTGCGAGACTGAAGAGCTATCTATTACCTAATATCTGTTTCTACAAACACTGCAGAAGTACTTGCAACGTGTGACAAAGTCACCCTTTCAGCTTTATTTTGCAAAGCCAGACAGATTTAGGTCTGACTATCCCACATAAATCACGTTTTCCTGTCCTTCAATATTTCTCATGAACTCTTCTCCCACTTGTCATCTTCCTGCTTGATCTGCATGCATCACAGCGGGACAGAGACAGCCAGAAGAGCTTCAAGGAGCTTCACATATGAATGTGATGTCACCTCCCATGTCCTACTGGCCTAATCCTCTGCTCTCAAACCATGTTATCCCTAATACCAGAGTGGGAGCCCACATTCAATTAATGTGGCTTGCTATGCTTTTATACTTTTTAATTGCCAATGATTATGAGAAAAAAAATTATAACCTGTAGAAATGTGCCCCAGACTTCTTGTTCCTTCATAAAAAAACTTTAAGTTTACAACCTATTATCATTTACTTAGATCACCTAATGCAGGCGTCTCTGAATCAGTCATCTGTTATTTAGTACCCACCCCTCCACTCAATAAAACATCTGTTTACAGATGTTTGGATTTTTGTTTCTAACCCTGTGTAGTATATGACTCAGTTAAACACATGTTAAAATCACACCTGAAAGTAACAGCCTTCTCCTATAAGCTTTTACAGAAAACCAAAAATTTCATACACTATTTTATATCTACTGATGCATAAGTAAGATGTCCGTGGGGCTGTGTTGCGCAGAAGGAGCTGTGAGAATAAAATTAATTAAGCTTAACTGTGACAAGATAACACAGTCAGATAAATACTTTTTTCAAATATCTTGCTTCCTAATAAGTCATTACCACTGAGAAGCCTTCAGAGTGCTGGATATACAAAAGTATATGTAACAGGAAGTCCTCTGTCAAAACCTTAGAAAACAATGAAATGTGTATATATATAAAAGCACGGATTCCATCCTGTTATTGACAGCAACTGCATGACAAACTACTGGAGAAAAAATGATACATGAGATTATATTAGATACCTCTACAGCTTTGTAACTGAAGAATAAATGATGTACAATTATCACAGAAAACTGAAACACTGTAACTTTGACCAAGCAAGCAGAAAGTCAAATTTCAATTAATCTTTTAACTGAGGTGAATATAATTCTTTACACCCACTTTAATATCACTTCTCAAGTGCTCAAGCAAGAGATATATTCTTACCAAGGCTTTTTATCAACATTCTACATTACAGGAACTCCCTAGATATTTGGGCTTCTAGTCAGGCTATCAAAATAATTAGCTGTTTATAAGCCAATAAGAATATTTTAAAATATTTTTGTAAATATGTATATATATATATAAATTATATAATAAATTATATCCAAACAGTTCACTCATCTAGTTGTATAGCCACCCAGGTCATAACATACTTTGACATTTGGTTATAGCTGTAGTGCTGTAGTGGAAGAAAGATTGGAATCAGACATTTAAATCTCTTGACCTCCTGCAAGCTATGCTGATGTGCACTTTATATCTGTTTAATGTGACTTGTTAATGAAGACACCTTAATAGATTATGCTGTGTACACAGTGTCAATGACATATGAATAAACTTAGACGAAAAACTACTGTTTTCACAAAATGACTGAAAAAGGCTTAGCATGTAAATTTGTCTCAGACTGTAATCTGATTCTGATACTTGTTAATGAAAAACTCACTTCCACTTCTCATGTTTATTTTGAGTTTGCAACGGAAAGAAGAAATGTAAGAAAGAGATAAAACCAATGTGAAGACAGCAAGCTTTGATGTTAGGAACCTCTTTGGCTTTATTCAGGAACAGTTTCAATCCCCACACACTCTAAAAAGTTTTATGCTTTTTAGTGTTCCAAAGGATTGCTCAAAACTTATTATTTATTTAGTATCATTCATCTTCCTGGTGTTTTAATGACTATAACATCACAAATGAGAGACAGAAGAAGTCCATAGTATTATCTAGTTCAACTCCTACCAGTACAGAGTTTTCCTTGCACTGCAGTTAAAGCGTTTTCCTGAGTATATTTTAAATATAATCAAAGTATAAAATCAATCTTAATTCATCCTTCTTGTATGCAATCCCCATAAAAGAAAGAAAAGAACATAGTTAAGATAAATTCTGTTGAGAAAGAAGAAATCCAAATCGAACAAGTATTGTAATTTGAAAAGGGCACTTTACACATTATTTATCCAGTCACTGGTTGAATACTCCAACTCCTCATAGTGAAAGGTGGGGGACTGTTGCAACTTAGAAGTATTGCACTGAAAGTGATAAAACCATTCAGGCTGCTTTGCAGCAGTGGTGCTTCACTATCAATGTTTCCTCCCCTTAAAGAATGAAGAAAAGTATTACTTTTAGAATGGTTTTACTGATGCTGCTTCAACTTCCTTTTATGTACAGTTTAATTCTCAAGAAGATTGGATCAAAATGAGAATGGCAAATGAGCTTTAAATGACAAAAGGCAATCCAGTGGTGAAATCTCTCATGTGCTATATGACCTCATAGCTTTAGGCTGGATTTGCATTTGTTCTGCTTTTCATTTCTAAATTCACTGTTATTGATCTTCACAAAATACCTATAATGGTTTTCTTTAAAGAAATTTGGTTTAGAAAGGGCTTTAAAGGACAGAATGGCTAAAGACTGATTAGATTAAGTCAGGAAACCCTGCCAGACATGCGAGGGTACAAGTGAAGTTGTACAGATAGCTGTGAGCAGAGGAAGACCCTGGAGGACAGTTCTGGAGAGAGTGAAATACTTCTTGTCATTCCAGCCAGATAGTCTCCATTCTGCTTAAAGGGCGATGCACCACAATGATGCATGTACAAGAAAAAGGCATGGGAGATTATCTAAGACATGTCTGGCGAGACCCACAAGTCTCTCATATGCATTATCTTTAACATTCCCTTAAAAATTCCAGTCAGAATTAAAAAAAAAAAAAAATTGAACTCACAGGTCATTCAGGCTGCTTTTGAAGCATCTTGTATAACTCTTTTTCTATTTACATTGGAAGTTTAGGATTTCATTAATTCTGTTTTTCATCCCTGATACCCTCCTCTGAAGCTGGCTTTCTGCAAGTCAGGCTCAAAGTGACACCAATGTCCCATGAACTGAAATAAAAAGAAAGTGGTTTCCCTAGCAACAATATCGACACAAAAGCTCTCATGATTTTCTCTCTCACTCCTGTGTCTTCTTAATGGCTTGAATAATCCAAATAGCAGAGAAAAGCGACATGCATCTGATCTTAATGAACTGTAATGGCTAGAGACAGCATGAAAGCCAGCAAAGGTATCTGCTATTTATAAACTAGTGGATCAGATGACTCAGATTCACTAGCATTTGGAATTATTCATATTCTTTTCCATGAGTCATTTAAGGAGACACTTTATTGTGTCAGGCTGTGTGCAAAATAATCTTATACTTCATTTTTACCATCCGTTTGATCTGATAACTGTAATATATAGGAGATTAAAAGAAGCATGAGTTATATCTTCAATACCACCAAGAGATGGGGAAAAAAAGCAGTAGTTAATTAACGGACTGTAGAATGGAGTGGTGGCCATTTGGTCCGATGCTCTGAAGAAGGCTCGGACTTGTTTGTGGCTGGTTGGCCTTCAGTTGAATTCTCCCCAGACCTGTTACACAGGCATCAAGTTTGGCTATTTTGGGTTTCTCTTAGCACTTTAGGTCATCCTACAATAGCCAGCCTGTCTGCAGAGGGCTTTTTCCCATGGCTATGAATGTTGTCGAAAACCTAAGGGAAGCAAAATGAGAAAAACAAATTCTAATTGTTTGGATGGAGTGTTGTCAGTCTGTTTTTGTCATTTAGCATTCACACCATCTTTTCAGCATTTATAGTTACAGGTTAGTGTCACCTTTTATAAGATGGCTCATTCTGTACAGTTATATGTATTTTTGATGTAAGTATAGGTGATGAGGACTGTTTCTTCCTCATATTACTGTGGGAACCACATACCATATGGGGGTGCTAATGGTGGGTATGGTATTCACAGCTAGTTTTACACCAACCTGTTTTTCATCATTGTTTCTTAGAATGTCTATCTAAAGAACAAAATAATACTATAATTTGTGTAAAGGGAACCCTCTCAAACTTCAGCCATGACTAACTACCGAAGTTCACTCCAAAGTCTGGCTACTAGATGCTGGATAAAACAAAGACTACAAGGTTGTGAACTATAGAAACTGGAAACACTGATCTACAATAAAGCAGAAAACAGTGCACTCCCAAATCTTCCATGGTTTAATTCTACAATTGCAAGCTAGAGGCATTTGACACACAGTCAAACACTTGTCTGAGATTTTATATGATAAGCAATGTGTAGTTAACAAATTCTTTGCTGGTTATTCTGGGACTGAGAGAACAGCTAACTATCATTAGCATTCACTGGATGCCAAGACCAAATGTACAAATATTACATTGCTCAAACATGAATATATATTAAAAATAAAGTATGTGAAACTAGAGCATGAAGTGAACATAAAAACAATTGGGAATGTCAGAAATGGGGAAAAAAAAAAGATTCCACTTCTGCAATAGAAAGTGTATTGTTAACAATGGCAGAGGCTGACACTGAATTTTGTAACTTCAATCCATTGTGTTGGGTGGGACTGGGCAATGAATAACAACATCTGAACTTAGATGTCTGCATTTAACGTACAAACTCCCAGGACACACAGTGGAGATCAGGACTGCAATCCAGTTGATCAAGTGCAAGTGCCCTCTGTAGCTTTGGACTCAATAAGATACCTCGGACATTCACATAGGACTGGAAGATTTGAAACATGACCTACAGGAGACACTTGCCCTTCTGGAACAGTCGCTGAAAGTCCAGTGACATATGCAAGGTCTGCATATACATTACTATTTGAATTTGGATCAGAAGTGCACATTTAATGCAAGCCTCCATTGGTCCCATTTACCAAGCATCATTGTACATGCAAAGCCATTTCAGAGCACACAAATTGTAATCCTTTCTGATGAAACTAACACAGGAGATGTCCTTTGGCCATCACAGCAATCTACAGGACTAGAATAGAGTGTGACCTGCAGGATGTACGCTGTGCAGGCACTGCGACCGCAGCACATATGTGTTTCTTTACAGATCTGCGCCTGTATTACCATACTACCTGCCAGTGCAAAGACAGTTTACATTTTTCCAAACGATGCTAAACACTTTTAGTTAAGCAACTGAAATTCTCTGGCCTGACACTGTCTGTGGAGATGAGTGAATGATTCGGTTCAGCCTGAAGTTGACATCTAGTGATCAGCTGAATCCCTCTCCAAGCTCCCCTTGGCTAATTTACTGGATCCTATTAACTGACAGCAGTGGGACAGCAGGCTCCTAGACACAAGTGTCTTAGCACTGAACTGACTCCCACCCTTTGTGTCAGCATCCCAAAATCCTTTAGGGACAACAGTTTTGTTACCATCCCCAGCAAACATAACTAGAAACTACAGTCTTCCTAGACACATGCTCTGTTGGCAATGGTTGAAATGGTGTGGGTGATCTTGGATATCTGGTAGGTAAGTAGAGCCCTTTGATGTTCTTGTCTATCTATCCAAAATCCTTCAGAAGCTCTACTATTTCTATTGAAAGAAAGCCTAAACAAAACATGAAGTACTACTGAAATGTTTAATTAAAAGGGAATGAGCTGCAGCTAACATAGAAACAAGAGACACAGGAACAGGTTAGTGTCCATGAAAACCAAATTTCTGTTATTTGTAGCCAGATGTTAGTTTCTGCTGTGACTTTTTCATTGTAGCTTAAAATCAGAATTTTAACTCATAACACTAATCAAAAGCTGCTCAAATCTTGTGTAAAATGTAAGTAAACAACTCTTGTTCACTATGTGAAGGTAAGAAGAGTCTTGTAAAATAAACAAATAAAAATTGGCAGTTTTGATCAAAATTACAGATGAAAAAGATTTATTTTGTTTTTAAAGCTGGGTTCCAGAGACACTTAGGATAATAATTCCCCCAAATTATTTTCTCAATCTGTGCTTTAATTAATTTTCAGTTTCCTAAATAAGAAATTTTCTGCTGCTTCTTTTCAAAAACATTCTATACTCCAAAGGGGTTCCCTGCTCTAGTTCTCTCACACTGAGAGCTAGATGAAATCCTTCCTTTTGAAATTTAATCTTGCTATTCTACTAATACTGCTCAAAACTTCCTAAATAACCTCTCTTCCTTGCTGACATTTACACAATTCAAATATTTGAGAGAGTGTTTTGCAATCGCTTTTTCATTGTAGGTATATAGATCACTTAATCTTTTAATTATGCTAGTCTCTCTGGACTCGATTAAAAATTAAATGGAATAAATACATAAATACTCTGAGTAATCAGGTAAAATACCTCATTGACTTTATCCAGACTGCTTACAGTTTACTCCTTTTTCTAGATTTGCTTTCCAAATAATATTGTAAACCTTAACTTGAACGCAAACTTTAAACAGCATTCAACAGAAAATCTTCTAACTCACCTTGGCACTACTAAGATTTTTGCCACAAGTATTTTCAGTCACCTTAAGTGCTGGTCATTTTTAACCTGAAGTACCTGGATTCAAAAGTTAGGATAAATCCTCAGAAATTATATCATTACTTTAGTTTATGTTGAGATAATTGATAACAAAACTGCTTAATACCAGAGACATGGCTCCCAGTATAGGATCCTGAGTTTTGACAGGCTCCTGTAACAATAAAAAACTTTGAGGATATGAAAGTATGTGACAAAAAATTCCACTGGATTTTATGAGCCCCATTAAGCCTTTGCCACAGACAGTAAAGACTTTCTTCTCCACATCTGCGGAAAGATTTTTTTTCCCCACTATCCTAACAGACCTTACTCATGTGAAGTAGAAAAAACCAAACAGTGTGATTACAAAGATGCGTCTTTCTTCTAATTTTACAGTTTCTCAAATTTATTAATTCTTACCACTTGAACACTTTGTCTGGGTAACAATTTTGTCAAGGAGTCATGTCAAGGATTACTATAATTCTAAGCTGTGATTAGTGATTTTATATGAATAGAGAATCATGTGTTCTTGGTTATAACAGGAAAAACAATATGCAAAATCCTAAATGGAGGACAATCACAAAACAGCATGTTTATGGGAATACTGCAACAAAAATTCACACTGATTGTTGGCGTATCTGCTGAGATCCAAATATCCAGAACACAGAATAAACCATAAGAAATTCAGTAAAATGAGAGAACAAACAAGTAGTGTACCAGACTGAAGGGATATTTCCATTCCCAAAGTAATAATGAGTGAAATAAATGTCACATTATTTACTGTATTTTCATTTAATACCATTTATTTCAAACCCACAGAATAAATAGCATGCATTAAGATAATTTTTTATAACTATCAATGAAAATATAATTTTAACTGATAATGGAACCCAAATCAGGTTTTCCAGGTTCATTAACTGACATGGATGAGTACATCACAACTTCACATTCGGATAACATGGTGATTTTTTAAGTGACTTTAAGATGGGAAAATAAAAACTATAATATCCAAACCCCAAACATCTAAATCCGTCTCATCAGCAATTTTCACGTTCGACTACTTTCTTAGCCTTATGATAGCCATTTCCTACTGGCAATAAGAAGCTTCTACTCATGTATTTTTCACATTATTTCACACAGATTGCATTCAGGTTTATTTTTCAAAACTCTAAGTTATCTTATACGCTACAAATTTTACATTTATGGGGTCATATGTTCACCAAATGTATATTCCATGCTCTGATTTCAAAACACTCAATCTATTCCTTGTTGGAATGTGCATCTTCAGTGTAGGGCACTATGAAAATGTAAGTATTGATTCTGGAATTAATATTTTAAACATGTATAGAATAAATTTTAATTATCTCATGACTTTTGTAACATTTTTGTATAGAATGTATCGCCTAAATGATGTGTGACAGCTTTGGCCCAGTACTTCAATGCCTAAAGAAAGATACTTTCCATTAATGACGGTAGCTGCTCCAGTATGAGACACACCTGGGAAGCCCTATTATGCCAGCAATGCAATTGCACCTTGTGACTCAAATATTAGACTATGGATATGAATCTTCTGAATGAGACTCCTATGAATCCCCTGAGAACTAAATCCCACTTGCCCGCTCAGTTGTCCAGTTGCGTTCACTAACATAAATTAATTTTCTTTGCAGACTTATAAAATGCATTGTTTTAACAATGGGCCTTTGCTTCTTTGACTATGGTATATACAATAAGTTAATTAGTCAGAACTCGAACCAGTTTATTGGATTAGGAAACAGTGACTATGAAATTATGAAAGGCAATACACAAATTTTTCTAGCTTTAGATGTTGTACTCTAGATGATAAGATATTCAAGAACTAGTCTTGTCAATTATCCAAAACACAGCAGATGCTCCTATACCCTCCTCAGAAGCAGCAGAGGATCACCTAGATTTCTTGGTTTTTTTCTGAATTGTGAAATGACTGAGGACTAATCAGAAATTTTGTCATACCAATTGATTTGGAACGTGAAAAAATCACACTCACAGCCCCCTTCAACCAACACAAATGCATTAGCAAAAGACCTAGACTGTACATATTTATACTAGAAAGAATGTTTTTTGTTGGGATAGTTTATTTTATTCAAGGAACAAACAGGAGTTTTGTCCTTACAAAACCTCTCTTGCTAACATAAGATATATCTTCTCAAGAATGTTTTGCTGATTTTAATATATCAACAAATATATTTTAGTGTAGGAACTCTGTAACTCAAATGATTAACATAATTCAAGCCTTAATGCCTTAACTGTATAAATTTATTAAAATGAACTTATATAGTAACTATGATTAATGATAGCAACATATTACCTCATATTCAACCAAAGATTTAATCAAACACCTGACATTTTCCAAAGTATTGTGTGTATGTCAAAATTAAGTGCTCTTTCAGATACAATATTTTTTATCTTGTCTCCTTTATAAGAAGGCTTTTATAACATGAAAGTCCTCCCTAGGTGTTTTTGGAACCTTCCAGGCTGTATCTATAAATCGTCCCTTCTGTATCATTCTTTTCTTTACTCCCTTGTTTGTCTTTCATTCTTGTCATTTTAGCTATTTATTTATGCTGTTTAAGGGGAAAAAAAGAAGCATGTTTTGCTACTAGGGCCTGGAACCTAAATGAATTGCCTTGAATAGCAGGAGAGAAAGTGCTCAGATACAGTTCCCTCTTCACACATATGTTTGAAATCTCGCTTTATTGCTGTGCTTCAGAAGCAATATTATCTCAGCCTCATTGATCTGTTTTCCTGAAATTCTTCCTGTCTTCGTTCATTGCAATTGCAATCCTTGCTCTCCAATTATAGGTGAAAGATACTCATTTTGAACTAATTACTCATGGTTCATGTGAGACTGTTCAGGAATGTATCTGTTGTTATGCAAAAATAGATCTTCAACACAGATCTTCAAAAAAGCTCATATGTTACCTAGAGGAAAAGATATCATTGCAAAGTATACCACATAAGTACCAGGACAGCAGATATCAGAGTCTAGAAAGTACAAATAAAAACAAAAGCAAGAGAAAATATATGTATTATTAAAAAGTATGAAATAATCAATGAACTGGTGAAAACTGGAATATTTGGTGAAGATTATCATGAGCTATTGATTGTGTTTATGAAGAAATGGTTTCCATGAAAGCAAAAACATTAACTTTTGAGAAATAAATTCTTTGGGGACTTCAGCTATTTAGTCCACGTGGTTATTCACAAGCACCATCAAAACCCTTTAGTTGGAAGAAGGCTGGGGAAGCTTAAAAGACACAAAGGGGTACTTTGTATCAGCAAACATCACCCCTGAGGATCTAATAAAATAAATGGGTAAGAAAGTGCCTCCAGAAATGACTTATATTTGCTGCAATGAAAACAAGAAAAAGAACGCGTCAAAGAAGGAGCCAGAAGTCAGTGAAGGTGTGCAGGAAAAAGACAGCATCAGCAAAGGGCAAAATGAAGTCATTCTAGCCAAGAGAGAGAAGAGACATATGCTGTACTTGATTTGACTTGCAAATACAATGTATCAGGGGAAAATGGCTGGCATAAAGCAAAGTTGTTAATAAGTAATGATAGCTGGTATTCGAGCCCTGCTGGAAGTAGAAGGATGGCCAGATGCAGTGTGTGATGCTCCCAGCCTGCCTATGCAGGCAGCGAATCCTTTCCCCAGGCTTTTCGGAGGTGAAAACAGGGGTCCTGCTCTGAGATTCATTCCTCTGAGCAGCAGGCCTGAGCGAAGGGGCTGGGGGCACCCGTGCATCCTTAAGTTGATCTTCCTCTGCGCCACAGAGCATGAGGCTTCTCTAAATCAATTCTAATGTGAAATAAAGCACAGATGGGATAGCTTCTGTGCATTTGATTTCTGAAAAAAAGTATTGCTTGCTGCTGTAGTAAGTATAGTCCAGATTCACTTTTTTCCCACTTACATTATCTACTTAATTTCCAGTCATTGCACATAAATTTGTGGTACCTCAAAGTTTTCACAGAATCACAGAATCACAGAATAGTAGGGGTTGGAAGGGACCTCTGTGGGTCATCTAGTCCAATCCCGCTGCTGAAGCAGGGTCACCTACAGCAGGCTGCACAGGACCTTGTCCAGGCGGGTCTTGAATATCTCCAGAGAAGGAGACAGGATCATCTTGAAGTCCTCTCCATCCTTTTTATGTATTGCCAGCAAAATAAGCTGTGTATCTGTATCCCCTGTGGACTCGCAACTCTGGATCTGCAAAGGATTTACGCCTGTCCCGCAGTGGGGTTTTCTGTAACGCGCGGTTCTTGAGCGCACCTTTCGCCGTGGCTTCTTCCCCAGCCCATCATTCCGACTTAATTATTGTGTTTACTGTATGCTCACAGGACAGGGGTGTGACTGCCGTGTCGCCTGAGTGTTTTGGTTGAATTCCTGTCTGAAAGCTCTGCGCGCTGTATCGCCAGGTCGGAG
>Ga0181612_142860_pt1 | contig 15355 bp, 9 predicted proteins | sample HoacroProtozoa21_FD_119630 | JGI IMG/M metagenome (GOLD analysis project Ga0181612, IMG submission 119630) | Hoatzin crop microbial communities from Cojedes, Venezuel. Combined Assembly of Gp0051906, Gp0051904, Gp0051908 | reverse complement strand
AGTATGGGAGACTTCATTAAAATGTTACAGTTGAACTGAACTAGGCAATTCTTACTGCCAATGAAATTGCTTTTGCTAAGCAGACTGTGTAAAAGACTAGCACCTGGAGACACTAGATCACTCAGGGGATTGGTAACAGGCTATGGAATATTTAACCTCTAGGGCATTGGCTTAAATCCAGAGCCAGGACTAAACTTGAAGCATCAGTCTCTTAGGCAGGCTGCCACATGACACCTTTAAAAATTATACCCCTTCACTCAGGAGAGCCCTTACCAATATTCTGTTGAGAAACTTTCTCCTCTCTCCAGTCTGAACCTTACAGCTGAGACCACTACAAGTTGGAAAGCTGTAATTTAGAAATGTGCAAAATGTAATGCCAACACAAAATAAAAGTTTTAGTGCAACTGTATGAGCAACCCTAGGAACTAGATTTAGTGGTCTTTCAGAGGACTGACGTGTACTCATGATTTTCCTGTCGATACGTGCTATAACACAAGAGACAAACGATAGAACTTCTCTATGCCCAGAGCATAGAGACTACATGCAGTTATGCCAACAGTCTTCTATAGTTCCTCCCTACTGAATCTTTATGGATCAAAAACCCAACTAAAATTTAATAATAATTATTAAACATATAAAGAAGGAAATATTTTTTATTGGAAATTACAAGGTAGTGAGGGAAACTAAAGTACACTTAAAGCCAAACAACACAATGGACATTTAGCCTGTTTTAAACAAAAGACATTCCCCTGCACCTTTTCCCATACACAACAGCAGCAGCTGTCTGCTTCTTCTCTGTGATGGTGTTGGAAAGAAAATTCCTGTGCCACTCCCTTCCCTCCTTCTGTGTTATCATTGTCCACAGCAGATTTCTTCACACCCTTCATTAAGCCTGATCCTCTTACTCTTTGAGCAAAGACAAAATTATTTGCATTTGATGTTTTGTATCACTGTTCATCTCAATGAAAATACAGTAACTCCCTCTATTAGTGACTCCCAACTTAGCAGGTCTGTGGCTGTACAGTATCAGTGAAAGCGCAGCTGGAGAAATAAAACCCGTGTAAATAGCTGAAAAGATAGGTAAAAGTCTGGGCAGTGATCCAAAAACACTAAACTACAGACTCCCAACATCTGGTTCAGGGTGGATTCCAAGAAAGACAGAAAGACAGAAAAGGAAAGACAGAAAGAAAGGATTTATTTCTCTGTATATTTTTTACATAAGGTTTTCATTTATTTTTTTAATTCATCAAAAATTTTCCTCAATTATTGTGGTTTAATTTCTTCACCTTCCTGCATCCTGTTGCTTCACTGGTTTAGCCATACTGATACATACAGAAGGAAGCAGTGCCTTGGACAGGAGCTATAAGCAGTCCTCAGTTTCATACTTCCATATTTTATTGTGATAAAAGCAAATTACAGACAAAAATCTCTAAGCCTTATTATCCAGCATCTCTCTCTTTTTAGCTAGAGCTCGGCTTATGACACATGCATGAAAATCCTATACTGATTTCATGATCTCCCAGGGAAATGGTCACAAGACTCCACCACTTTGACCACCGCTGTGTGAAGAGTCATTTACTGCTTTGAACAGTTCTATTAGCGGAGAGCTTCTGCTGAGGGGTTCAGAGATACACAATTTTCAAAAGCTGATACATGACTTAAAATCTTAAAAGCCCCTTGGTTTTCAGGGATATTTCTACCCTTAATGTACCTGAGCTCTTTTCAAACTCCTGCCTCACCATGTTAAATGAGCATATCATTTATTCCACATATGACTGCCTGTTCCGGCCGCACCAAATGTCCCAGGCTATCAACACGTGATGTCTGCCATGGATACGTTCAGATCATCCTTCCCCCACCTTGCCCAACAGAGAGCTGAAGATGCTCTGACAGATGGCTTACCTCTCTAGCAAAGCCTTACTGCTGTAAGGACTCTCTCCCAAGCAGGGAGCACTCTGCCTTGTCTTGGTGTCTTTAATCAACAGCAGGTTTTGCTTTGCATTAAGCGACCTGCAAACAGACATGCCGCTGGGCCTACACACTGCTCACATACCAGCTCTGTCCCCAGTGTTCACCATGACGCCTCCTCCAGGGTACCAAGCCTCCTGGCTGCTGTGTTGCATGTAGACCTCTGTCCCTCCAACTGCTGCCAGCGGCATCCAAACCTCAAAAACTCTTGATGCGTGCACTCGTAATAATCATTAAATGCACAAATGAGAGAATGAGAAGCTCTGAAAAGTCTCCAAACAATTTCAAATTTGCCTACTTTGTGCTTCAACTCTGCATCACTCGGAGCTGAGCCATGAGTGCTTGTGTGCTTTCCAAGTGTGGTTACATGCATACAAACACAGAAAGAGAAAAAATTCATATGGGGTGATTGTGTCGTTCCCTGCCCAAAGACTAATTCCCCCCTGCATCTAGGCAAGGTATGCATTTTCTCACTTCCTCCTCTCTCAACACAGAAAGAAGATTCAGGACAATGTTCAGGCAAGCGCACAGCCAGGCTGGACACAAACGTCTTACCTCTTCACCAGTGCTGTGCCTTAGCCAGGGGCACCAAAAAGTTATTGCCATCAGAAGCCCTTTTATGCTACAAGCCAGTGGCTTCCGGGTAATATACACTGCCAGTAAAATGGCAATAGGCCACCACTCCTGTCTCTTAATCCGCAATGAGCTTTCCGCTGAAGAAAGGAGGCAATGACATTACTGAAATGGGAATCCCATTAGGGCATTGACAGGTAATATAAGGAAGGAGATGAATTCTATCCCTCAGAAACAAAGTCCCAGAGAAATAAGGAAGCTACCGTTCTTGAAGATCTGTGCAATTTATTTTTTAAGATGGGAGCCTAAGGGCAGTAATTACATATGCATATTATTCAAGCCTGAATTCTTTTCTTGAAACTCTCTTTAAATTATACCGGTTTGCAAGTCTGTCTTTTCTACCTGCTCATAGCTTGCTGCCACAAAGATCAGCTTTCTGCCCCAGCCCACCCATGCCATCTCCCTTCTCTATTTGCATCAGTCCTGGCTTTGAACTGACCCTTTAGCAAGCACATTCAGCTCTCTAGACCACCAGAAAACAACTGACTTTCACTCTGGAAATACTTGACTGATGTTCCACTGCCCCAGGGAGACCAAAGAGAATAAAGCAGCTTGCTGCATAGTTGACAAAGCACAAGTGCTTTGAAAAATGACTGATAGGCCCCCCACCCCATACCTTTGTGCTACCCACATCAGTCTAAATGTGTATGTTCACACCCAGGCACCTAGATCACACACTGAACTAAAGGAACAGTCACAAATGAGAGAGGCAATTTCAAATCAAACAGAATTTCCTTGTGAGTTACACTAACAACACCTTGTAATGAAAGGGACGGAGAAGTTGCATGAAATGCCCCGATCCAATGCAGTACCTTTTACCCCATCTCCTGCAGTTATTAGATTCTTCCGCAATCAAGTAATCTGGCAGAAAGCTAACCCCAAAAGACAGGACAGCACAGCTAGTTTTCACCTGAATTTCTTTCCAGTGAGTTTGGAACTGTTGGGTTCATTTGGAGATAGCAGGTACTAGCTGATATACAGCTTGTGGGTTAAAAAGGGGAGAAGCAGGAGAGGGAAATGTCTAAATACAGCACCCATGACTGGCCTTGTCAGGCAGAATTAACTAAAGCATTTCACAAATATTTACATTAGACTAGGTAAGATTCCAGCATTATACAGAATGTATTTTTGCAGCCCGTGAGCCACTTGAAAAGATGAATCATGACAGTCAAAAGCACATCTATATCCTTCCTTTACAAGGTTCTTGCTTTACAGGCAGATTTATACACAAACAGGCCAAAAAGCTAGACGAGACAGTACGGCTTCATCCTGTACAATGAAGGCAACGCACCAAGTCAGTGAAGCTTAAAGGAAGTCACTTTTTTCTAAATCTCAGCCCTCTGGCTTTTCACCACCTGGACACCAGTTCTAAAACGATGACCTCATCATTTATCATTTTACCTTTCAGTGCTTTACTTAATACATGACCTGCTCAGTAAAATATTTGCAGACTTGGTACTCTGGTACTTTATCCCATTACAAAGGCACGCATAACATTTCACATCTCTTTCATGCAGGTGGTCCTCTGTTCTAACTCAAGGCCAAACAGAATATAAAGTTAGGCCAGTTCAGCAGTATAGGTGAAGGCATCTGAACTGAGGGGAGGGACTATGGTAACTGCAGATGCCAAGTGTGGCTATACATTTCAAAGATAGTGCTAATTTATTTATTTGGCTTACAGTGACCGAATCCATCTGTCCAGTACAGATGATCAACCACAAGACATCTAAGAATCACTACAAATCAAGATTTTTTATTAAAATTGTTCACATATGTACTAAGGAGCCAGAGAAAGGTGTATTAAAAATGGTCCTGTTCTTTCAGGAAATTCCACTCCATTAAATTTTTTGAGTACACATGTCTGAGAAGGAGAAGAAGAGAGGAAAAGACAAAAGAAAAGTGTGTATCAGATACTTTTATGTTTCTAGTTTGTTTTTAGAATGTTTAACAGTGCAAAACGTAATGCAAAACGTAATACATTTTTAGTTCATTTCGCCATTTTTTTCTCCATTCCAATAAAATATTTCCTGTGCTAGATGATCTCTCTCTCAATAGTTTTATACCGGATGATCTAGTTGCAAATACCTTCAGACACAGTGGTTGAGATTTACAACCAGCAAATAGAACATATCAGCGGAAGTATCTAGACAGAGGAGTTACAGTACATACAGGCAGGAGGCATTTCTTTTCAGCTTACTTACAAAATGCATTTGCACAACTGGTTTTGATTTCTATTTATATTCCTCACTAAGGAGATAGATGTGAAATGTGGTGCTTATGGCACTCAGCGCTGATAAGTACTGGGAACACTGCCACCTACAAAGATGCCACTGTAAACTGTGGGGAGTCCGTCACAGGTCTTTCCCGAAGGAAAACTTCCCTTTCAAGAAAGAAACACAGCAAAGAAGAGTCAGGAAGATTTCCCCTGCAGTCTAGCTTTCTCTAACATACCCCTTCAATTCTGGTACAGAGCTTGCCTGAGCAAAGGCTGTCAGAAGAGCAAAGGGGCAGATCCAAAGACACACGGGTGACAGAATCTAAGAGTCAAAAGCACTTTACAGAGCTCTTTATTATGAAAGGTTGCTAAGAAAATTGTTGGGTCCACAGTGAATTACTATTCTTTCTCTTTTCTTCAAAGACTCAGCTATTGTGCTCTCAAATTAAGATTTGGCTTCAGCTTTTAGAAAGACATGAATAATAATAAAACCATATTGCCGCATATGACTTATGATTAAGCAGCTCTCTGGGTTATATACAGAGGAAATGTCTGGAAAGGCACTGGCTGACACTTATCAAAGAATTTGGAAATGGAAATTACAGCAAAAGAAAGTAAATTAGCCAAGAATTTTAAAAGAAACAGGATATAATGATCAAATAGATGACATCAAATTAAAAGCCCAGATCAGGAACCAATGAAAAAAAACCTCAGGAAGACATGCTTTTAAAGCTGGTGACATCATATTTATGTATGTCCTATGTCATTCAGACATATTCTGGTAGTTTCATTAAAGATACAAAGCATGAGATTTTGAATTCCCGTGGTTTTGTCTCTGTTGTATATTATCAGCTTTCCAGTGGCTTGCAGCTTAGTGAAGTCAGTCCCCATTCATAATTCCGTTGCTCAAATTCTACTTAAAGTCACTGTTGGAAAGTAGTGCTTTCCAGTAGTATGCTTAATGAGAAGGAGTACAGCATTTTTCAGGACATGAGTTAGTGAGTCATATTGTTTGTGTTTCCCAAATAAATTAATAACAACAACTAATAATTCATTCCTGAAGTTCCTGCATGCCCACAGTTCCAACTGACTGCAGCGGGAGCCAAAAATGCTCTGCAGCTTTGAAAATGAAAAACCGTCCTATGTGTTCCAGCAGAAATTTCTACAGATGAATCTGATGATGGTTAAAGGTGACACTTTTAATCTTTAGAAACCAAATTTTAAAATGAAAAATCCTAAACCACTAAAACACAGTAACTTATTTTAGAACACAGTCTTTTGACACTACTACTTCCTTCACTCGTGCAGCCTGCCTTTGAGTAACAGATTCTATACTTATTATCATTATTGGCATTGACAACATTATCATTACAATCATTTATTACCAATTATTCCTGACAGATTATTGACAGCATTGGTAGAGCAATCCAAAGAGAAAAATGTTCACTTTTATGAAATCACCAGCACCTGGCAACAAAAGCTGAAACCTGAACTCATGTCCTAGATGAATCTATTTTAATGACACTATTTTAAATGTGTGTAGGTACACTTTGTACCTAAAGCACATCTTTGTGCAAGGATCTCAGAGGTTTGCTGTTTGGGGGTTGGTTTGTTTGGGTTTGGGTTTTTTTTTTGTTACAAGTTGGGTGTTAACATTCCTTCCACGTGGAAAGAGAAAAGGTGGTTCAGGTTTGCCCAGCACAAGGCATTTCAATGAAAACAGCAGCAGCAACAGCCTCACTTGCTGGGCTCCAGCCTGCAACCTTCCATCATCCATACTGCTGAAGGGGACTGCTGTGTGGTTCTTCCATGTGAACAGTTTTTAAGATTTCAATTCAGGAAAGTACAGTAACATAAAAAGTCACTTTGGCTTCTGCAGCTGCTAGATAACTGCCTTAGCTCTGCCCTGAAAAGAAATACCCCAAGACTGGGGCTCTTAGTGTTTAGCTATTAGAAACAAGAGAAATGGAATCAGAAATGAAGACAGACTTGTGTATAGTAAGCCTGGATGGTGGGTGAGGACAGCGGTGCTGTTTAAGTGAGGGCAGCCGGCAGTTCACCTATGTGGGGAGAGGAAGGTAGCGCAGCGAGGGTTATATAAGCAAAGTCACTCGTGGAATGTGCAGAATGTACACAGAGAGCGTGCCCAGAGCGAGGGCAGCGCCGGGAGCTGGGGGCGTGGGGAAGAGCCTCCGAACCTGTGTGCAACAGGTTGCCTGACAAAAAGCACTTCCAAAAGGCAGCCCATGTTCTCTGCCCTTGCTGCTGTTGCTGCCCTTGGACTCAGAGCCACAAAAGTCATCAGATACTAGCATGGATAGTACAGTGTGTTATTTCATGCTACCAAGATAATCATAAATAAAATAGTCAATATTTCTCCAGTGCCCTCATCCCCCTTCCTGAAACAGGCAAGACTTCTGCAGTTGTTGGCAACGAAGTGCAGGCAAGATATACTATCAAAGGTAAAGAAAAAACTTCATACCATTTCCGGAGCAGTCTGGGTTTTTTTTCTCTTGCTGCTTTGGATTTTTTTTTCCATGACTAATTAACACATTCCCCGCTAAAAGCTACCCAAAACTCCAAGCAAATAAAGGCGAAAAAGGGACTATTTTGATTTTCAATGAGTCTACTCTAACCACTGTAACGCTCCTTTTATTTTCCTCTTCAGGTGCCACTTGCAACAATCAAAACCTTTTGGCAAAGGTATTCAAACTAAATCTGCTTTAAATTTACAGATGTTTGTAAATGCACAAACCCAAGGACCTGTGGAAATCTGTATGTTGAATGCATTTGCTACATACTTGACCACTGGCTTTGTGGACCTGCTATGGGCATACGAAAGCGTGCATGAGTATCCTCTGCCTTCAGTACAAAATCAGTTACGGGCAGAATTCCACTCCTTCCCGCTCCGCTACAAGACTGCATCCTGTCAGTGTTTTGTGACTGCCAACAAGAAAACTGAGTTAAACCATCTACAGTGGTACTTGAACTAGCTCTACTGATCAGAACTAATTATAAGAAAGGTTCACACGTTGAATGTCAAAGATGAATCCACAGAGGAAACATAACACATGAAACACATGTGCCAGACATGCTGTTCAAAACAAATCTGAAAAAAGTAAGGTCAAAGAACCTGGAATATTTCTCACACAGATTCTGCAAGCTAAGTAGTAAATTGGCGTTAAATAAATTATGTGATTTCAAATTACTCACTGTGCAACTACAAACTGCAGAAGAATAAGGCTCTTCAGGAGTACCCTGCCTGGAGCAGGACAAATGTGTCTGGAGAAACACGGAAAGAAGAGCAGAAGCTATCAGATACTGTTTAACCTTTGGCAATGACTGACTTTCTGTTCCATAAACACCAGCCAATCTCCAAGAAGCAGGAGTTTGGACGGACTCACTGAGCAGTTCTGTACTGAGAAATTGTGAAGACAACAGTTAGCAGGCACTGAGAACAATACGTCCATATCACCTCATCGTACAAAGGCACCCAGCAGCAAATGGACACAGACATGCAGACCCACAGGCATCTCTGAAGCCCTACCTCATTGGGTCTGGGCAGACCTTAGTACAGAACTGGGACACTAAGTTAAATTTAATTTAGAACCAGATATAGTTCACAGCATTTAGTTTATTTTGCAGGTCCAAAGCTTCACACAGGACCACCATTTCCAGAGATAGCATTGTTTTTTTCAAAAAGGATTGCTCACTGTGCATTCAACTTCTGTTGGAAAAGGGATCCCCACTGCTGCTGGAAATTTCATATTCTCAAGTGCCATTTTTCACAGATACGGCCTCATTTTTGAGTTCACAGAAAGCGGAAAAAGCAATAAAACCTTTAGATGTGAGGTGATTTTTCATCTTGCTAGAAATACTTTAGCACAATTCTAATTCACCATCATCCCAGGAAAGGCTGCCTATAATACACTGAAAGCCAGCTCGGGCTTTAAGCCAGCAAACCACTTCAGCATGATTTCAGCTTTAAGCTCAGGCACTGTACCACTGGCTTCAGTGAGATGATGTAAAAATCATTACAATTATAAAGCTTAAATGGCTTGCTAGTTTAGAACCTTGGTGTGGGCTTCCTATAATGAGAGTCATAGCACACAACTATAGCATTTGGAGTTTATAACACCCTACCACGTGACCCAACCTAAGTAAGGCCCTACAGATGAGCTCCAGGTGAAATTTGATGGGAATGGACAATACTTGCCAAAGACCTCAGCAGAGGCCTTTGTATTCAGGAGTCTCTTATCCCAGTGTAGGTGAGAGTATACTTTATACGTCCCAGGAGGAAAATAACTTAGCCAGAGAGCTCTCAAAGAAAGATAAAAAGTACAGACAGGAAAGCTATTGTGCATAAATCCAGGTGGAATCACAAGTCTCTCTCAAAATGCTGAAAGAATAAACCCCCCTCCCACAAACTACATAAGAAGATGTGGTTTCCATCCACAACTGAGTGGCAAAGCAACTTCCCACATAGTCACATCTGCCTCCTTTTTCCTCTGTTGCGTCACTTAAACTCTGTCATGAGAGTAAACGCAAGAGGGGTCAGGGGCTGTGTACACATATCATCAGGGGAAGGAAAAAAGCAGGGAAGAGGATTTGCAGCTTACATGTTTGCATAAGAATTTGGCTTCAACCTTCACCACGTTTACATGCCTTTGAACACTTTCTGTTTCTTTCTGCATTCTTCGCTGCTTCATTTTCTTTATTTTCACCTTCTGTGTCTCAGATCTTCTGCCAGACTGCTTATTTAATTCTACTTGTTGCACTAAAAACACCATTGTTGTCATCCAAATTAATCCTTGAACATAATAAAAACCTCAAAATAACTCAGATGACCAGTTTTCCATCCTTCGGTCTCACTTGAAGTACAGTATAAAAGCCAGTGCTTGGGAGCTCTGAGAGTTTACACAGGACCAGTCCTAGGTACATGGCTTTTTAGTAGGTGGGGGGGGGGGGGGGGTTTCCTTCCTTACCTACCATCTACTTCCACCAGTTAAGACTGCTCGGAGTCCCCCCCATATCTCCAGCCCCATTACCCTTCTTCCAATGTAATGCTTTGCAAGAATTAACATTTTTCAAATAAACTCAGTACTTCTCAAATACAGAGGTGGCCTTCTGTCACAGGTTAGCTGAGAAGCAAGACAAATGAAGATTACCTTTACTTTTAGGAATGAGGGAAGAGAATCATCTCCTAAGAGTCTGTGGTGAAGTAGTAGGGCACTCCGGCTACAGATTTCCTATTAAGTCTCCTGTGTTCCTCTCCATTTAACTTGCAGAGGGGAAAAAAAATAGGAAAAAAAAGACAAAAAAAGAAACGAAACATGATATAACAAATATTTTCCCCAAAGTTGTATTGCCATTATCTGCCCTCATCCTAAACTTTTTTTTCCCCTGAAGGCTTCCCAGAGATGAGAAGGGGCTCAGAAAAGACCAAACATTCTTTTGCTGCAGATCAAATATCTATTTTTTTAACAGTCGATCAGGATGGAAGGGAGCGCAAGTGAACGAACACAGCAGTCCGTGCCACTAACCCAGTCAAGTATTCATTTCATGCATCATGGGGAACAAAAGGGCAGCGTTGTTCTGTTTGAGGAGCTGGGCAATGCTGCTGATGCCAGCCGTGCATGGGGGTACTCTGCAGCAGAATGAAGAAGAGCACAGGCTGGTGAAGACATCCAGCAGATGACACAACACGAGCACAAGATAGGACCTGATCAGCCTGTCAAATTCATGATTTTTAAATACTATTTTTTGTGTATTGTTTTTAGGGAGGAGAAGAAAGAGAACATGGCAGATGCTGAAAGAAGGAATCGCTAGAGGAAGGAATAACAGTATCTAAAGCACTCAGAAAGCAGTACAGACTGTACTTAGTTTTCTTACATACTTCAATCTCAAAACCCCTCAACAATAACAAAAATTCTGAAACTGCAAATAAAGAATTCATATTTTCTTGCTGGCTTTGTCCAGTCTGCCAGCACTGTATTTTTTTAAGGGTTAGCTCACTGACTACCCTTCAGTCTTTTTCATTTCCTTGATTTAAACTAGATGGCAAATAAATATCGTAAGGTGAGTTTAAACAGCACATCAGTGAGAAACATATTCACTTGAAATGTAAGTAAAACACTCAGACTGGGACTATAATAATTTTTGAAGCCGTTCTGGCTTTTAAAGGACTACTTTAGACCTTTTCTTACAGTCTCAAGGATTCCCTTCCATTTTTTTTTTCACATAAAATTTACAATTACTCCTACCATTTATGTCATCCAGTAGCGCTCCTAAATTAGAAAACCAGACTGGAACTTCAACAGCTTGTCTGAGCATTAACCAATCTCAGATCCTCCACTCTGACAAAGCCCTGGCTGAGAGATAAAAAAGAAACACATACCTGCTTGTTAAGAGGTATTAATGCCAACTCTTCCTTCCCTTGCTACTAAGCACTAATCACAAATTAGAAAGTATTTTAGTATTGTCAACTCAGCCTATGCAAAGCCAAATGAGAGAAATAAATCAGAAAAGTAACAGAATCTTTGAACTTATGCTTACGCTGCTTTAGCAAAGAACTAATTGACTAGAATATCCACAGGCTGCTTTCTAGTCTGTAGATACATAAGATGCTATTGTAGCAAACAGTGTAGTTTTAAAAGTAAGTCAGTCCTCAACAATAAAAATTGTGATTAAGCCCAAAACATTTTAAGCATTCACTTTTTACATTCAGGATCACATTTGATTTTGCCATCTGCTGATTTTGGGAAGCCAGATTGTGGTTTTGTGCTTCACTTATTGTTCATACCAGGTTCACTTTTTAGGTCTGACACTAAACACAGCAGGACTGAGTTTAATTAAAAGTAAGCAGTTTCCAGTGGTCTGGTGGATATATTTTCCAACTCACAGATATCCCCACTCGTATCAGATTCTGTAAAAAGCAAAACAAAAGCAAAGTCTAACCCGCATTTTAGTCCTAAGATATCTGCTGGTAGTCCTTTAATCCTGAAAGATAAAACCACAATAAGATCACTACATTTCTGAAGATCAAAAAGCCTTCTTAAAATAAAGACTTAAGAGTGCGGGTTTTTTTCCTTAGTGTTTTATCATACACTGAAATAGCTGATTGCATTAGAAGATCTGAGACATGAGAAAAAGCTGTTTTGACATTGACACTTCCAGCCTCAGCAAAAAAATTATTCTGTCATTTGAAAAAGTATTCACCACTTTGTAGCTGCTCTTTCCCATGCCAGTGTTTCTGTCCTCTCAGAACTGATTAGGAGGGATGCTCCTCCTTATTTTATCTGCCATCTATAAGGGGTGACCGATAGAGAAGAAGAAAGTAATGTATATAGCTGCCTCTCCACATCTCCGAAATCCTTTGAACTAGAAGCCCCTCAAAGCTTTCACTGAAAGGCAGGTTTTTGCACTTGGACTGGAGCCGATATCCCTGAACCATAATATTTACATTCTTTCTCTTTCGTATTGCTTTTTCTTAGCACTTCCATGAGACACTTAAAAATAGAAGGTGAGACACTATAGCTAGACAGGAGGCTATTTAGTGGCACAGTGCCCCCGTGGCTTGCCCACGCCTATTCCTTTTTGATGCATAGGACAAATACCTACCAGGTCAATTGGTGCACCTCTTCCTTCTCCTGCCAGTGCAAGATTACTGCACCCCTCCACGCTGGCTCATGCCCAGGAGACTACGGTATCACTTGCATAGGTTATGTACTGAAGGCTGCTGAGAGCTTCACGTAGCTTGCTGACTTGGAAAACTGAATTGGCTTTTCTCATGGAGGATCTATTTGAGGTGCTTCCTCAGTTTATCTGACTTTCACGTCACTTTGTCTGCTGTTCATGACTGTTTTGGGAGGTTATCTGGCATTGCAGCACTTCAACAAAACGTTAGTAATTTACTCTTTCCTAATTAATGTTGTCACCATTTTTCAAGCAAATTTAGTTGTCTTTTCAATGTCACTTTCTTAAGGTCTCCTCACAGTAACTAATCTCTTAAATACCTCAGTCTAATACAGAAATAATAAAAAGTTTCATTCTGTTTGAGGCCTTTCATCCCAGAAAGCTTCCTGTTTACGTGATCTGCTTTGTATGGGGAATCTCCAACTCTTACTACGGTGGAAAGAGCAAGACCTGCCAGTCTTACTGCTGCCTTTTCATCTTTCTTCACAGGTTGCTAACACTATGACACAAATAATCTCTATGCAGTGTCAGAGCAAAGTCATATCTTCATACCACTCTGAAGAATTACTCTTATTTGGTGCACAATTTATATGCATATGGGTGTTCACCATGCCAATGCTGCATCACATACATGCATTTCAGTTAGGGCAAGGTAATTCATACTCTGCACAGTTAAAACACAAAACCATGCTAACTAGAAAAAGAATGAAAAATAATACTGTCTCCAGCTGAAGTATAACACTTAGATGAAACGGTTCTTGAAATTACTAGTGTCAGTCATCATTTCTTCATAAACCTGCATTTACATAGCTTAGAAAGCAGCAATGTTAAAATGCATCTGACGGTTTTTTATTACAAATGCTTTTCTTTTCTATAAATCATGTTTAAATCTGTTTAACTGTATTTCAGCTGTGAAAAGGTAAAAGTGACTAAATTATTTAACTAATTTTACTACCTTAATTTTGAAAATCAAAATATTGGCCTAGTTTTTCATATTTTCAAAAATCTTAACTAAAATGATTCTCCTAATAAGTTTTCCATTCAGCTGCCAGTGCAGAAGTTTTTGTTTGCTCATATTTTTTTTGTTACGGAAACCAACAGAGCCATCTCAGCTCACACTTCACAAGACCATTTGTGTTTTTTTGTAACATACAAAACAAATGAAACACATCTTGGAATAGGAAAAAGAATAACAAAAGCTTCCTATCATGCAAACAAAACTTCCACTTGTTATTAATTACACTTTACATTCTAGAATATTTCAGCACTTTAGAAGAATGGCTTAACACCATGAAAAACATCCATTCCATGTAACGTATTATACCTAAGTATATATACACAATGGAGACACATAAATTATAATTTCTTACCTGAAAGACTGCATGGTATGCTAGAGTCATTAATTACGACTTTTATACTGTTTCCATTAGAGTTTCTCTATAAACATATACATGTACATATGCATGCACATGTACATGCATGTGCACACACGCATATATATATTTATTAGTGTTGGTTGTGGGTCAGTGAAGCAAACGTCGCAGTTCACCCTCCCATCATGTTTACAATGACTGCAGTTTCCCGCTGCTTCCTATGCACATTTATTTGTTCCACAAAAGCAGAACATGCCTATTCTCAGAAGCTTTTCCAAGTAATTTTCAGAGTATGGTATAAACAACATTGAAATCAAAATAGTTCCACTGCAAAGTATCTCAGGTACTCACTCAGGGGACCCAATGCGCTGACAGCTAAAACATTGCAGGCACAGTTGTTGATTGTGCCCATGGGACCACTACGATTTCTGCAGGACCATATGAAACAGAATAGTGAGGGTTGCGTAGTTTGAAATGCTGGAAACCCAATGCCATTTCAGCATCCCCTTGCATTAACAAAATTAGCAGGTGCTGCATTGGCACTACATGTGGCTCACAACTTCAAAAGAACACTTAGTCACTTCGCAGTGCTATCCTGCATCTCCCGTAAGTAGCTAATGAATTCACACTACTAGCTATCAGTCTTTCTGATATCCCTTACAGGGCCCAGGTATCCTTGGTTTCATTTCCACTGTTATTTCTTATGGTCTTCCCATTTTTCCCTCCTTAAGTTTTCTTCTTTCTCACTTTATTCTGTGACCAAGATTTTGCTGCTCTTTCTGCTTGATTAGTCTTTCATTTTGTCTGTCAAACGCCCGCTCAGTTTAGATTCCTCCTCAAAATCATTAATTTCTCCACCTCTACCCTCTCCTTTAAACATAACCAATGGCTTGGGTCTTGTAGGCTGCAAATCTTTTCAGTAGGGCTTACACTTTCAGTGTTTATTTGTACAATATTTGATTAATTTGTAACCCTTTGAGAATTCTTACTAATATTTTAGTAGGTTTTTTTTCCCCTCACACTTAGGAAGTGATACAGTGTTTGTCTTCTCTGAAGCCAGAGAGATAAAATGGTCATCCATAACTAGATGTGAAAAGCACAGTGGAAAAGTTAGGTGGTTTCAGCCAGAAAAACTAACAATCAAGAACATTTTGGCAGGTCTGAATTTTAACTTAAAGCTGCAAAATACATCATTTGAGACAGTTTCAAGTCTTGACCAAATCTTTACTGGAAATTACAGTAGCAAAACAAAGCAGAGTCCCCCGAGACACCCTCACATCTCAGCAAACATTGTTAATCACCTGGCAGCTTACACACATTTCTTCCACGTAAGAGGGAATGGTTCCAGATGATTCTGGAATTTGATGGAAAAGATTGTTGAATTCATAATATGAAAACCTCTGGCAGCACTAGTCAATGTCAGACTTGCTGGGCCCAAAATATGATTTCTCTTAAAATATTATTTGCTTCT
>Ga0181612_120454_pt1 | contig 15355 bp, 6 predicted proteins | sample HoacroProtozoa21_FD_119630 | JGI IMG/M metagenome (GOLD analysis project Ga0181612, IMG submission 119630) | Hoatzin crop microbial communities from Cojedes, Venezuel. Combined Assembly of Gp0051906, Gp0051904, Gp0051908 | reverse complement strand
GTACGTCTCACTGATTCCGCCAGTACCATTCGTTCTCCATTTCTACAATACATGACTGTGACTCTGCTGATGCAGTAACGATTTTTGCTGGCTTCCAGCTGTTCTTGTTTGGTCTCAGGTGGCCTGGCTACCAGCCTGGACAGCAGTTTTCTATGTCTGTCATAACATTTCTGTTTCTTTCGCCTTTCAGCTGGATTTGGAAATTTGGTATTTGCTCAAGTTTGACTCTTGTGAAAAGAACAGCCAATTAACATCTGTTCAGGAGTAGGCAGTCTTGGTTTATTTCTTATATTTAGCAAAGTAAAGCAGAAATTTTCATCTCTTCTTTCAGTTTCCTTGAATATATAACTGAATAATGGTGTTCAGTAGCATAAAGGCAGCAAAAAGCTTAAACCAGTGCCTAACTTCAGCACAAGAATAGCTGCAGTAACTTCAACATTTTCAATTATTCTCCTTCTTTAAAATCCCTTTGCTTTTCACAGAAGCTACCACCTGTGGCTTCCCATGCAGAGCAATTTTCATTGTTTCGTTTTGCTAATAACAAAAGCTGCTTTAGAGAAAGGTATAGCAGTAGTTAGGCACTTTGCTCAGTACTACTGGTCCTGGTGTCTCAACAGTTGTGAAAGAATTTGAGGAACAAAAACAGAACAGAGTTAGTCTATTAGGTCTTGTGGCTCATTTTCAATATGTTGATCTATATTGATCACATATGTATATGATCTGGCATATTATACTTTCATATAAATCATTACCACTATAAATCTTGTGCTAGTTTTGAAATTGTACACAGAAATTTTTAGAAGTTTCTGAATGAAAGAAAACTTTTTCAAAAATATTGATTCTGTCATTACTTTTTGGAGTGGGTTGTGTGGTTTTTTTCCCCTCAGAGACAAGTGTACATCTTTATTTGAGAACTTATTTTTGACCAGAACATAGCAAAGAAAATAAGAGTCTTCAGAAGTTCTTTTTCCTTAGCAGACTGCAAGTTAAGCCTCTTCAGGTATTGAAAGATTCACCTCTGAGTCTCCTTTGTGAGCATGGGATCCTCAGAAGAAAGCAGAAATATTGATCATTTTATTAATATGGATTTCCTTGGAAAGATCTTAAGCCACAGCCTCTTTCTTCTTGTAGATAATGTGTAGCTGATATACCTGGAGGGCTCTAGAAGCCCCTTGGCTTACATAGACTGTTCTATACAGAGGGACAGAACACAAAACCGCTTTTCAGGAGCACGAATGCGCTTCATCAAGCACTTTAAGATTTAATCAGGTTCGTCACTAAAGAGAACATATTGAAACTCCTTAATTAATCTGTTATCTGGACCACACGCAGATTGTTATCTCTGAATTCGTGATCTGATACACAATAACTAAATATATCTTCAAAGAAGCAAGGAATGTCGTAAAAAGTTTAGAAGCAAGAAATCACAATAAGTAATAAATAATCACAATATTCTTACATCAGTGCTAGTGATGGATTACCAAGTTATTGCTGAAATAGCCCAGGCTGTATTTAGCTTTCATCACTGTCAGGGCACACAACTGAACTGGTTTAATGTAGAGTCTGCAAGGACTCTCAGATACATTTTTGTAGATCTGCTGAACAGTCAGTCTCCAGTTTGTACTGGTGCACAAGATTAGGGTTTTTTTTCCAAATGTAGGACTTCATGCTTGCTTCTGTTGAACTTCATGAGTTTCCTGTTCTTTGAGCTTGTTGAGGTCCCACTGTATGGCAGCCCTGTCCTCCAGTTTACCAGTCTCACTCCCCTAGCCTTGTGTCGCCCTCAGACATGCTAGCTGTGTGAAGACTTTACCAGCCCTGGTATCAAACAGAGCAACATTAGCTCCCTCAGCACACTTAGATGCATCCTATGAGGTCCTGTGGACCTGTATATGTGTAATTAGTCCCTAACGTGATACTTTTCGGAGCTTCGCTGTGTTCCTCCCGTCCACAATTCTTGCTACTTGGTATGCAGACCCAAGAGGCCCAAGGAAAGACATTTACTGTAAAGGCTCCGAGTACCTCAGCCATTTCCCTACTTTTTGCATGAGGTCGCCTACACTCTTCAGTAGCAGCTCCACATTTGCCCTGGTGTTTCCTTCAGTGACATAAAGCCCTGTAGAAGCCATTCATGTTGACCGTCGCATCCTTCACCAGCTTCCACTCTAGCCAAGGTCTGACTTTCCCAATTCTTTCCCAGACTGCTTGGGGTGATGCTATATTCCTCCTTGGTTGCCTGTCCCTGCTTTCACTTTCCATCTCTTAATTTCTGCTTTTGAATTCAGTTCAAGTTCCCCATTCAGTCAAGCTGGTCTCCTATTTTACATCAGGGTGGATTGTTCTTGTGTTTTGAAGAAGTTATATATAGGCCAGTGAGCTTTAGGCAGTTTCACCTGAAGGCAGCCTCACATAGGATCCCATCGATCTTCAGAAATTAGTTATTTCATTTTATAACTTAATCTCTTAGATAAGTGAGGTTTAGTAGTTCAGTAGCAGGTCTTGAGACAGTTAACTTACAGCCTGTTCTGAGAGATCTGGCATGTTTTCAGGGTAAATAAATGAACTGCATAGACATCCCAATGGGGAACTGTTTTTTTCCTTAGTTTTCTCCATCACCTAGAATAAGTTGTCAGTGTCTCATTATTGCTTCAATATTCTGACAATTCTGAAGCTTTGCTATGTGAATTTTTTATTTATCATTCTTACATTAAAAAATTAAAGAATTCTTTTCTATGCTGCCAACAGAATCTGCATGTGTTTATTAATTCCTTACGATTTGGCATACCATGTGGCAATTGCAGAATTTCTGTTTCAGTATTAGAAATTGGATTCCATGTGAAGGTAAAGGCAAAATATTTTAAACAAACTTCAGCTGCCGTATGATCTGTTTGGACACAGGAGTTTTTCTCCCTCCATACATATGGATACAAATTAACCACATAAGGTCATCAGGATCTTTGTTCCAGCCTTTCTTAACAGTCTTTCCAGATAATTAAGTGCCATCTTTGTCTAACGGTCTCTAAAGTCTCTCCCAATGTCCTGACCCAGGGAGTTGGTGAACTCTGGATTCAGGCCTTATTACACAATCACCAAATGCTCCCTTTCTCCTTCAGACACATTTTCTCTGTCAAGGGAATCGTCTTAGTTCAAAAAATGATAATTTTGTTTCTATTTGCCAAAACACTTGTTTAGCCCAGATATGCCTTATTTCAGCTACTGCCTGAAAGACAAACACTAACCCTTTCAAATCAAAATACTAAGACTGTAGTAAGATTTAAAGAGACTTGATTTTAGTGAGATCTGGAGCTGCAGAAAAATGCTGAACCATGTAGGTCATTTTCAGGTAAGTATTTAAAGAAGGTATTTGTATTTATTGCACTGTACTTCTTGCAATGCATTTCTTTGCTTAGGAAAATATGCAAATGCTATAAGGAAGACAAATACCATACTGTGATAAACAGCCAATGTTTATGATCATTCCCTTGCTTTGAAAAAGTTATTTGTTTCTTTCTTAGAAAAAATACACAGTAATGATCCAAAACAGTGTAATCTTGTTATACCACAAATGTCAGATGCTGAGGTGTGTTTTAAGAGCCCAATCTATTTATAGATGTTTGTGTATACATCTCAACTCTTTTTCCAGTATTCTCATAAATACACTTTTTAAAAGGTTTCAGTATGCAGTCTATTGTTTCTGTAAGTCAATATAAAGTGCGCATCACACAATGTAGAGAAATTGTGCAATTGAGCTAGTCTAATTCAACATTTATTATAATGGAGTTTTATTGATTACATGATACCAATACAGCATTTCCCAATAAATACATCTTTTTATTGGCTGTAAGGGAGTAAATTCTAAAGTTTTCACGTTTGGGTTTAGTTCAGAAGAGCACCAGTCAGCTTGGATGCTTACATGAATGTTCTTGTGTTTGAAAATTTAACTAGAAATCTTAAAAGAATCTAAATACTTCCTGCTCTAAATCAGGCCTGAAATATCTCGAGCACTGTCTTTGTTGTGGTATTTTGGTACTTAGGTTTCTAGTCTCAGACAGAAACCAGAAGTGCAGAAGCCTGTGAAAAACAGAAGAATGGAAAAAAGGTTAACCAAACATTTCAGAACACTCAAAAATGTATGACTCTGGAAGTCTGAGGTATATAGTTTAGAGTATTAGCCATTCATCTCTGAAAGAAGTATTCAAAGCTATTCCATATCATCCTCTGTGCAGTGTATTATATGTATTTTTAAGTTATATGCAAGAGTGAGGTCCATTATATCTACATTATATTTATGTATATTATGTTTTCAACCAATGTTATATTTGCTACATGAAATCATGAGGGTCACCAAAAGATTAGTTCACTGACAACATTCACTGTTACTGTTGGAAAGGACGAAGACAGAGGAGACATGGTGAGAGAAAGGTTCCTCTAGAAAGGTTTCTAGCAGTCCAGATTTGAACTTGTGGTACAATGGTGAACTAGTATACATTTTGAAGTCTGTTCCTTCTCTTTATTAGGTGGACAACAGGTCTGAGTTCCTAGTTCTACCAGACTAGCCAAGCAGCACTTTTCATAGATGTGAAGGAGGTATTAGCCAAATAGCTGAAGAAAATAGCAAGTGTAAGACTTCCTGAAGATTGTTGTTGGTTCATAATGAGTTTGGAATGAAGTACTCATATTAAGGAATGTCGTGGCTCTAGACAAAAAAAATTTCCCTGGTCTCCCTTTAGCAAATATCCATACATATATAAACACATGCTTAAGACATTCAAATTTCTAATGTCAGGGAAAAAAGCCCAAATCAGAATTTTTAAGGTGATAATGTATTATGACAAGATTTTACTGCAGAACAAAGGGAGCAACACATAAACTGTAATTTAAATATATATTAGCCAACATAAGAAGCTAAGTGTTTGTCCTCTGCTGTTTTGTAAAGATTGAGACTGCTCTCTCTACAGAGTCATGTTGTCATTTACTATGCCTGACCGTTTTCAAAACAGAACTTTTGACATACTCATGGGTTAAAGAATTTGTTTTAAAACCACAAAACTACTGGCTTAGTTAAAGGAAATATTCATAATATTGATATTAAAATGAAATAGATTGTGAGAATTTATAACTCATTCCCACCTATATTTGCAAATGACCCTGGGTAAAAGTCCAATATTAAAAGCCCATTAGTGTCAATTTGTTCAGCTTCCTCAATTGTTTAAATAAATATGTCCAATGTTTATCAGCTATTACTAAGTTTAATACTTAGCTCTTTGCAAAGACCTTCTGAGTTTTTGTCACATCAAGGTCTTCTTGAACTAAATCCAACTCTCTATTTTAATTATTTACTTACTATTTTGTCTTTCAGATCAATGACCCAAATGCTCAATTCCTCACCTATGCTGTCTGTAATGTAGTATAGCATAGGCCCGCTACAAGCTGATGCAATAGCAGGCATGGTCAGCAAGCACAGTCAGTTCGTGCTAGGCAGAGAAGTGGAGACTCTGCTGCAGACTGGTTTTAGTGAGCTGTTGAACAGGACAAAGCATGAAAAAGCCATTGCTACTCATCGCTTCTGAACAAATCCCGTCTCTTGCCCCCTAGTATTACAGAGGCTTAGGAGAAGCCGAACAATCCCTGGAGAACATGGCAGGGGGAGGGAGAAGAAAGACATAAAGAGTAAGAGTGATTTACTTTAACAGCTTGAAACTAAATGATGGAAGCAAAAGAAAGAATGGTGGCACTGATTGGTGCTCTATAGATAGCATGGGGGAAAGAGAAATGGGAAGAAAAAGGAAGTGTTTTTTTCTAAGAAAGTGCTCTTTTTCTGAAAAGTTGCTGGCCAGCCAAGGCCACGTTGGTGCCTCAAAGCCTGTTGCTCAGTTGAGGAGACACAGGAATATCAGGAGAACAGTGCATCGACAGTATGATGGCACTGGCATCCTGGTGAACTAGTGTATTCACAGAGGCTCTGTGTGTGCATTGACAGAAGTTCAGGCTCCACTGTGAGGCATCAGGATGAGCAAGACTCCCACCACAAATACAGACATGGCTGTCAGGGCTGTAAGGCCATGCTTACCAAGGCTTGCTTTGCAGCCCTACGTGCCTGTTCTGCATGTGGGGGCTCTGGTCAGACCTTTCTTTCCTGTTTTTCAGACACTTCTTAAATGGTTTCTATATGAAGTGTCTGGACACAGTGACAGGAGGAAACAGGCAATAACTGAAACACAAGAGGTGTCATCTGAACACAAGGAAACTTTTTTACTGTGAGTGTGACTGAGCACTGGAACAGGTTGCCCAGAGAGGTTGTGGAATCTCCAGCTCTGGAGATACTCAAAAGCTGTCAGGACGTGGTCCTGGGCAACCTGCTCTAGGATCAGATGACTGGATGACCTCTAGAGGTCCCCGCCAACCTCAGCCATTCTGTGATTCTGTGTGTGACATGATCCTTCCTTGGGGGTCCTTCCAACACACAGTGAGGATACAGGTTTAACACACACCAGACCCAAGAGTTAGGACGTCCTGGGAAGTCATTTCATCCAGACCATTATCCTCCAAGTCTTTTCCCTGAGAGAGCTGAAGCCCATTTCGGTCACTAACAAAACTCTACTGACTTCAGGGGCTAGGATTTTAATCTTCTTTGAAGCAAGGTCAAGTTTTAGGTTGGTTGGTGTCATGAGACTGAAATAATAACTAAGAAGGTATTCTTTAGCCTAGCAAGAATAAACTTTGAAGTTAGTATTGCATTCAAGTTAATGGTCATTGCACTTAAGATTTCATATATCCTGCTCATCATAAAAGGAATAAGAACAGTTTTTTAAAGAAACAACTTCATTGTGCTCCAGCCGACTTTCAATCCAAATTTCTGTCATCAAAATAGTTTTTACATATACAAGTGAGACACTACATAATATTGATTCTGACGTGCTGTTGCAAGAATACTTTGTAAACCAGGAAACTTTCCCTGTATTTAGCATTTCCACCTCTTTCTCTTCGATATCTGTATAGCCTTCTGTGATGTATGACATTTCCCTCTTTCAAAAGATAAAACAAAAGATTTCAGCTCTTGTTCATTTTCAGTTCCTCTCCTTCCTGCACATCTGCTGTTTTTTTTTTTTAAATGCCCCAAAAAATTTTACATAAAAGTGCTATCTCTGAGAGTCAAAGAGTCATTCATATCTAATTCATTTCTGGACAAAGTCTAGAAACCATGAGGAGCTCATTGTGTTCAATCAGTAGAAAATGAATAAATTATAGAATTTCAAATGTAAAATTCCATTAAGAGTTCAAGTGTCAACATTGCTGTAACATATGTCCTGTATTACTGGCTTGTGTTTTACATCTATTGCAGGATTTAGATTTTTTTTTAATTGTTGCAATTTGGTACAAACAGCAAAATCTGTGGAGTATGTAAAATTGGGATGTTTTGTGTTTAGTCACTGAGGAAAGTAAAAAATGAACTAGATAATTATGTCCAGATCTTTTGTTTGTTTGTTTGCTTTATTTTCATGGTCATTCTTCGTGCAGCATATTTACTACCTTTTTCAACTCAGAACCTGGAGTGAGCATATGTGAGATAGCAATTCATTTCCAAAGCAAATACAACTTTGTAATAATTGACATACTATTTTAACAAAGAATTTCTACCACAAGTATAATTCTTCCTTCAGAATATATGTAGTTAAAGGAGTCAAATATAAGCAAAGAAATGCAAAGTAAATGTCTCTCTTCTGATACTGTTATCAGTGAAACTAAAAAAGCTGTGGGTTCATTTTGGCCTGCAAGTTACAAAAGTGCATTTTCAGTCCCTACAGCAGCATCCACATGCATGCAAATGTAAAAGCAAGGCCTCCCCCATGATTTGAATTCTTATTGAATTTCATGATTTTTTTTTTTCATAATGTAGTGGTAGAAACATTATATTCCTTTGTAATTCATAATAAACTAATACTTTTTGGTGGATTATTTACTTAGAGAGCAAGGTCTCTGGACGGGGACCCTTTACTGGTATAAATGTTACAATTGCAAAGGGAATCCTAAGGGAAAACTGTACACAGTAAAGTGTCAGGTTGATTGAAAAGTAATGAATTTAAAAAGGTTTTGATGGAAAGTGGGACTTTTCAGTGGAAGCAATGACCAAAAAAATTCCTATTTTTCAAAGTACTATCAGCCAGTCTGCAGGCTAAAGCTGATCCAACAGTAAGTGCAGCATACTGTAGATACTAAGTCTTGGAGGCAGAAATCTTTGTGATAGGATTTATTGTTCTTGAGCAATACATCCCATGATGCTCTTTGACACTGGAGTTTATTTAATAGGATCAGTCCCAGACTCATTCTTTCAGACTCTCCTATTTCATTGCTCACAATGGGTTCTTAGAAGTTCATTTTCTTACATGTGACTTCTTCATAAATACAAGACAGAAAGATCTTATTTTATATGCCATCTGTTTATACTCCTTCAGTGTTTCTTTCCTACATTAACTTCCACATCTGGTTGCATACTTTCTATAGCAGGCCAAAATTGTGGCCACATCCACTGTCTTCATGACCCTCCTCTCCATTTTATGAATTTATCCACAGTAGAAATTGCCAGACTAACAATGAATTCTGAAGTCTTTTGGGAAGCTCATTCCTTTTGGGTGCTCCAACTTCAAGTTTCTCTCCACTTTTGCCAGACTGAGCAAAAACCTGAAGTATAATGATTACTTCTGGGAGTCACCATGCTAATACTGTCCCTGTGTCCCACTTATTGTGTGGGGTGGGTGTCAAATGCCGTGTGCTGTCCGTTGTGGTGATAGGTTTAAATACACAGGGATTTACCCACAGAAATCTGACTGAGATCTCTGAGTCATTTCATATTTGTGAGAATAAACAATTCTTACACAGCTAGATTTTCCACCCTTGTTAGTTGAGCCAGATTTGCAACAGTGGCCTAGAAATAAGCGTGCCTACTATGCCACGACCATCAAGTTAGAAAGTCACTGTTTCCCACCATTCATTACAATTGTTTTGGATTCTTTTGACTTTGATCAAATGAGACCATTAAATGTTGTGCAATTAGACTGCTCATGGCTATTCTTTCAAAGCTTTCAGTTTCGTCAGATTTTTATTGTAATCCTTTTTTCCTAAAAACTAAACAATGATAGCTCCCTCCCACTGACCTGTTCCCTTGTGTGGCTTACCCTGATGTTGCTCAAAACAGCCTGTGAAAAAATATACATGGGTATGAAGGTGATGTTAGAACATCAGGGCAAGGTCTTTGACAGAATGTCTTGACTGAAGGTGGTCAGCTGCATCAGCAGAATGCCTGAAACTCAGGGCATATTCTCTGTCCATTCACTTTGTGTCTCCTGAATGCTCTCCAAATATTTGAGAGCTGCAGTCGTGTTACCTGAGCTCACTCATTGAAGACAGATCACAGAGGTTCCCGTATCATGACTGAGCAGTTCCACAACAAAGTGGTTAATCCTGAGGAAATGTTACTTAGTGTTTTCTGGTTTGGAATTTTAATTTTAGTAATTTCATAACACCTCTACTCCTATAGGATAATTTTAACTCAATTTTTTTAAAGACAGACTTTTTCTAGGAAGTTGCAAAGCAAGGAAGGTAACTTTTTATTGCTACTCAAAATATCCATTATATACTTTCTAACAGGTCCGCAATCTTAGATTTCTAAACTTCTCAGTTTCCTTTTTATTGCCAAAACAGGTTGCTAGGCTTTTTGACATTGATTGCACCCTATATGCCAACCTTTCTAAAAAAACTGTCCACAGATATTGCAATGAGGACTGCAAAGATCCATGAGTACTTAAGAAAATTTGGCCCCTTTTCAGCATCAAGCACAGAAAATCTGACCATGCCAGACGAAAAATTTGCCTTCATACATTTCAAAGTGTATTTTCCCAACCTCGAGATTATTCGAAGAGATGCTGTAAATATGTATGTTCTTCTAACACCTCCATTCAATGTGCATTCAAAAAGTACAACGTATTTCTTACTTTTCTGAGTTTCTCTGTCATAGGACAAGGGGGAGGAAAGGTAAAGAGTGAAAAATTGCTGTTTGTAAAGGAAAAGCAAATGTAGTGTTACTTGTAATATCTAGGAAAGCAGGAAGGAAAGATGTCTTCCTTCGTTCACTGAAAGGTAGACGTGCTGGTTTTGATCTTAAGAGCTTTTCATACTTGTCAGTAGCAAAAGCAATAGATAGAAGATGAGAATTAGTGGATTGATATTTCTATATCCACTGAGCACTTCTGGTCAAATACCACTGTTAATCACATTTTACCTGTGATGCATTTAACACCATCTGCAATGGCTGGATGATTACAGTTGACTAAGTTAAACGATCAATTCCAAACACATTCTTCTTCGTTTTCTGGTGGCAACCAATTTTTTTTATCCCTTAGTCTGGCAATGTTTTCAGTGATATTAAAATTATCTTAAGGAATGAGCATTTATCTGAATTTCATAATAACTTGAGATCTGCATCACAAGTATGTTCTGTGAACCGAACCATATTCCTTGAGCTAGCTCTACATGTTATCATATATCAACTAAAGTTATAAATGTATCAATTTCAAAAGAATATTTTTAAACTCTTCTCCTTTTACTTTCTGTAATTTTTGAGTGCCTGCTTAACACACCCAAGTGGAATTATCATGGAAATTCATGGAAACAATGTAATGATATGATGTTTGATAAAAACATGCTCAATTTAATGCAATTTTGACCCTTTTTATACAGGAAAATAATACATCCAACAGCCATGATACATGATGTGAATTAAATTTTCTTGTTTATGGACGATCCAGAAAGCTTTGTTTTGTCGGTGTCTCCAAACCAATGTGTTTGAAAGAAAAACTCAAACCAGATACACAGGTCTTTCAAAGACTTGATAATTTTTGGCTCTCAACTTTGAATAAAACACAATTTTATTGGAAAAAAATGTATTTTGAAAAGTTGTACTTTTAAAGTGTTGTTGAGGCATTCTCAAAAATACTTAGCATTAGCTAAGCTTTGCTCCAATTAAAGTTAAAATTAACACCATCTTCAACATGTGCTGAATTGAGCCAACAAGCCTCACTTTTCAAAATTTTATTCAGAGTTTATGAGAAAAAAAGTATTTTAAAAAAAATAAAAATATTGTTTGCTCTGCAAACTGTTCTGGAGATGGAGAGTCAAGCGAGATTATTTCTGATTTTTGCCACATCGCCAATACCAAAATACTTCGCAAGCCCTTTTTTAGCTCATTAACTTTATGCAGCTCCATTATATTGAAGAATATAATACAACTCTTAGTGACGATGACAGAATCTAGCCCAGATCTAAAGCTTAGTTTCTCATTTTGCTGATGATGTGAAAAACAGTAGACTATCAAGCACACTGCTCCCTTTTATTAAAATTATGTTTGTTCCCATTCAAGCAGATTAGCTCCAAGTATACACAGAAGAGATGATGTTTACTGATAGCAATGTGATTGTATAAATTGGTCTATTATTCTTCTCTTGTGAACAGAATTCCTCTTAGCATTAATGGGACTTGTTTGCACATCGTGGAATGAAACAGAGACACCACCATTTTGTACTTATAAATATTTGCTCATCTTTTTAAGAGCAACAGTAATATACCACAAGTCGTTGTTAAGAGAGTGTTCGAAGTGCCATACTGCGTCAATCCACAGAAGATATGAGGTGTTCCCTCTCTCTCACCAGCAGTCTGAATGATTAGCTCAAGCGGTACATACCTTCCCATGATAAAGCCCTGGAGGTGCGCTGTGCAGCTTCTCTATCGGACTCTAGAAGTGGGCATCACGTTAATATGTGATCCTCTCTGTGCGTAACATTATTCGGATGAGATAGTTCCTGCTCTTTGGGACTGGTTCATTTTTGCAAAGAGTGATGACAAGAAAACCCTGTCATAAGGTTTTCAAGAAGCAATAATGAAGCATTTATGTACAATGCTTTTTATCCCAGAATATCCTGACTTGCATACTAACACACACACACACACACGACGTCAGACATTACAGAAATTCAAGTACCTCAGGGCTGTTATGAGACAAAATTCTTGTCCTAGCAACCTCTTGTGACTACATATTGTATTGTGATACAATTTCTAAGCTTGTTTTAGTTCCTTCCTTGAGGTCAGCAGCAGTATTCAGAAAAACATATTAGGACACTTTCTAGTATTGAAGTCCAAGGGGTTTAAGCATACACTTCTAATTAGGAAAAGAAAAAAAAATCAAATTAAAAGAGTTTATAAAGGATTTAGAGCACAATTCCCCGTGTGCCAAGAGATTACTCTGTCCCTTGCCTATTTGATGCAGCCTTCTCCTGTTTATGGGTTCCAGGGATTTTCTTCCCCCCTCCTCTCCCATTGTGCGTGCCAGAGGTCCCGGCTTCCTGTCTCCAGCTGATAGTGGTGGGATGACAGAGGGTCAGGGAGAAGGGGAGGGTGTCGGTCCCTGGGCAGCTGGGGGGAGCAGGGGCAGGGGGCTGGCGGTGTCTGACAGCTGAAACAGATGATGCTGCACACCACCTATGTAAACAGAAATAGGCGCTGGGGCTGATGTAGCACAGAGATATGACCCTGCCCATAGAGCCGCTGAGTCTAGACTCCAGATGTGTTCTCACTGTTACCAGACCAATTCAGATCCAACTGGTAAATATTTCTACCAGATGACAGTGGGCTCAGTTACAGAAATGAGGACAAAGGACAAAAATAGGCAGAAAATAAGTACTAGGCATTATTGCTGCTTAGAAAAATATTCTGCATAGTTTTAGAGATGTTAGGGGCAATTATTTAAATAGATCATATACATTCTTTTATTTTCTTACCATGATCAGCTGAAAAAGTTCCAAGGCAAACTGAAGGCTATTTAGGCAAATTAGTCACTTAAAATGAACTGAAACAGAGGTCTGTAAAGAACAAAATAAGATTTATACTAGGGCTTTAGCATATGGACATAAAGAAATGAGGAAAAACCAGAGTGTTGATAACCTCGGGCTGGTAAATACCAGTTTATTGGGAAGTGAGTGTTATGTGATTTATTTACAGAAACAAGTGATTATAGAACAAGGACACTACAGGAACAAAATTAGGGAGAGAAACCCCTGTCTACTGGTGTTTCACCTCCCGAGATACAGGATTGTGACTCCTGGTCCATGTGATGTTCAGAATGTCGTAAAGTGTGTCGATTAAGCAGCAGTTGAGCACCACTGATGCAATCAAGGCTCTGACAAGTTTTAAGAGGTTACTGGTTTGCATCTGCCTCAGACAACTAAAATGAACCAACAGAAATCTGCAGTGATCTGGGCTCTTATGTCTTTTTCTTTGTATATGGTGCTATGCCACATAACCACAGGCAAAAGATTTGTCTTTGCAGAAAGTTGCAGTCCTAGACAGTGTATGCTAAGGGACAGTAAGCACAGGAGAATTTAACAATATCCATTATGAAGACATTTGTCATTTGCACAAATATTATATGATCCTCTGAGTCCCGTGTTTGCAAAATGACTGCCAGTAAGTGATTCCAGCAGGAGATACGTGAACAGAAGATACATGACTTTAAATGGTATTTTTCACTAATACTGATTGGGAAATGTAGGAGTCCTGCTTTTCAAATTTTGTGATGAGCCTTCCTGAGATTAATTATCTGGCTGATGGGTAAGACAAAAATCGCAGTATATAAACATAGGTAAGATATGGAGTTTCAGCTATAAAAGGAAGTTAATAAACAAAGGTGGGTTTTTACATTTTCTTTCACATGATCAGAAGTTTGTATGAATGTTGTTTATTGTTTTGAAAACCATTTATTAGAATAAAGATATTTCCTAGTAAGTCTAATACTGAATGCATCAGTGGGAAACGTATAACCTCAGCTTTGCAATAGACTATTTTGGGAGTTTTATTTCCTCACCCCAGTAACTGGTAGCCAAATAGTTGCTTTTATGACACAGACACATATGGGTAAGCAAAAGAGCATTCAGATCAGCAGAGACTAGAGCCATGCTATCTATAAAAGCAAAGTTAGAAATGGCTTAGCTATTAAGACAATCACATTTAACAAGGAATAGCTTGGTTCCTCACTTTGGACTCATAAACCAGCAGCAGGAGCTTTGAACTGAAGAAGAAAGGCTACCCTAATCTAAATGTTCCTTGAGATGACCTTTTAAATAGTTAACCTTCTAGTTATGTTATAACTCCAGCTTTTTCTGTGCACACCTGTGAAGCTATTACTTCATGTTCAAGAGACAGACTGGATTTACTTACTAATTGGCTCTCGTTGCACTATGTTCCTTTGCTTTTTCTCTTCCCTCTCATCTTCCCCTTGTGTTTGAGGACCTCTAGCCAAAAGTTAAATATTCCTAAGGAGAAGTTTGCAAGCGCTGGTACAAAATGGTTTGGCTGACTACTCGGCGAATATCAGTATATACTCTCTGGTGAGCAGTAGTGTACTGTGAAATTGCTGCATTTAATTGTGTTACAGCTGCTGATCATTTTGTGTAGCTATACTGGGGGTTTGCTAACAGATCCTCTGACAACACAGTTTCTTTTCTCGGACCTTTTCACCCGTATGTAGAGGAAATGAAGGTACAAGTCAGAGAATATGTGAACCTAGGCAGCAAGAAACTGAGGCTCTGTCTTTGTACAAAACCACACTGCGTCATTCTTCCATAGGCAGAACACTTTTAGCGTTTATCCGCCTAATGGGTTGACACCAAACTTCCTGGTACCAAGATAAATAATATTAAAAATGCAGGTAAATTAGACATGTAAGGCCTGAAGACACCGAGAATACAACAGAAGTTTTGATTTTGGTGGAGAATAAAGAAGATCACTGAGCACACTCTACAAGAAAAAACAACAACTTTGTGTTTCCTTCACCAAAGGATCCCTTATCTTCCATCACTGTCTTTTCTCAACAGGATCGATGTCTAAGAACTGACCCCATTCTCCACCCCTTTCTCTCCTGAGAAGAGCTTTTTAAACAGTGGATAGCTCTTTGATCTGCTGGCTTCCTATAGTTATTCACATCATGGTTATTCCGCAACTTCACCTCACTGACCAGGTCAGTGAACATACTTGAAGCAGTATCACATAGTACTGTCTACAGAATATTAAACTATAACAGTCTCATCTCCCACAACCTGTATCTCAGAAAATCTGCTGACTTCCCAACCTTCATCCCCATGAAACTTACAAGAATCACCTGTTTTTGGTGGACTGGACGTAGGTGAGGACCTTCATATAGACCTCCGTACTAATGCTACGGAGGGAAATGGGAATAATGAAGAGCATAGTCAGGACCCTAAATTTTAGGAGGGCAAAATTCCAGCTCTTCAAGGAGATAGTCAGAAGAACT
>Ga0181612_166905_pt1 | contig 15356 bp, 10 predicted proteins | sample HoacroProtozoa21_FD_119630 | JGI IMG/M metagenome (GOLD analysis project Ga0181612, IMG submission 119630) | Hoatzin crop microbial communities from Cojedes, Venezuel. Combined Assembly of Gp0051906, Gp0051904, Gp0051908 | reverse complement strand
AGATGAGGTGTGATAAATCCTTCTTACCTCTGAGGGGATGACACGACCTGTACCTCTCACTGAGGATACTGTGCCATAATGCAGCAAGTGAGAAAAGGACTCTTACTCCATAGGGTATTAGTACCACAGAAGAAGGTTAAATTCAGAGGGCTTTTTCAGGATGTCATAAAAGTAACTTTTAGGAGTAGCAGCAGTAGTTAATTTAAAACTAAGCAGAAATTAGATTAACAAGTACAGCTTGATACTCCATAAACAGACTTCTGTATTGTCCTATTACAGAATAACTTACTGGCAAGAACAGCCTTTGTGAAGCACATGGTTTAAACAATTTCTTCCATTCTGTTGCACTCTCAGTTGGAAATGTGATTGGATACAACGTGTAATTAACTTTGCCTTGATAGGGGAAGTCATCAAGCTACATGAAGAGATCACAAAAATTACTTCAGTTTTAATTCTATTACAAAAAAGAAACCAATCCCCATTCAAACTGATAACTGAACACAACCGCAACACCTCTCTTCCACAACAGAAATGCTTCCTGAACTACAACAATCTGTCAACTATTCAAAATACTTGAACAAAAAGTGGCACCTGCAGGCCACTATGAAGAAAACACATCATATCAGATCATATAAAAAAGTAAGAGCAAGTAAAATAAATTAGTATTTATAAAAAGTAAATACATCAAATAAAACTTTTTCCTCTCTTAACTAGTTTCCATGGGAGAAATACCAATGAGGTCTTTCTCAATTTAAAATAACCTTACCCAATTTTTGCCACAGTTACTGTTTGCATTGCATTAGTGCATATACACTAGCATGTATAACATACTAATGTCATAGTTAGCATGACACTTTAAACACAAAAATAGTAAAACCCTCCACAGCTATATACTAGTCAGCTTCTAATACTGCTACTCCAGTCACAACGTTATATTCATTAACTGGAATTTGCTAAAATTAGACATAACCATCTCTACCATTTTCAAAAGACTGATGTTTCACTTTGTTTAGACAATGTAAGGCTGCCTCATACTGTAAGCACAGGGACAAAAAAGGACAGATCCTTACTTTCTCTTGTAAAACCATGAATAAGCTCACACAAGATAACCAGTTTGTGTTCAGAACATCAGGTTTGTATTTAGCAGACTCAAGGTGACAAATCAGAAGTTTTGGTCCACCTCTATGAAAACCTTTGATATTAGCAGCTGGCATTTTTCCTCAGGAAATAAAATTCAAAAATCCCCATCCAACATTATGAAAGACTTGCATATTACCTTATTTTTAGATCCCTGCATTTCTGCCACTATATCCAACAACTACTACCCAAGCAGCACAGAAATTGTAATACAAATTGATTAAATAAATTATTTGGGTACTTACTATGTCTTTGAAACTCTTATGCAACTGGTCCTCCGCAAAAATATGAAACTGGAGAGGTTTGATGCTGAAAATAATGGCTGATCTCAACATAGTAACAGTCTCCTCCAGTCTTTCACCACAGGCAACCACTGCTAGATGCATTTTCTCAGAAGGATGTGTTTTCATATAATCATATCTGACACAAAAATATTTTTTCATTTGACATTATTTCTAGCACAGGCTTAAAGAAAAGCTCAGCTACTTACTGCAGCATGTAATTTAACAAAATATCCTTTATCATATTTAAACTAGCAAAGGATAACTCAAACGGAACATACAGACTACAGCATTACACCTCATATGTAGGCTAACGTTTAACCTGAACTAGTCTCATATTCACTCCCACCGTCCCAGCCTATGAGGGAAAAGCAAGGTATGGAAGTGCTGTACAGAAACTAAACGAATAACTATCCATTACTAGCAAGCAACTCCATCAAAATAGCCAAAACGATCACATGAAGTTACAGCGAAATGTGAAAGGTTGACAGCACATGAAGTCTATGCATGAGTTCATTTTCTCCTCCTTGCCTGGGCTCAGTACAGAGATAGATAAACACAATGAATATAGCAGAGTTAAACTCAACAACAAAAGCGGGATAACCTTTACTTTTAAGAAGTTCTGTTAAGGACAATTTGGAGTGATCTAGGTGTTTTGTCCATTTTCTGCTCCAGTAAGGCTGTTTGTCAAACCCATGCTTCAGGGCTTCTCTTAAGCACTGGCAAAATGCAAAAAAGCTTTTGAGTATAACCTGGGTTGGAAGCGGGACACAAACGGCTGTGTGGGATGTCCTGGTGTTCTTCTGGAAAACCCCTGACCACCTGCACTGCCCTAAATCACTGCAAGGAGTGGGGATCAGGAGTTCCTTTCTTCCTGAAGACAGCTGTCCAACAGTTAGCGTGAGAAGTGCCCAATATGTATTACACAGGGTATATTTAAAAGTTATTTCATTATTTTAACACAATAGGCTAAAATTATCATAGGCTAAATACTACTAGCTTGTTGGCAAAGTGGCCACACTGTACCTAAAGCCACGTTCTCCTAGATTTCATGTATTTAATTAGTCAGAAAAGCTTTCAAATGTTTTAAACACAATGCCAACTCAAAGCCGATCTTCAAAACATTCTGCACTTGGACTACTTGCATGGCCTATGGGAGAAGGGGGGGGCTAACAAAAGGTTGAAATTACAAGTTTAATTCCAAGTTATGCAGACAAAAAAAATTCCAAAGTTAGAAAAGACATTCCCAAACTAGTAACAGTAGAGAAACATACCACCCACTCTTAGAAACTTGCCAAAGAGACACTTCAAAACAGAAATAAACAGATGTGACTCTTAGCGCACAGTCTCCACCCAATTTATGTAACTAAAACATTTAGATGCATACAAGTTTTCCTTTAAATTGAAAAAGACACTACGCAAATATGCCTTTTTTTCTTTAAGGCATGGAAGAGCAACGCACATTATTTTGAGTTCCATGAGGCAAAATATAAGCATAGAGATCACTGTAAAACTGCTGAAGTTTAATGCCACAAATAATGGATGCATTTAAAAAGAATTCTGAGTTTTGGAAGAGTTTAATGCCCTGGAACTAAAAAAAAGTCCAGCATCCCAGAGATTTAAGATTAATAAAATTTTAATTAGAACATGCAGTCAGTCTCATCAAGGTTTGGGGCGTTACTAAAAAAATCACATGGATGAAAGACCTCATAGGCTGGATTCAGATCCAAAACAGGATACCTAAATCAAGATGCTGACATACAACACTGCATCCAAAGTCTCATTAAAGCCAATGGAGATGCAGTGAGCAGAATATGGAGCACAGACAGAAATTAATCTTATTTCAGAGTAAATACTTAGGGCTTGATTCAATTTTTTTAACACAGGCATAGTACCATCTAATAACCTTTAGGATATCCCACCTGAACTCTAGGTGCTGGTCCAATAGGACTGGGTGTCTCAAAGATCATGTTGTATCTACTAGTCCTAAGGAGACATCTAGAATACCCAACTGCTTCTCAGTCAACACCTAGTATTTCCTTCTCAGCAACTTAAGGACTAGTCACCTGGATCACTCTCTACTCTCTTTCAATTTTAATGACTGCTTAAGACATACTTGGCATAGACACCTATATGCAGACATCTATATTCAGATGATTTAATCCACAGACTGAAATCTTTTAGAGGTCTTGCAGCAAAACCTGAAAAATTAGTTCAGGTTAACAGGGAAAAAAAAAAAAAAAAAGACTCTTTAAATGCAACCGAGGCATGCCCATTCAGACTTTCTGTATAAAGCTAATTTAAACATTACACCATGTAGTAAGTAGCTCATGTAAAAAACACAAAGCAATTTGTATGTGATGAGGGTAGCTGCAACCCACAAATAAGTACATTGCTGCAGTCTGAACAAGCTGCAAGCGGCAGATTAGCCTCATCACTAATCCACTGAAAAAGGAATTACGATAATTAAGCCCTGCAGTCACTAGAGCCTACAGTGATATTGCAAGGTCATGTGATCAATAAGGGCACAAACTGTACAAACTGCGTAGCTGAAAGCAAAGTTCCTGAACCACATGTAACACATGGCTTTCCATGAATAAGGTATGACAAAAATTATGCCAAAGCAACTCTAAAACACATTGAGATTCAAAGACTGGATTTTATTATTTCTACATCTAGTGACATCTGCGAATAAAAGAACATTTCAAGCCATGCAACAAAAATGACACTGATCATATTATAATGCTTTCACAGTCACTTTATGCACACAACCCCTGTTTATGAGCTTCTGACTTCATGAGTTCATTTTTTTGTTTAAAAATAATTATTTGAAAAGGCAAAAAAATATTTATAAAAAGCTAGTAACAACTGAATTTCTGCTTGCACAATATGGGGAACAGCTGGACTCAGATCTGTAAGTCCACAACACAAAGCTTTATCCCCAAAGCAGATGGAGCAAGAAGCCAGTGGAAAGAACAGGCCACCATTCCCTCTGGGGACTATCCATTAAGAAGCAGATGAGACGTATCAGGTTCAGAGATATATTACAGCAGGAGAAGTTACGAGACTCCAGAATTGTGGTTCTTACTCCAGATTCCATGAAGATACATCCTTTAGTGATTATAAGCTGCATTTGACAACCCTATATACAGACCAATCACAGCCTCCTTTTTAATAGTCGGGCCTCAGTGCTGCTCCTCTCCCTACATGAACATCTCTCTTCACTCTCAGAGGGAAATCATTGCCCAGCCTTCATCCAGAGACACAAGCTACTGACCTCTTGTGCCAGCATCCTTCATCACTTTTTGCTCCTCCTCCCACTAGCAGCAGCATAAAGATTATCAGCTTGAGCTCTACAGTCTCACCTTCAGTATTAACACCCCCCACTCACAGAGCCAGTTATCCATGCCAAGACTTGTCTCACTCCCTTCTTCAGTACTGTCTACATGACTTTGGTCCTTCCCCTAATTCCTTTCAAAATTATCTGCCCTCAACTGCTCCCCCTTCTCTACTTCTCCTTCCTGAATTTTCCAGCCTCTGTAACTCTTTTCCCCATCCTCCCCCCAGTGCTCTCCACTGCAGTTAGTCATGCAACTACCTCATCAGCAGACAGGGAAAGGAAAACCTTCTTCATTTAGACAATTATTACCTGGGTCTTGTACAACCTAATGACACAAGGTTTTTCAGCAATACAGATTTTTTTTTTTTTTTAGCAATTCAGTAGCTGAGTCGACCATGAGCAAAGTAAAATCATTTTACAATAACTGTAACTTGTCTGAACCTGAGCAAGTTTGGTATCAGAGTATCAGAGCTCTGATATCAGAGCAATACCATTACTGAACCTCAAACGCAGGTTCTGAAAGTGCTAAGACACTTTCAAAAGTGAGGAGATACTTTCAAAAGTGAGGAGATACTTTCAAAAAAATGTTCAGAGGCAATGTGGAAAACACAAAAATACAAATGCAGATTTTTATATGCACATTTCTAACTACTAGTAGCCTGATGTTTTGGTGTGGGAGAACTTAGTGGAGAAGCTGCAAAAAGCAACAACAGAGTTAAATACAAACTCTGTTTTAGTAAGGCTTTTGTACTGACTAAGAAGGAAAACTTGACAGCCCTAACTTCTGAAGAAGAAAAAAAAATCTCCAATAATGTGGAAGTCCTAGCTCCTCCGGGGGAAATAAACCCTTCTAGTAATTAAAATGGAAGAGTAAAGAATGCACCTGTAATCCAACAGAAGATACTGAGCAGGAAGTCACGACAGGCTTTGAGTGTTTACAGACAAGTAAGAGGACTTCATTTATCTGAGGATACTAATTACACGAGTGGTGGGGACAGTAAAATTAAATGAAATAAACTACTTCAGAGAGTGCACCCCACATACTCCCATGAATTTACAAAACACATTTAAAACAATACACTTCAACGCTGTGAGAGCAAAACCATATACTTTAAAACACGCTGCACAGCAGCAGCATAAGGCCAGGTACCAGCCTTGCCCTGAAGTATTTCTGTGTTGAAGCACTGAGTAACTCTGCTGTGGGGTTAATAACCTCTGACAGCAGAACATAGCTGGATACATGCAATGAATCTTCTACAACAAAATTTTCCAGAGCCTGTTAAGACACTGCCTTCTGTTTAAAAATATCTACCATGATACACTGTATATTAAACTAGCAGTTCTAGGTCAATTAAAATTCTGAAGTAATAACTTGGTAGCAAGCTACACAGGTATGTTTTGACGGGTTGTACTCTTCCAGAACCTTCACTGCACCTCATCCGAATTTCTTGGAAAAAACCCAAACAATATTGCCGCTAAAATGCTCATCAGCTCCACAAAAATCTTAGCTCTGCCCTCTAGACTTGGCACAAGGTACTACAGCGGGCAACTCCTGCATAATTCTAAGGTAGGGTTCTCCCACTCTTCTTCTTACGCAACACATTAAGAGCCCAGGTGGGAGGACACCAAACCCTCAGGAACACCCAGACACGCATAGGAATTCTGTACACAACTCCATCTGATTTGTGACCATTACATCTGTCCCAACCCCAGCCTGCTTCACTGAGGTCACAGGACAGCAGCAGCTTCTGCTGCACACACACACTGCCGCCTTCCAAGCTCCAAACCTGCCAAAGCAGCCGCAGTGTGACAGCATCTAGAGTGACCTAGGTACCGTTCAAAGAGTTGTCGATGTGACCGAGGGCAATTTCATTTTTCCCCCTTTTTAAGGCACACTCCAATATAGTGGCACTATTACTACAGAAAGCTGTGAAGAAACCACAGTCAACCTTAATTCTGTGTTACAAACCTTGTGCACAGGAGTTCCTTTTTCCCATCTGCTGATAATACTGCTAAGAACTTGCCTAGGGAGCAACAGCAAGCTCCCTGCCCAACGGCACTGGCAGCAAAGCTGTCCTCTCCTAGTCCCTTAATGTGGCTGGGGAAGCAAAGCCAAGGAAGGGAAGATTAGCATCCAGGTACTGAGAGCACAGAGTGGTATGAATAACTGAAGCAATAAATTGACCTCAGCTGTCCTTTCAAATTTTACTCTGGCCCATTGAGGAGTTACCATTTTTAATAAAATCACATGAGTTTTGAACAATCCAAAATATTTGGCATTTTCTGAGAAGACAGGCATTATCCTACCTTGCCCCACTAACTAGTTTTTAGGTACAACCACCACCACATTACATAATGGTAACACAGGGATGTAAGAATTATTTTGCAGGTTACAAAAAACATTTAAAAAATTATTCTACATTAAAACAAGTTTTCCTACACTGATTTTGATAGAGCTACAGCCTTGCTTTTCTTTGATCTTTTCTCCCTACGGTCCGTAACACACGAGGCATGCACTATTCAGCTTCCGAAACAAGCTTGCTTAATAAAGTCTCTCAGTCCTTGCACAACATCATTAAACTAACTTTCCTTGACATTATAACCAAATGGACTAGTCTGCCAGGCTCAGCTGTGTTAAAGTTGTTTACACTTACAAGAAGACCAAACAGATGCCTACTACAAATGTGTCGTCTTCTCCAGTATAAAAAGCTAACCACATTATCAGTGCAAGTATTTTACCCATACAAGGTTTTTGACAATTACCATGGAAAATGCAAATTATATACGTTAGAATATGCAGGGAAAATGTTTTCATATGATCAGCCTGTATTATTTCAAACCTAGCACCACGATGTGCCTCAGAAAAACACATGGTAGATATACAAATACAACATAGATGGTTTAAATATTGCATCCCTTTTTCTTTTAATACTTTGTGTTTGATCTAAATCAAATCGATCATTAAGAAGCCTAAGCCAGCAGCCTCTAGTCACCAGAAAAAGAAAAGCAAATGGATAGTGAAGGCAAAAAAGCCTACACTGATTGAAATGCAACTGTTGAATCATTCCCACACTTATTAGAGGTAGGATCAAGGTAACTACAGAGATAATCCGGATTTGAAAGGGATGAAAAGTGATGTGATGAAAGGTGAAAGTGATGAAAATTCTAGTTTTTACTCAGCTTCTTAACATTTTACTACTGCACTGAATTAAAAATTGGCCACAATCAGAGCTTATTTTGTAAAAGTATGCTAGTGATACCAGTACATATGATGTCCAAATGTCATCCATTCAATTGCAAACTAAATTAGCAGACTAGGTTTGATGTTACGATAAATTAGTCATTTAAAAATTGACTATAAAAGTCTGAAACCCCATCCTCCACTGAGCTAGCTAGTTTAGAGGAGAAGTCCTGTTTTTCAGGACTGTCACAATTCAACTCAATGTATCCACACCACCAGGACCTCAATATACTAAAAAAAAAAAAAAAAAAATAGTGAAACTTATTTCTTTAATAAATAAAGCAAGTTAAAACCCACTTAAAAATAACATGCAACAACTGAAATCAGGCAGGTCAGAATTAATTCTTAGGGGTCATTACTGTGGCTTAGTCAGTCTCAGTAGTAAATAAGCAGCCATACCAGCTAGATGACACCAAGCACCTTGAAAGGTGCACTAGAAAATAGGTGCATCATCTTGATCATGCAAAACCTGAGCCTCATGTTATCTTTATCAGCATTTTTAAAAATTTTTTATGAAATCTATACCACTATGTGAAAGTGATCTCATGCTTCCTCCTCTATCAATGTAAAAGCTAACAAATACTCTGCACCAAAAGCACAAGACATTCTGTCTCAATAATACTGATAATCAGAATAGTGATAAAAAATGTGGGGACAGAATAGCTCCAAAATCCTTCCCACATACACAGCACAGGCAATAGATGTTACACCAATTAACTTAAGAGAGACAACTTCCTTATTATCTATTATTAGAATCAGCACCTGCTCAGAGCTCATGTATTTCTAACGGTGTTGAACGAGCTGTAGCATGAGTCATACTGAAGGCTGTATATACACCTCTCAAAAAAAAAATCCAGATTCCTCTATAGGTCTCCAACACTTCTATTATACCAACTTGAGTCTTACAAATCCACAGAATATCAGTTGTCAGTTCACACTTTATACCGTTAAAGCTACTCAGAGTAAATGACGTAGCAAGCTGCATTTCAAAAATGTCTTCTTTCTCTCAAATCCTTGAAATCCTTGTGGTCCTGATACCGAGGAGAAAAAAGCCAACTGGAAGTTCAAGTTAGAAACAGAGAGAAAACAAGCTAAGGTTTTTCAAAGAAAAGACTTAGAAATCGAAAAGCTGGAGGACTACCTTCCAATGTCTGAAAAACTTCACTGGTAAAGGGAAAGCAGACATTCTAACATCGAGATAAATTTTGTGGATCTACAATTGGCAAAGAAATTATGGCTATATGATCTGCTCCTCTGAACAAACTCATTTGGTTACTTTATTGAAACAGCAAGAACAGAACATCAGAATGTCCATTCACCAACTGATTTATGATCTGGATGAATACTGTTGTTCTCTTTTTGTGGATTAAAACAGGCCAAACAGAAGATTCAAGACAAGTGCTAGTGCAGTTCAATGACCAGACTGTCATTTCTGTTAACAGCAAACTCACTGGAATTCCCATTATTTTGTTGTCACATCCATAGGCAGTGGAGTTAGCTATCCTAAGATTTCAATCAGATATGTACCTCTCAGTTTTTTCTCATATCCTTCCCCCTATTCCAGTCTCTTCAGAGTCCAGCTTTATTCTGCACCTCACTACACCAACTGCACTTAACAAGAACACAAAGGTTTAGCGAACCCAGGATCAAATTATTTGGAATAAGACACTACAGTAGAACTCTCACTCCTTTCTATTTCAAAAGATACGCAATTTAGAACCACAATGTTGCCTCTTTACAGAAAAAGCTTTCAAGAGGCCTTCTCTTCATGAACATACAATCTCAGAAAACAAGAATGCTAGACTTCATTTGCTGTGGTTAACTAACTTGCATGGAATTAAGTTAACTCCTCTTCCTCCAAAACTCTGACTACAAACTTGAGAACTGCTAAGTCTCCCGTTCAAAGCATAAGATGATACCAAAGGTCTAAACCCTGCAGCTTCTCAGTACACCTAGTAAAATGCATATATTTTGTTTGAGAGTTAAACAAAATTGCAACTTACATCCAAAGCCGAAACCGAACTGCAACCATCTTCTGTGTCATTCCAGCACACTTAAGGAATTGAGGTGTAGGCAGCAGGTTCAGGTGCTGAGCCACGGTAACTGCTTGCTGCTACCCAAAGAGGGAGAGCTTTCCTGTCCTCTCTGCCATCTTCCCCACCTCTTCTCTTACACAAACTCACTGCACCTCTCTGAAACCAACCGAACTTACTAAACAGAGCAAGAAATAAATAAAGTTTGGGGGAGGCAAGGCGGCCCCCTCTGAAGTTAGAGCACCTCGCTGAGGAATTCAACGAGCACCAGTCAGTATAACATATGGGGATTAATTTAATAGTAATATACGGGAAAAATACTCAAACTCAATTCGAAATGTTTAATCTGAACACCACATCCCCTTCACACATTTAAGCAGCTTTTTTTCTTCCAGTTTCAAAATGTATAAACATGAAATTTTGCAAATACTAGGGGCTCACCATGAAAGAAACTGTACTCGCCCAGCAATGTCATAATCAATGCATACTTCAACAAAGCTGTCTTCACAGCCACACACTGCTTTCTTGATGGAATAACACAAGTTACAGCTTAAGGTATGTGCAAAGGAACTCCATGGGGTTTCTCTTCTTCTGGTTCCAAGGTCCCACTTGCCTTAAGCCTGGCAGAAAATCCAGAATGGAAGTTTTCTGCTATTTTAGTGCATTACATAGTATTGCGGAGAGTTCATGGACATCACCACAGTCAATGGGGTCAGAAGACAGCGAGACCCTCTCCTCTCTCAGCACTACACAACTGTTAGACTGGCTCTGATGTCCATGGATGAACAAAGCTTCCAATCACATCCTGTCCCACCACGAAGCACAGGCTAAGCCCCTACACCCTCCACCATAACAGCACCGACATTTGGTTTACCCCCCCTGTGCTAAACTTCATAAAGCTAAACTCCCAAAAGCTAACCATTAGGGAAAAAATAAAAAAGCGAATTGAGTCCTTTGAGCTAAATCTGCCAAAGGGAAAGTCAGATGAATCCCTGTGGATTAACACGCTGGCTACCAAGGGCAGCGAGAAAGATTCAGCAGTCCTAAATTACAGGTGCAGTTCACTACAGACTAAAAATCCGTCTAAGCCGTATCTTTAAGTAAATTCTTGGCAACCTATGAGCTTAAAAAGCACTGGCAGCACACAAGCAGGGAGGAATAGCTGACAGATCTAAAGGCTCTCCCACAATCATAATTTTCAAAAATACATTGTCTTGTGAAGCTAAACTGTTTTTTCCCTTTGCTTCCCTAGAAATATACAAGCTTCAGACTCAGAGGAAGCCATAACCATATCAAACATCAGTAAAATTTTAAATGTAAGAAAATTTGAGTTACAGCTTTAGTTATATACTGAAGAGAACTATGCAGGTTAGAGAACCTATCTGTCAAGTAGCTTAAGGCTTCTTCCATTTCTTTTCAAGCTACTTCTGTAATCTGACAGTTTAAAGCATACGAACAGTCCCATCAAAACATCTAAACTTCTAGTTAAAGATCCAACTCTAAGGACACAGTCTATGCTTTAATACACTGTATCTTCAAGCACATTATGAAACGGTTCTCTCTGTGCTTCTGGATGAAGTAACCTCCTCAAATTCTATAAAACATGTAACTTCAATAAAAAAACTCCAAACTAACTACTAAGCATATCTGCCAGTTTTTATTGTAAGTTACATCATGGGTATTACCATGCAGCAAGTTTTAGTTATCAAAAATAATTTATCAGTAAGTTTTCAGACTATATACAGACAGACTTTCTACCAATGTTGGCAAGTTTCTATTTAATGAAGCAACATAACTGAAAAAATCTACTCTTTGTACTAACACTTGAGTCTATAATTTTATAAATACAATAGGAGAAAGCCCAGCTAAAGGCAACCATAATATAAGCAAACAAAATGCATGTGAAGCAATCAAAGTATTTTGCTTTGTCACCTTGCTAACTAGCCAAAACACTTATCAGCTACACCTGTCTGCAATCAAATAATACAGTACTATTTGATAATGGATCCTACCTAAAAGCAGCTTCCCAAAAGCAGTTCATTCCACAAACATCAGAGGGCAGCATCCAATAGGAATTCCAGAAAGACACAGACAAATTCTTACACCTAACAGGACAAGACAAAAATAACCTATATAAATGTTACTGATTTCATGACAAAGTTAAATTGATTATTTTCTAGCTCAAACATAACTTGAACAGTTAATTGCCTCGCAGAAGACTGGCTACGTAATGTAACTTGGATAAAAGCGGAAGTATTAGGTGCCACAACCAGGAGGATTCTTTTACGGAAGAAAGTCCCCACCTTTAGCCTTTCCTCTGCATACATTTTCAGAGTGAGAAAAACAGAGGGGCTGGGATTTTTGAGAGTTATTCTACGTTCTTGGCTTAGTATAAGTCCATAGCTAATAGAGTGAATGACACTGCTTACAGCTGGAAAGAACTCCTTCACCTTTGCAACACCTTTGTCTAACTTCAAGCAGAGAAGCAAGCAGAACATTTCATTTTCAAAGTTACATTGTCTATTTAAACACAATCCCTAGTCATCAGTGACTATTTGGTGCCAATCTGCAAAGCTGATTTTTAACAAAAAACAGGGCTTTGCAGCATCAACGAATTCCACTGCTTCATAACAAAAGGCAAATGCAATACAGAAATAATCCTCACATCTGGCAAGTTCTCCTTCTCCATACTAATGACAAAAATAGTAATTTACTGACTTGTGCTACACTAACAAATAAAAAAGCAGATTTTACTAGTCCACCACTACATTTTATGCAACGGTAATAGAGGAAATATTTAAAAAGAGCAACAGAAGTGTATTTTCAGAGGTTCTGGTGAGGAAATCAACATCAAGGTTTAAAATCTTAAATGAGCAAGTAGAATATTGCAAAGCAAGGGGTATACTCGTGAGTGACCTCCTCTTCTCCCTTTTCCTGCCCTGGTGACACACTGCCAATCGTGTTTATCCTCCTTTGAAAGATGGTATCCATGAATGACAGATATGCGCAAGAAGAAAACCCACACAAAAGCCTGACGATGAAAAGGTATTTAAGGACTACAGCTCAGCACTCTACTGGAAGCTGGCTTTGCACTTTTGAAATGAATCAGCATCATCTTTATCTGACATCTGTAAAGGCCAATGTTTTGCGAATACCAGATTTAATAAATTAAGGTAGTATAAAAAATGACAAGCTGTATAATCTCTTCTTTTTTCAACACTTAAGAAAAATGATCTGATAAACACACAGTGCTTCACAAAGCTTCATTAAATGTTACAGGGATGGAGCAGCTCTTTGGTAGAGATCAAAGGAAGTACTCGTATCCTGTAGGTATACGTGTTTGCAAGAATTAGCCAAGTAATTCTATCTCATGACTTAAGAATGGTCATCACAAATAAACATCCAGGTGCAAAAAAGGATAATGTAGATTGTGGCTGGGGTATCTCCACTCCTCCAAGGAAAGCAAATGGTATAAAACCACAAGTTCTCTCTGCCAGATTCTTTCTTACATTAATCTTTGTGTCTTTTGAAGCTTCTTAAAAACTTCAAGGCACAGTGAGACCCTGCACTTATCTGAAGAACAATCTTTACGATCTCCACTGTGTACCTTTTTCAAGTAACTGTCTCTCGTTACTTTTAGGATAAATTAATAGACTGTATCTCAAAAACAGTTCTCGGGTTTGGAAGATTACTATCTTGTTATTATTACAAGGGATTCCTCTTCCAGCTGTCAAGAGCTGTGTTTTCTTAGCTGCCTTGAGCTACTATCCTATCCAGACTGCCAAGGCAAGAGGCAAGCTTGAATTAACGCCTGAGCCATTTCTCTGACACATTAGGCCTTTCCAGTATCCCAATTAGCATAATGACAAGGTTGTCAGCCTTGGACTTTATTCATAAATTTCACGTTTGAGACAAAAGTGTTACTAGGATACATATGTATGTAATTTATCTAACGTTAGACTAAGACTTTTTCCCTGCCAACAGAAGTCTCTCTCAACTGACAATACGCTACCATATTCCATAAAGCTTTCACATAGTAGGAGACCGGAATCTATGGACAGCATGTTCTTCTTGTTATTCACAATATTCAAAAAAGCACTCATGAAGATACTTCTTTTACTTGAAATAAAACTTGAGGAAAGCTTAGACCACAAATGAGTGCCACAAGTGCTTTATAAAGCTAGGGAGATGCACTGTACCTGTTCATCAACAGGCACGGTCATTGTGACCTGAGCGAGGTTACTTGTCAGACAGGAATAGCCACCTTCAGCACTAGGGAGGGATATTTTGCTCACACCTGTTACAGGTTACGTGATTAAAGCCCAGTCTCCACGAATAGAAAGCAGAAAAATCACGTCAAGTGAAGGAAACCCAGCAATCTAACCCAGGCACATCGAGCACCCTGCCCCAGCCCCAATGCAGGAGAGCAGTCAGCCCATGGGCCAGGCAGAACATCCACCACATGAGACAGCAGGAGAGGCTCTCCAGACCACCTCACCGACTGCCTACAGGGGTTACAGCCTGCAGGGGTGTGGGGCTCACTGTGGGATGACGGTGGACTAGGGAGGAACGGGAACGTAAAAATGAGAAGAGGATCCAGTCACATGTAAACAAGCTTCCAGTCAGTATGATTGGCCATGTTGTGTGCCTGATCACCAGCCCCTGTATCAAACTCAATTTCTGTTCTCCTGGGTGGCAGGCGGCTCCATTCCACATGCATGTGCATGCACAGAGGTCAAAGTGCCAGCAAATGAAAAGCTGGCTGCAGACCACAGGGGCCCATGGGCCTGCAGTGCCAGAAACTGGAGACATGTGTGTACATAGCACACGGGTGTACATGCTGATGCACATAATCACCAGCAAGCATCAAGCCAGACTAGCCCACAAGTAGAGCGAAAGGCTTGGCAGCCAGGTATCAGACAAGCCGTAAGGCTGGGCCAGACTGCAGAGATCAGAGAGTCGGAGCTACTGAAAGAACCTCTCTCTCAACCAAGCCACAAGAGACTAGGGTCTGAGGGATAGCTACTGAAAGGACCAGAATGTCTGAGCCAGCCATCAGAGAAGCCCTGGGACTTGAGGGCTCTTCCCAGGTTGAGCCCCAAGAAGATCATGGAACAGATCCTCCTAGAAGTCTTGCTAAGGCATGTGGAAGACAGGGAGGTGGTTTGAGACAGCCAGCATGGCTTCATCAAGGGCAACTCCTGCCTGACCAACCTAGAGGCCTTCTATGATGGAGTGACTGCATCAGTGGACAAGCTAAAAGCAATGGACATCATCTATCTGGACTTCTGTAAAGCCTTTGACACAGTCCCCCACAACATTCT